>Ga0209512_1000139_pt1 | contig 155910 bp, 132 predicted proteins | sample frozenSSSSmetaG_FD_184142 | JGI IMG/M metagenome (GOLD analysis project Ga0209512, IMG submission 184142) | Glacier valley bacterial and archeal communities from Borup Fiord, Nunavut, Canada, to study Microbial Dark Matter (Phase II) -... | ecosystem: Environmental > Aquatic > Freshwater > Ice...
CAACTCTGGTAGTGACCAAACATTTCTTGATGCACTGTGCTATTTCTTCTCATTTTGCTATGTTTTAATAAAGCAAAGCTACCTAATCAAGATACCCGGGGAAAGAGGTGAACGGCCGAACGCTTACGTAGCGGTGTGTATGTGGGTGGTTTTGGTGGTGGTAAGTATCCTGTATATTTCGTAGCCATGCTCAGTAAAAAACCATCTAACACCTCTACATGGATAAATGGGGTTGTTTCCACGAGCTCAACATCTCAGCAGTTGATGAAAAAAAACGACCGAGTTGGAGCTATACTTCATTTCTCAACACAACAAAATGAAGAGATATACTTAAAAATAGCTGTTTCTTTTAAGAGTATCGAACAAGCTAACTTTTGGTTAACTAGCGAGATTCAAGACTTTAATTATGAAAAAGTTAAGAATACCGCAAAATCGATATGGAATAAAAAACTGAAAAAAATTGAAATAGAAGGTGGCTCAGAAAAAGATAAATCTATTTTTTATACTGCTCTTTACCACACCCAGATAATGCCTGCTGATCGTACAAATGATAGCAAAAATTTTGGCAAAGACGTACCATTTTGGGATAATCACTTTGCCGTTTGGGATACTTGGCGCACCATGTACCCATTACAACTATTAATTAACCCTGAAATGGTTACCGGAACGGTTAACTCTTTCATAGCCCGATTTAAAAAGTATGGTGAGGTACGAGATGCTTTTGTAAATGGTAGCGATATGCAAATGGAACAGGGGGGCAATAATATTGATAACATTGTTGTCGATGCTTATTTAAAAAACATAAAAGGCATAAACTGGGAAGAAGCATACAAAATTTTAAAGAACGACGCTGATAAAGAACGCTTAGGCAGCTTTGGATGGCGAAAAGAAGATAGTACAATCAATATCTATAAAGAAAAAGGATGGATTCCTCCCGCTATGATGAATTGTTCAATGAGTTTAGAATATTCTTATAATGATTATTGTACTGCACTTATGGCAAAGGGCATGGGTAAGACTGATGACTATACCAAATATCTTAACCGTAGCAAACTGTGGGTAAATTTATGGAATAAGGATGCCGAAAGTGATGGATTTAAAGGCTTTATAGCTCCGAAAGATTTGTCGGGCAATTTCATAGCCATTGATCTAAAAAAATATCCGGGTTCATGGAAAAATTATTTTTATGAATCCACCAGTTGGACATACTCTTGGTTTATGCCACATGATTTTAAAAAACTTGTTGAAATTAACGGTGGCAAAGAACAATTTGTAAAAAAGCTGGAATATGGTTTCAACAAAAACCTGATAGAGTATTATAATGAGCCGGCTTTTTTAGCAGTACAAGGTTTCCATTATGCCGACAGAGGAGATTTAAGCAGTTATTGGGTTAGAAAATTGATGCGAGAACGATTTACCGAAAGAGGTGTGCCAGGAAACGACGATAGTGGAGCCATGAGTGCATGGTATATTTTTTCTGCTATGGGCTTTTTTCCTAACGCAGGGCAAAACATTTACTACTTAACAGGGCCTCAGTTTACCCAAACTAAACTTCATTTAGGCAATGGCAAGACATTAACTATTAATGCTCCCAAGGCTTCAGTAACTAATATTTACATTCAACAGGTAACCATTAATGGTAAAAAAATAGCAGGAACAATTATCAATTATGATGATATAAAAAATGGTGGCACTATAAACTTTGATATGGGAGTTGCGCCATTAGGCAAATAGATTCGATTTATGTACATTGATTGTGCGCTCGTTAACAGATTCTTAAAGCACAAGTTCAGTTTTTGAAACCACCATAATAAAACTAGTCCAATAATTCGGGCTAGTTTTATTATGTACCTTGCTATACTTTGGATAAGTAAAAACAAAGAGAAGGTTTGGTTTTAGCAAAAATGCAATGTCGGGTTTCAGAGCAATAAGGTTCGTGCAATTTAGTTTGTTAGATTAGAAAGAATATATAATATGAATAAACTGAAATTTACTTCGATCGCAGTTGCAACGTTTTACTTTTTTCTAGTTGTATACCTGCACCGATATTATTCCCGAACTAAATAAAGGAGAAACTTAATAACTGTTTCCGTTAGCTTATAGACATCTAATTACCCATAAAAAAGAGGCCGTATCATAAATCAAATGATGTGGCCTTTATCTTTTGTACGTATTAGTTCGATGCGGTCTATTTTTGGTTTGATTTGTTGGCCTCGAATAGTTTCAAGAGAAAAACGGGTTAAAAAGAGGCTTTTCAAGCCGCTTTTTTCCTTAGATTTTGTGCGATAGCAAGTAAGCCCCATTCAATGGCGACTTTTTCCTCACCACGGAGCATGAAGCGGCGGAATCCGTGGTTCTGTTTGATATTTCCGAATACGGGTTCTACATCGAAGCATCGTTTCTTTCTGTGCGCTATGCCTTCTTCGCTGTTTAATAGTTCGTAAGCCTTTTGTTTCTGCCGTTTCAGGTTTTCATTGATCTCAATAATGCGGTTACCTTTCGCTTTATGGCAGGCACCGTTCAGCGGGCAATTCCCGCAGTTTTTTGCCTGGTATCTTTTTACATGCTGTTCAAACCCGGTGCTGGTTTTTCGGCTGTAATTTCCGATGAAACTCATCTGCTGGCCCATCGGGCAGATATAACAGTCCTTTTCCTGGTTATAAAAAAGTTTATCCGAAGCAAATGGGAATTTACTATTGTGATTTTCATTCTGCTCTTTACCAAACATGCCATACTTTACAAAAGCGGTGACCTCTTTTTGTTCAAGCAATGTGTAATTCTCCTCTGATCCATACCCCGCATCTGCGGTAACTATTTTAGGGGCCTTGCCGAAACTGGCCTCATGCTGCGCCAAATGTGCCGGGAACGTAGTCGTATCCGTAGGGTTGGGATGAATCGTATAATTAACTATGAATTGATTGGATGTGGAGATTTGTACATTATACCCCGGCTTTAGCTGACCGTTTTTCATGTGGTCTTCTTTCATGCGCATAAAGGTGGCACCGGTATCTGTTTTGCTGTAACTATTTCTTTCTCCAAGTATAGCTTCCTGCTGCTCATATTTAGCAATAGCCTGGGGATAATTTTTGGTTACATACTTCAACTTGTCTTTAACTTTTTTATCTATATTTTCCTTAGCGGCTAGTTTTGCATTAAGCTGCGCTACGGTTTCCTTTACCTTTTGGCTGTCGATCTCGGTGAAATCAGGCGGCTCCGGCATTTTATCCTCCTCGGCAGCGATCTGCTGGGCATACTGCAAGATCTCCGTCAGCTGCTTTTTCATTTTTTCCTTGTTCGTCTGTATTGATTTTTTCCAGACAAAGGTGTATTTGTTCGCATTGGCTTCGATCTTTGTTCCATCCGTATTGATCTCATCAATACTTAGCAGCCCTTCATCAGCCAGTAGCTTTACGACCTCTTCAAACACGCTGCGCAACGCATGCTTCAGGCGAACGCCCCTGAACCGGTTAATGGTATTATGGTCGGGGTAGCTCATCGAACTCAACCACATAAAGTAGATGCTTTCCTGGCAGGCTGCTGCCAGTTTGCGGCTGGAGTAAATATTGGTCACATACCCATAAACCAATACTTTCAACAACAATTGAGGGTGGTAACTGGAACTTCCCCTAATGTGGTAAGCTTTTAACAAAGGTTCAATATTGATCTTGTTAATTATCTCATTTACAACTCTAACCGGATGGGATGGTGGAATTAGCTCGTCCAGCGTGGGCGGAATAGCCAATATTTGCTGCTGGTTATAGTGCTTAAAGACGGGTTGCCTGGTTGCCATATCTCTGTATTTATATACTAAATACATGAAAATCAGATCATTATATCAAATTAATATAGAAAATAGTTCAAAAAATAGTTCAAATATCAATCATAAAAAAAGAGGCTGATCATGATTTATGATACAGCCTCTTTTCTATTATTAAGTGTGTTTCTTGATTACTTTTTCTTTACGGTCGTACTTGCAGTTGTTGTCGGACGTACAATATTAGGATTTATGCCCTCTCTTATCATTTGAGTTGGCGGAGGTGTTGGTTTTTTACTTCGGTTGCCATCGTTTCTTGGTTTTATATTTAAACGTTCTGTAGTGTCTTTATATTTTATGTTGAGGTCAACGGGTATAACAGATTCTATTTTTACCTTTTGTACCTTATCTTTCCCTTTATTGACCCCAAAATCAATGCCAAACGGAATGATTAACAAACTTAACGAAATATATAGGTCGATGATACATGATTGTACCAGCAATGATAACCGCTTGAGTTTTATGAAGGGCTGGTACCAAATGCAGGTGTTGGGTAAGGAAAAATATCATCAAAATAATTTGCTGTCTTTATCCGATGAGGAGAAGTTGAAATATCTGACTGAACTGGAAAAGCATTCTTTAATCGGCGAACATAAAAGCGATGCGGAGCTCGCTATCGCTGCCTTTGCCAAAATCAAGCAGTTAACCCTGAAAAGATATTTTACAAGCGAAACAGGCGCTACCAAAGCTTTAAGGTTTGATCCTATACCAGGGAAGTTTTTAGGCGTCACACCTTACAAAAGAGGAGATAAGGTATGGGCATCATCTATGTAGTTAATAAAGAAGATTTATGCTGATTGGTAATGAATTTTAGAAGCGAGCGTGTGTTCAGTTTAACACTAAAATAGTAAAATCACGTATTTGAAAAGCAGCTCAAAAAATATGCGCTAAACCCGGCTGTGATCGGCCTTTATAAGCAAATTATCACCGATCCTATAAACACGGTTAATGAAGGTAAGGGCAACCTCGCGCTACACAACGCCAGTTAAACGACTATTGTCAGACCAATCCGCAGGGTCTGCAGGCGAATCAAAGATCGTTAGTTACGTTACTTACCAACGCTATTTCAATGTCGTTTAGTTAAGGAAAAACCGCCCGTAGTTAATCTCAATAGTTTGGTAATCATGTACTGAATATTTACTTTATGGTTGCTGCCAATTTAATTATGATTAGATATTGCAGTTAGGATAAGATAGGCTTGTATCTGCTTTTGAGCATATTCATCATAAATACATTTATTTCCCATTGATTAGCCAAAGGCTGATTGGTGTAAGCCAATACCGGAAGGTAAGGTGGTGGGCCAAATTCGGTAGTAATGGTAAAATGTGTTGAGCCAAAACCTGCTCTAAAAGCAATAGCACTATCCCACCAATTTAAATGCAAGGTTAAAGCAGTTTCCCATTCCGGCGCACGAGGATCGTTAACTTGCGAGGCTTGTGGATGGCCAACGCGCGAATGGATATGTACGGTACGTTTAATAGCTGCAATAACAGCTTCCTGCTGGTCGTCTAAAAAACTCTCGGCTACATTGCACCAATGCGAAATATCCAGAGTAAGCTGCAACTGTGGCAATTCATCTAAAAACCGTTTGGTTACGTGTGCAGCAAAGCTAAATTTCCCACGGTGTGTTTCATGAATAATTTTAACACCAGTTTCTGATGCCACTTTTTCAGCTATCTGTATAAGCATTACATTTTGCTCAAAACTGAAATAATCTTTGCCGGTTTGGGAGTTAATAAAAACTGGGTTTGCTGCTGCCAGGTTTCTTAACCTCATTTCTAAATTTACGGCATGGCTTTTATAATTTGAATCTGTAGTTTCCCAATGTTGCGCAATTAGCTTTAAACCCCTTTTTTTAAGCTGATCAGCAATTTTATTTTTGGCAATAAGATTATTTAACGGAAGGCTCATCTCTACGCCATCATATCCGGCAGATTTTACATTATCCAGAAAAACCTCAAATGGCAAGTTTTCACTCCCCCAAACAGGGCAATAAAATTGTATGTTCATAAAAAATGATTACGGATTGCTTATTTTCCTGCCCATGTAAATGTAACCATCGACTCTGCTGGCACAGTGTAATCAAAAGTATTATCACCTGATTTTATTTTAATATTTTTAGCCTCTGCTTTACGGTTTGAAATTACCAACACCATAGAATTATCAGGATTTTTAAATGCAAGCGTTTCCACATCACCTTCGTATTGGTTCGACTTAATACGATAAGCGTCCGGGTATACAAACTTACTTACGTGCCCCAGGGTGTAATATTCAGGGCGATAAAGAATGCTGCCATCTTTAGGGTTGATAGTTACCATGCCCCAATTTGTAGGGTTTTTAAAAACTGCCGGGCCATAATCAGGATCCATTGCAATTTGGTACATCATCATGGTTTGGCACCAGTTGCGCGGCACCTGTATCATGTTGTATGCAAAGTTGAGGAACGATGTTCGATAGGTTTTATAATCGAGATAAATGGGGTTATGCCAATTATTTGTTGCGCAACCTTCTGTAAACCATATTTCTTTATCCGGCCAAACGTTGTGCACTTTCGTCATTACATCAGGGGTACCCTCATAGTGGTGCCACATGGAACCGCTAACCGCCTTGTACACTTCCGGGTCTTTATAAACGGTAGAAACATACTCATACCCACCTTTCCAATTATGATCGAATACGTAAATTTTTGAAGTGATATTATTTTTTTTAAAGCTTGGTACAAAGTAGTTTTTAATCAAATCTCTCTCTACTTCTGCTGGGATTCCGCATGCTTGCCAGTGCTGCTTAGCTGCTAATGGTTCATTTTGCAGGGAAATGCCATAAATTGGGATGCCCTCTTTAGCGTAAGCCTGAACAAATTTTACAAAATAATTGGCAAAAGAATTATAGTATTTAGGCTCGATAAAACCGTGGTTAAGTGGGTTGGGGTCGTTAGCCGAAGTTTTCATCCAGCCTGGCGGTGTCCAGGGGCAGGCTTGTATTTTTAGTTTAGGATTGATTTTGAGCGCTTCTTTTAAAGTTGGGAGGATATAATCCCTTTCCATTTCAATTGAAAAATTTTTAAGCTCGGGGTCAGCCTGGCCTTTGGGCATGTCGTTATAAGTCCACCAGCCACCATTTATTACCGCAGCATCCCCAGAGCCCATTTGATGGCGTATCCAATCGATACCAATGCCGGCCGATTTGTTGAATAATTTTTTCATCAGATCGTCTTTAGATTCTTTGCTTAGCTTTTTATACATCAACCATGATGAACCGTCGTTTGTACAGGCACCTGCACCAATCCATTTTTGGTAAGTGGTGTTGGCATCAACGGTTATGGTATACGAAGCATCGGCAGTAGTATTTGAGCCGAAACTTACATTCGCTTCCTGGGTTAGTTTTTTGCGTTCGTCTGCAGTGGAGACCCATACCGCTACGGTTTTTCCTTTTTTATTTACGGATGCTTGTTGTGTGGTTTTGCAATGAGCCAGTATAAATGCACAAAATATGAGAGAAAAAATTTTAATGTAGTTCATTTTTTTAATTGTTATTGATATATACACGGGCTTGATAGAATGGCATTAATTTACGTATTACGGATATGTTTGTCAAGTGTTCAGGCTGCGTGAGTGATAGAAGCGGAAATCTTTTTTCCGTCCTTGGACTGTGCGCAGGATAACGGCAAAAAATTGCAGCGGATAGCCCGAACCCCTCTTTGGGACACGCCCAAATTTATTTACCTGTTTTAATTGCTTCTTGATTTTTAAGCGAACGGTCTGTGCCTGATTTACCATGGTCGAACCCTTGTGAACGTTCCAGCCGAATCATTTCTTCAGGCCGATAATTAATTATAAATGCCCTGCGATGACTACCGGTAGTATTGCCACGGCTGTAATGTAATGTACGCCCAGAGTGAAAGGTGCAAGAACCCGCAGGCAATGGAACGGCTATGCCTTCGCTCTCGTCGGCATCGCAAACTAATGCTCCACCTTCTTTTCCGGCATAGCGGTGAGGGCGCATACCGAGTTCTTTTGAACCGGGAACAAACCACATACAGCCGTTTTCTAAAGTAGCTTCATCCAGCGCCAGCCAGCAACTGGCAGCTCTTTTATCGGGTAAATCCAGCCAGTAAGCCGCATCCTGATGCCACGGGGTAATTGTATTGGTGTAAGGAGCCTTGTTGATAAGCATATCGAAATCCATTTCCATGTCGTTTCCAACCAGCTGTTTTGCGTATTGGAGGGCTTTGGTATGATACGGCATAGTTTCTAAGGGCATAAAATTGCTTGGCCACATTATTTGCGTAATGTTTTCTACTTTGATGTTGTCGCCTAAGTTTTCGCCCAAGTCTGACCGGTTTTTACCTACGTTTATTTTGCCGGATAGAAAATCGTTGTAAATTGCTCTGTATGTTTCTACTTCTTGCGGGCTAAGTAAATTATGGATCACTACATAGCCGTTTTCTTCAAAAAATTGACGCTGTTCTGCACTTATTAGATTGTTGGTTTCCATATCTATATTATTTTTTAATTGCTTGCTTGTTTCTGAGCCAAAAGGCCAGCAGCATAAAAATGCCAAAGGAAGTAATACCCAAACCGCTATAAAAATTTACCAATTGGTTGAAGTTTGAGGCAGTAGTAAAAAGCGAATTTGCAATAATGATGATTCCTGTAAGACTGAAATAGAATCCTATTATAAATTGCAGGTCCATGAATTTATTGCTCATTTCTGTAATTGATTAAATTAATATGATAGACACGACGGCTGTCAAAATTAAAATGATAACCGCTAAAACTTTTTCGCTCTTATACCATGTTTGTGCTACATACACCGGTTTAGGTGTGAGGCTATATACCAGCCCCGCTAACTCTTCATCCAGTTTTGGCCGTGTTACTAAACTAATAGCAATTGTTACTACAAAGCACGCAACCCACGCTATTAATGCAACCATAAAAGCCTGAGCCATAACTGAATTGAACGTATAGAGATTAATGCCAAGCCAAGCACCTTTATTTTCGGCAAGGCTTAGCCCATGGGCAATGGCAGCAGCCAGTGTTCCGGCTATTAAGCCCCAAAAAGCACCGCTTCCGGTGGTTCGTTTCCAAAACATGCCCAGAAGAAAGGTGGCAAATAACGGTGCGTTCACAAACCCAAAAATGAGTTGCAGAAAATCCATAATATTATTAAAGCTGTCGGCCAGATAGGCTGTGCCGATAGAGGCTAGTATCCCAAATACTGTTGCCATTTTACCTACCCGCAGATAATGGTTATCCGAAGCGTTTTTACGGATATGTGCCTGATAAATATCGAATGTAAAAACGGTATTGAATGCTGTAACATTACCCGCCATGCCCGACATAAACGAAGCAATAAGTGCGGTAATACCTAAACCCAGCATCCCGCTTGGATATAAGCTGCTTAAAAGCGACGGCAAAACCATGTTGTAATCCAGAGCGCCGTCAGCCTTTAGAGGAATAGCATAGCCGCTGGTGGGTAATTTGACAAGTGCCACAGCAATGAGCCCCGGTAGTATAACGATGAGTGGCATAAATAGCTTTGGGAAAGCTGCAACGATAGGTGTTTTTTTTGCAATACCTAAATTTTTTGCGATCATGGCCCGCTGCACAACCAGAAAATCGGTACACCAATATCCAAAGCCTAACACAAACCAAAGTCCGGAGAGCATTTGCCACCAATTAAGGCCCATGCCGTTGCTTTCAGCGCTTCCCAAATTGCTCCAAATGTGTAGCATATTTGGATGCAGATTATTTATAAGGCCGTTAGCACCGCCCATTTTATATATCCCTATTATAACCAGAGGTGCAATACCCAATACAATTAAAAAAAACTGCAATACCTCGTTATACACGGCACTTGTTAAACCGCCCGAAAAAATATAGCCCATTACAATGGCGGCAACTACTAAAATTGATACCCCAAAACCCCATCCAGCAATTACTTCCAACAGTTTTGCTAATGCGAAAAGAGAAATGCCGGAAGAAAAAATAGTCATAAAACCGAAGGTAAAAGCATTGAAAGTTCTTGTCTTTTCATCGTAACGCATTGCCAAATATTCGGGTACGGAACGGGCTTTACTCCCGTAGTAAAAAGGCATCATAAAGAGCCCTAAAAACAGCATGGCCGGAATGGCCGCGATGTAAAAGTGTATTGTCAAAAGTCCGTATTTAGCTCCTGATGCCACCATGCCAATAACTTCCTGGGCACCAAGGTTGGCAGAAATAAATGCAAGGCTGGTAATCCAAAGAGGAATAGACCGGTTGCTCATCAAATAGTCATTTGCCGATTTTATGTTTTTCCTTACCATGAAGCCAATCCCGATAACAAAAACAAAATACAGGGCGATGATTACGTAATCGACAAAATGAAGTGCTAATTGCATATTGGGTACTGCGTTTGATTGGATGTTGGTAAATTGGTTGTTCGTTATATTATTACACGAATTACAACTATTGATGCAAAAATTCTGTTAAAGAAACCTTAGTGAAGGATTTTATACATTTGTTGCTGGTTGCACCAGTCGCCGTTTAGGTGATGCGGCGTTAACAGTTGGTTTGATGATTAATTGATACTAAATGCCTTTTTTTAAATTAGAACAGTACAAATCTGAGTTACTTTCTCCCTTCCCGGAAATTTTTGAGTTTGGGTATGAAAAGTATAACCGCATTAATTTGGGTACTTTAGAGCAGCACACTAACCCCGGCATTGAGATTTGTTCTATTAAAGAAGGCAAATACAGTTGGGTGGTGGAGGATAAGTCCTATGTGCTTTATCCAAAAAACGCATTTGTGACCATGCCTTGGGAGCGACATGGCAGTAAGGAAGGCTTTTTGGATATTGGGGTATTATTTTGGATTATTTTGATTCCGAAAAATATCGACAAGTTGGGGAATTTGATTTTGGGCGAGCATTTTTCGACTGACAGAAATCTGACACAAATTATCGGTAAGATGTTAGTTTCTAAAACTCAACCTGTTATTTTGGAAGGCAGTGAGGTGGGTAAAATTTTTGAAGCGCTTTCGTGGGAAGTATTTCACCGACCCTTAGGTTATGTTAACCGTGTATATCATTTGTTATTTGATCTACTTCTGATCATTGCCCGTTATCAATTAGAAAAAACAGAACATCTTGAAGATAACAGCATTGATTTAAAAGCACTTGATATTGCCCTTTGCGAGGATTTAGCCCACGATTGGAGCGTTGAAGATATGGCGAATATTGTTAGCAAAGGATTAACATCTTTTACCAACATGCTCAAAACACAAACCGGGTTCACACCTTTGAACTATCTTATACAACTCCGTATCGAAGAATCTAAAAAATTGATGCTTAATGATAAGGTGAAAATAACTCAAGTTGCGTGGATGTGCGGTTTTTCTTCGTCACAACATTTCGCTACTACGTTTAAATTAAAAACCGGTTTGTCACCTTCGGAATTTTTGAAGAGGTCCGCAGATATCGGCAAGAACAACGGAAAGCAAAAGTCAAAGTATTAAGGACTTTACGTTTTTATCAAGATAAATTTGAAGCGAAAGGCCTCAAAAGGGAGGCTTTCACGTCAATAAAATTTGGTTCAATTACTTCTGACTTGCTAAGTTTAATTGGTTTAACCCCACTCGGGCGGTAAGTTAGCCGCGCCAGTTCCCTTAGCTTTGTTAAGTTATTGCCCTTAAAAGAATCAAGGATACCGCCTGCCATAATATCACTTTGTTTGATGTATGATTTGGTGTAGGGCTTACCGTTTAGTTTTACAGATTGAATGTATTAAAATAGGCGCTTGTTGCACAGAAGTTGGGCCTGTTATATGGTGTCTATTGCCGGATTGTTAAAAGGGGCATTAAAAAAGAAAAACCTGGATTTTTGAGCAGTTAATGAACTCTGACGATGCTTACTACTCAGTTGCGCAGCCTGGAGACGGATAGCCTTGTGCGAAGAGAAATCTTTGTTACACTACCCATACGGTTGAATACAGCCTGACAGATAACGGGAAGTCAATTTCACCAATGATGAGTGAACTTGAAAAGCGGGGACGCTTTCATTAAGAGTATCTCAAAATAATAATTAATATACTAATAGATGATTTGATTTTTTGTAACTATTCAGCAGCGAAGTTAGCGATTAAAGAAAGGGCATAAAAGACATCATTGCCAGATTTTATAGTTGTATCAATTACAGATCGCAGGACTGCAAACCCATCGGCACCGTCAAGAGATCGAAAGCCACCGGATACTTTTTGTTTGACTTTTATGTTTCTGATTGCTCTTTCGGAGCCGTTATTATCGGGCGGAACATTGTTGTAATGTAAAAAGCAAAGTATATTATGACTGATCTTGCGCAGCTTTTGTTGTAGTTTGATAGCCAGTTTGTCCTTATCAGGCAACTTATGCCGGAGCAAATTCATAAGGGATCGTTCTAATTCATTTCTTGGCGTACTACCCGACAACCCGTCATAATATGGTTCGTTGTTTAACGCTATCGCCTCTTTAAGTATTGATGTTAAAGATTGGGCCCAATTGCTTTGGTGCACCTGGTCGATATATTTCAAGTCCCGAAACAAATGTGCCAGGCAGACCTGGTGGTCGTAAACTTCACATCTGAAATGTGCGACCCACCGGTCATGTACCAGCACTACATCAGGCAAGCCATCCGGGAATGTTGCCTGAATGGTTTTATACCCCCTGCTTGGTGATTGTATAATAAAAGTCAATGCTTCATTCTGCCAGGTCCAGAACCAATGGGTTTTGCCATTTATTTTTGCACCTGTTTCATCTGTTCCCAAACAAGCGGCTTTTTCAACCCTGTTTTTGATTTCCTGATATACTGGCAAAGCTTTACTGGTGAAACGCTGTAATACACCAACAATTCCTCCCTGGCTTATTTCCAGGCCCATGATCTTGCTATAAAACTCCTGTATTCGTCCAAATGGCATATATTGGCGAATGTTTAAATAAGCGGTTAATGCTTCGATATGGCTGCCATACTGAACATTGGCCTTTACATTTACAGGGAATTCGCCTTTATTAATATGGCCGCAGGAACAAGTTTTAGCGAATGTCCGGTGTTCGGTACAAATAACTGCGGGTATGGGAATATCTATTACCTGGCGCCTGTTTAATGAAATCGCACCGGTCTGTTCCAGATCATTACCGCAAACCCTACAATAGTTAGGAATATGGTTAACAATCTCATTAGGTGTTGTAGAGAATTTTAATGTTGATCCCTCATGCCCTTGCTGACCGCCAGCCTTCTTATCGCTTTGCTCTCTTAAACTCTGATTATGTTTAACTAAATCGACAGAAGGTGGTATATGAGAATTACCACTGTTCGTTCGGTTCTTATAAAAAGACAACTCCTGCTCCAGCGTTTCAACACGCACCAATAAGGCCGATATTTGAACCGCTTGTTTTTCAACAAGCTTGGTCAGGGTTTTTATGATGTCGCTTTGTGACAATGTATCTGTTTTTACGCCTTGTAAAAATCAGCATATTCATTATTATTACCGCATTTTACACCAAAAGGATACTAACACATAGAACCCCATTTACCAACCAATTGTGAATTAAGCCCTGAAAATTTGAAATCCAACATCAAAATTGTTGATAACATAACGTTTTTGTAATTTCAGCTTTTACATACCTGAATAGTTACGATTTTTTTAATAAAACGCAAATCGCGAAAAGAGAGCAAGCATATATTTAACTAATTGGGTCGTTTGCAAAGCTATCAGGAGACATGATTTATTCAATTTTTTATTGTGATAAATAGTTATTACCTTTACAACAAGGATAAGACCCATTTTTTAGGTCTTATCTCCGAACAAGAGGTAAAATGGCTGCCAGTGTGTACATATCGAAGAATTTAACAGAAACTCAGGTAGCATTTCTGAAGTTGCTGGATGAGTATGAAATTCAGCTATTCAGGTTTGATGAAATTGAAAAGCAAATTGCGCAACAATTTGACAACCTGAACGAAGTGCTTGAAAATCTCGTTCACAAGGGGCTACTGGCCAGGATTGAGCGCGGTAAGTTTTGCCGCCCGAATTTTACGGATGAAAACGTGATCGGGACATTTGTAGTAGCGAATAGCGCTGTCGCTTACTGGTCGGCATTAAATCAACATGGATTAACGGAACAGTTTTCCAATACCACCTTTATACAGACGACCCAAGAAAAAGAGGACAAAGTTATTTTTGGCACCTCCTATAAGTTTGTAAAGATCATTCCCACAAAGCGCATTGGAATTATGTGGAACGGACAAGGAAATTTTAAGTATCCCATAACCGATGTAGAAAAGACGGTCATTGATTGTTTTGATCAGCCACAGTACTCAGGCGGCTATGCTGAACTTTTACGGGCATTCATACAAGCTGATTTAAAGGCCGACAAAATGATCACCTATTGCAGCGCAACGGCAAACATCGCGGTAACAAAGCGTATCGGCTTTCTGGCTGAATTTTTTGAAAAGAAGTCACTTAATGCATTCATGGATTATGCCCAAACGCAGGTCAATGAAAAGTACAGCTTGGTTGATCCTTTAGGTAGCGAAACAGGCGACTTTGTATCAGCCTGGAGATTAAGATTAAATATCAGCAGACAACAATTGGAGGGCATCGCCCAAAAGGAATATTAGTGTGATACTAAAAAGAGAAATAGATAATAAAGCCAAAGAACACCTGGTTTCCAGGAGTACCATTGATAAGGATTGGGTATTAGGCCATTTTATAGACGCCATTTTTTCCATACATCGGTGCAGAAACAGTATCGTGTTTAAAGGTGGAACCTGTTTGAGAAAGTGTTACATCAATGATTACCGGTTTTCTGAGGATCTTGATTTTACAGTAACCAGTCCTGATTTTATACTGGATAAGGCATTGCTGACGGAGATCACAACATTAGTAACCGAACGGACGGAATTACCCTTATATATTGAACAGCTTACCCAACTACGGCATAAGAACACCCCCACGGGCTTTGCGGCAATAGTCAAGTTTTGGGGAGCGGATCATTCTAAAGATCAGGCCGTACCGCCACCGGAACGATGGACGACCAGTATTAAAATCGAGATGATACAATATGAAAAATTACTGTTCCCGGTAATAGAGCGACCTGTTACACATAGCTATTCAGACAAGCTAACCAATGCAACCGATGGGATACCTTGTTACAACTTACAAGAAGTCATGGCCGAAAAGTTGCGGGCGTTGATACAGCGATCCTATACAGCGCCCAGGGATTATTATGATATATGGTACTTGTCCCGTAATATGCCAGATTGGGACTGGCCGGTTGTTGTTAACGCCTTTCATGAAAAAATGAAATTCAAAAACCTTGAATTTACGGGAATGGAACAGTTGATCAATGACGAAATTGACCGTAAGATTAAAGCCGCCTGGACAAATAGTTTGGGCCACCAAATTAACCCTGCTATACTTCCGCCCTATGGGCTTGTAAAGAAGGATTTAACGGAATTGTTTAATAAAATATTTTAACCAAATTCCAGGGAACGCTTATTAAACTTTAGCATTATTACATTGACATCACCTGCCAATTTGATTCACGATTGTTTGCATTATTCTCTTCCGGTTTGACAACAATTCCATTATTTAATTAGAATTAAGCAGCAAATACGTATATTTCCTCTATAAATCTTTTCCATAGACGGATGTACCAGTTACTGTAGCCACATCTCGTTTTGTACGAATTTCCTCTGCAAGCTTGGTTAGCTTAAGTCTGTGTGCTTAGAGATAACTTGGTCATTTTGAATACGGGGTTTTTAGCCACCACAAATATACCCGACCTTTACGGGGCTTGTATTACTGGTTTACCGCTATGGCCAGTACACTGAGCTTACCCAATTCCTTTTCATGATATTTCTTTTTTGCCAGCAGTTGTTCCGGTGTGATGACCGGTTGTTTGTTAATGTCGTAAGGCTGGTCATATTTCAGGATGTTCCACACTACAGTAAGTTGTTTACGGGCTACGGCTACCAAAGCTTTTTTTCTTCCTTTGCGGATAGCTAATTGATTGTACTTGTTGTAGTAACTGCTGCTCTTTGTCCGGCTGGCGGCCCAGGCGATCTGTACGATGATTCTTCGCAGATACTTGTTGCCTTTGGTAGTGGCCTTGCTTTTTATTTTGCCTGCGCTTTCGTCGTTACGCGGACACAGCCCCGCCCAGTTGCTTAACCTATTGCTGGTTTCAAAGGCGTTCATATCGGCCCCCGTTTCGGCGATCAGTTGCATTACGGATTGGTCGTCTGTGCCCGGCATGGTTTTCAGCAATTCCATTTCTTTGGAATAATGCTCTTTACAGATAGCTAACATCTGCTTTTGCAGTTCATCCGCTTGTTTATAATACAAGCGGTATTCTTCCAATTGCTGGCTCAATACGAAACGATGTTCGGGCAATACGAAACCCTCCAGGCTTTGCGCTACCAGATCGCCTTTGCGGTTCTTGGTTCGCCCATGTACTTTTTCCAACAGCTTGGTTATATCTGTTTCGCCTTTAATGATCAGTTCGATAATGTTTAAAACCGTCTTGCTCTCGATCTTAGACACCATGCTGGATTCACCCCATTTACCGTAAGCCGGAGATACCCGATTTTCTGAACGAAACCGAAGCTCAGCAATTGCGAAAAGGTGAAGTCGCCAGTTTACTGAAGATCACGCTCGATAACCACGGGAATAAAAAGGAAATGCTGGTCGAATATGATCCAGACACCAAAGAATATATAGTGTCGGATACGGATAAGATCTTGGCGCCGGATATGGTTAATAATGAGTTTCTGACCCCGGCTCAAAAGGAAGCTTATCGAAAAGGTAAGGAAGTGCAGATAGCCGATGGTACCAAATTAAATTATTCAGGTACAGATCATCATGGCATCCGCTCCAATAAACTGGCGCTTGTTGCGTCCATTTTGATCGATGGCGGCCTTTCCTACATGGTTTTTAAAGGGCTGAATGCCATCTTTAATCAAAAGCGGGAACCGAAGGTTGCTGAAAAATTAAGCCCCGGCTATTACCAGGCGCTGAAAGATATCGAGAACCAGCATGGATTCAAACCGCACCAGTTTGAACAATCTCAAACCCGAAAGGGAAGGTAGCAGATGAACATCCTTTTAACAAGGCTTGGAGTTCCACCGGAAATTCAGGCCTTTTTTAAGATTGACGATGAGCTGTCGTTTGATTATGGTGATCAACAGGAACTTTACGGTGAAGGTTTTCATGTAGTGCCTTCGACAAAAAACCTTTGGGTGGCCGGGGGTATTCATGCAAGGCATGTGGTCATAAGTTATTCAGCTATGGAAGCAATGGCTTTTATTACGCTTAACCGTCACCGGTATCCACGGTTGGAACAACTGGCAATAGTGGCCATTGGAAACAGGTTTTATAACGAACAGGCCGGCTGGATCAGGGAGAACTTTCGCGGGCGGAAATTCGTACTGGTTTTTGGGAAAGATATTCTCGGTCAGCTCAACGATATCAAATTAACAGCCGGAATAAAGAATTTGCCCGTAAAGATATTTCATTCCGAAAATCAAATTTTGATTTACCGGGGTAGTTTAGTTCGGGCCTTTGACCAGGAGCGGATCTCCCTTCATGCTTTCCAGGAAGCCTTTAGTATTCGACCACGATTCCGAACCGGTAAGCCGGTACAATCATTAACTTTTTTAGATCAATTAAAACATGACGCAGAAAGATGATATTTTATTAAGGCCGGCTATGCTGTTCGCATTCCTGAAAGCCTTGCCGCTCATTACGTTGGCCATCACTTTTCTTTTGCTGGCCTGGTGGCTGTCCCCTTATTTTATTTTATTCAGCCTGGTGGTATGCGGTTTCGCCTGGTACAGGTTATTATACATCCGTAGTTTTCAATACCTGATCACCCATGAATATATCAGGTTGACGCGCGGCATTTTCTTTAAACGAATAGATCAACTGGAAATGTTCAGGGTCAAGGATTACATCATTACCCAATCTTTTATTTTGCAGCTTTTCAAATTGATGTACCTGACTTTAAAAAGCACTGATCCTGAAAACCCGATGATTCAATTCCAGGGAATCCCCGAATCAACCATCACGGATACAATAAGGGACCGGGTATTGGCTGCCCGAAAAAACAACAATATTTACGAATTAAATTAAAAAACATTTGGTATATACTAATTATTTTAGTATTTTTAATTAGAATAAGGCGTTTAAGCATTACAGGTATTTTGTCAATTATGTAAAATAAGAGGTCTAATATTTAATGCAGTAATGAATATGATAATCTAGATTTGTTTTCAAGCATGGAAATATGAAATCTCCATCTTTCGATCGCACATCATTATTGAATAAATGCGGACACAGCCTAAAATAGCTTCGTCATCCTTATTTCACTGAAATGTTGTATTAAACTGTACTTAATTTTACAATAATGTTAATTTTTAGTGTGTAGTTAAACGCCTTATTCTATTTTTAATTAATAAATTCAGCATTATGAAAGCCATAGTTCGTAACATATTATTAGCTTGTTTAATATCCATGTTTTGCTTTTTCGGTGCAGTTGCCAGAAAGCATAGTAAGAATGAAATGACGCCTGGCCAAAAGGCAGAGGCACGAAAAGAAACATTGACCTGTTTATCGGTAGCTTTTTTAGCCTGCGGTTTATGTGCCTGGAGATGCAATGTGCTTAGCCGCAGGTTGAACGACGAGCGGGAATACCAGCGAAGGTTCAACGAATATATGCGAAGCTCCGCATTTAACAGGCATTGAATTTAAATAAAAATTAATAATTTTACAGCATCTAATGCGGGCGTCTCGCCCGCAATTGTGATAAGGTTTAGGTTGAAAGGTCCCGGCGGCGAGCGCTCAGGGACTTTTCTTTTTTATAATCTTTTCATCTCTACAGCCTATCGCGTTCTAAAGCTGACCACATTACTGTAGACGCAATTTCCAATCACTATATTATGGAACAAACATTAGAATACATTGTCTTTGGGGCGGTCCCTTTCGCTATCGACCGGAAGAGGCGGGAGTTTAGGCAATTTAACCGGGCGGATAACTTTGTCAGATTCGACAACTTGAAAAAGGAAGAGGGTTATTATTCAGCAGGTTTTGATAAGAATGCTAATTATCTTTCTATCGCCCGGCTGAAATTAGGATCGGATAACGAAGATATCCTGCATGTTTCCCTGCCAGCACCAATCATTGATTCTCAGGAATTGCTAACAGATGATTTTAAACATGACCTTAACACCTTAAGTCATAACAAGGAATGGGGATTCTATCTTGCTGACAAAGATACGGCCCTGCGCCTTTCAGGTATGTTGCCCCACATTGATTTAGCCGGAACTGATTTTACAATCGACTGGCGGTTAAAAGAACTAAGGGAAACGGAGTTGCCCTGGAAGAATATCAGTTTAAGAAACATGGAAATGTCCGACAACGGGGAAGAGTATCTCTGTTTTTTCAATACCGAAACACACGAGTTGTTTGTGCCCGATGAAAACCTGTTTGAATTACCCGATAACGTAGTCGTGCTGGAAATTCCCTATGAGATAAAATTGGACCCGGTTGCAGTTGCAAGGGAATGCGGGATCGGCGAAACCGATCTGTTAACCGATCATCCCTTTCAGATGCAGTTAGCGGCCAGGGTTACGCCACTTTCAGAAACCGGATTGTCGAAATTCATTGAAGAAAACATAAAAAAGCGAAAGGATCAGCATGATAACCGGGGCTTTAAACGCGGTAGGTAAAGCTGTTAGTATTCAATTTTTGCTGGCGCGTTAGAATGGCAATTCAAATAAAAAATTCAATATCATGAAAACCAGTAGTTTATTAAATAAAGATTTAGCACTTGACGAACAGCAATTTACCGAAGCGATCACCAATGACTTTATTGGCACGGACTTTATAGACCGCCTGGAATGGGCCATGCTGATGATACAGCAAAATTTTAAACAAATGCGTTTGGCGGAATACCTGCCTGTTGTAACGCGAAATCATTTTGACAAGGCTTATCTTATGGCAGGTGGTGATGATGCACTTAACAATAATGTAAAATTCTTCAGGCCTTTCACCGATCTGCAGGCAACACCTGAGATTTTTCCGGATCTCAACATCAAAGTAATGACGTTTGAAGAATCCATTCAACTCAACAAGGTCAAACAACTTGATATCCGCACAAAACAGGCATTGAGATCTAAACTACATTACGCCTATGAAATTTCGTCTGCGTTCTACAATAAGAAAACAGAGGCATTTTACGGATTTAAAAACGGTTACGAATTTAATAGGGGCTTTTTCGCATTAGGTACTAAGGTTAATAATGCGGACAAATTATCTTTTACGGAGATACCGAATCCGATCTCATTGCACCCCAATTATACCATGCCACCCAATGCAGTCACCTTACTGCCTAAAAATCAGATCGTTGACGTAATGAGGTTGATCGCTATGTCCTACCAAGTGGCCATGTCTATGTATTACGAATGGTCAATTTACATTAAAGAGTATGACAACATAGGCCTGATAGTTCCAATTGAGCCCCAAATACTCTCTGAGCTGTATAAAACCTCGCTCATGAAGTTTGAGAGTAAGAAGCAGATGGTGCATTTCGTCAAGGAACACTACCGCAGAAAGGCGGCAACCCCTAATGAAGATTATACCATTTTTGTCAACCGTTATTTGCGTGGGGAACACCGGTTTAACTACCGAGGGTTTTATGCAGAAGTCATCCCACCTAAATATGACCTGTTACGGGCCAGGACAAAAAAGAAATTTGTTGATAGCTTAAAATAGATTTTTTAGCCTCCGGTTCGGTTGTTTATATTCATCGAGAACATATCCTGAATTTCAATTAATATCCACAGCAAAGTTGTCTAATCACCGCCTGGGAGAAATAACATCTTTCTAATTCAGCCAGCACACCGCGAACGGTGTCTGAACTCTACCGATAATTAAAAGTCCGTGAAAAACATTAAAGAAACAAGACCCTCAGGAAGACTTTCAGAGAGTGAAAATAATGAAGAAAATTTTGGTAAAAGCGAATTGAAATTGCTAAATTTAATAGCAGAAATTATTGTCGAGATAATTTTGGACGAAGAAGAAAAAGAGCAAAAGTTATGAATGCAATCGGCTATATGAGGATCAGTGTCCGTGACCAATCCCGGTATTCCCTGGAATATCAAGAAAGAAGTATTAGGGAATACTGTAGTAGAAATAATTTAAATCTGACCGAATTGTTTAAGGACAACGGTGAAAGCAGCTATACGTTTGACCGGCCGGATTATAGAGCTGTAGAGGCGTTTATAAAAAAGAACAAAGGTCAAAATCAATACTTTATCATAATGGATCATGACCGGTTCAGCCGGAATCTTTCTGAAGCGTTAGTGAAAATTAATGAGTTGGAAAGTAAGTTCCAAATTAAGGTTCTGGCAACAAATGAGGCGCTGGATATTGACACGAGTGATCCTATGGTGTTCATGCAACGTTCAATGAGTTACATGTTTGCTAATCAGGAACTGCTGCGCATTCGTAAAAGGACGCGTGATGGGATGCGACAGGCCCAGACCTCAGGCAGGTATCTTGGAAGGGCACCCTTTGGTTATTTAAATTCCAAGGATAAGGACGATAAAAGTATGCTTTTGGTCGACGATGATAAGGCTTTAGTTGTCCAACAAATTTTTCAGGAATACATCCTAGGATCCCCCGTTTTCGAGATTTTAAGGGAAGCGCGCAAAAAAGGATTTCAAAATTCCGGCAATAGCGCCATTCCACGAATATTAAGCAATTGTCTATATGCAGGACTTGTGAAAGTTCCGAAAGATAAATTCAATGCGGAACGGCTAACGAAGGGTCTTCATGAAGCTATTATAACCGAAGCTGATTTCTGGTATGTCCAGGAAAAACTTGGCAATAAGCGCCCTGCAAAGTCTCAGCCAAGAGATGAATTTCCGCTTAGAGGTGTGTTAAAATGTTGGTGCGGAAAAAATATGACCGCAGGCTATTCTAAGGGGAAGAGGAAATATTATCTGTATTATCGATGTATTCAGCACACAGAAACAAATATTCCCGGTGAACTTTTACATGAAAAATTTGAAGACCTTTTAGATACATTGAGCTTTACAAAGAATCAGGTCAATCATATTTTAAGCGAGGTAAAAAAGGCGCTAATAGAACTCGATAAAAACCGCGAAGGTGATATTAAATCAAAATCAAGCCAATTAGCGGATGTGGTTTCTAAAATGGAAAAATTGGAAAAAAGGTTAATGGACGATGTCATTGATAACGCGACCTACAAGAAGTGGTTTAAGAGTTATAGTATCGAAAGATCTGAATTGGCAGATCAGTTGGCTAAATTGAAACAGGGAATTTCTAATATCCGTTTTGAACGTCTGATAAAGCTTTTACCAGAAATTACCAGGCTCAGATCCTTATATCAGCTTGCCCCTTTACATCGTAAACAAAACCTGATAAGAGGGGTGTTCAAACATTCCCTCATGTGGGTAGATGGAGCTTTTAGAACACCTTCTATAGAGATTGGCTTGTCTCATAACTTGCTGAATGCCAACAAAAAAGGGCTTCTCTTTTTAGAGAAGCCCTCAGCCATTTGGGAACAAATCCCGTATGGTAGCCCGTAGGGGAATCGAACCCCTGTTTCCAGAATGAAAATCTGGCGTCCTCACCCCTAGACGAACGGGCCATTTTAGATTGCCTTAGTCTCAGATGAAACTACGAACCTTTTTAGGTAGCGGGGACCAGACTCGAACTGATGACCTTCGGGTTATGAGCCCGACGAGCTACCAACTGCTCCACCCCGCACTATATACAATTTGAAACTTTCTGTTAAATCCTTAACTCTTGTTCCGAATTGGAATGCAAAGATATAATTCGTTTCTTTGCGGTGCAAATTTATTTTAAAAAATATTTTCATGGCTCATAAAGCAGGATTTATAAGTATCATCGGTAAGCCCAATGTTGGCAAATCAACCCTCATGAATGCCCTGGTGGGTGAAAAGCTTTCTATCATCACTCCGAAAGCTCAAACAACCCGTCACCGGATTCTTGGAATTGTCAACGAAGAGGATTATCAAATTGTATTTTCAGACACTCCCGGCATCATAAAACCAAGGTACGGACTGCAAGATTCTATGATGAGTTCGGTGAAAGGTGCGCTAACTGATGCCGATCTCCTCCTGTTTGTTACCGATATAAATGAGCAACATGATGAAAATGATGTACTTGAGAAGATTATCAATACTACAATTCCCATGATTGTACTGATAAATAAGATTGATAACGCAACACAGGAGCAAGTGGAGGAGAAAACCGCATTCTGGCAAGAAAAACTTAACCCTAAATATATTTTTGCAATATCAGCACTGCACAAATACAACCTTGAAGGAATCATGACCATGATTCTGGATCATATACCCGAACATGCTCCTTTCTATGACAAAGAGGATCTTACCGATCGTACACAGCGTTTCTTTGTTTCTGAGATCATCAGAGAAAAAATCTTTAACAATTATCAGAAAGAGATTCCATATAGCACAGAAGTAGTCATCAAAGAATTTAAAGAAGAAGAAACAATTACCCGCATTAGCGCAGAGATCATTGTGGAGCGTGATTCACAGAAAAATATCTTAATAGGAAAAGGCGGTGCAATGCTGAAGAAAGTAGGTACTGAAGCCCGGAAGGATATCGAGAAGTTTTTAGACCAGAAAGTATTCCTGGAAACCTTCGTTAAGGTAATTCCGGACTGGCGAAGCAAAAAGAACTATTTAAAAGGTTTCGGGTACGAAAATTAAGTTTACCTTTGCAACCCCTTAATAATTAATACAATTCAACAACATACATGAGTAACATTATCGCAATTGTCGGAAGACCAAACGTAGGCAAATCTACCCTTTTTAACCGCTTAACTGAAAGTCGCAAAGCTATTGTAGATGATTTTAGCGGCGTAACACGTGATCGCCATTATGGCTCTGCCGAGTGGACAGACAAACAATTTACCGTTATTGATACTGGTGGTTATGTTGCAAACTCTGAAGATCTTTTCGAAGCTGCCATCCGTGAGCAGGTAGTTATCGCCATCGAAGAAGCAACTGTTCTGTTGTTTATGGTAGATGTAACTACTGGAATTACAGATCTTGATGATGAAATCGCTCAGCTATTGAGGAGAAGTAAAAAGCCTGTGTTTACTGTGGTGAACAAGGTCGACAATACGCAACTTCAAAACGAGGCGGCAGTATTTTACAGCTTCGGTTTAGGAGAAATCTATCCGATCTCTTCAATGACTGGTTCAGGTACAGGAGATTTATTGGACGAAGTGATTACTCATTTCGAAGATATCCCAGAAGAAGAGAACGCCTTGCCTAAGATCACTATTGTTGGTCGCCCTAACGTTGGTAAATCTTCTTTAATCAATGCGCTGATCGGGAAAGAAAGAAATATTGTTACTCCTATTGCGGGTACCACCAGGGATTCTATCCACATTCACTACAATCAATTTGGTCATGAGTTCATGTTCATTGACACTGCAGGTCTTAGAAAAAAGACCAAGGTGAAGGAGAACATCGAATTTTACTCCGTTATGCGCACAATTAAGGCCCTTGAAGAAGCTGATGTTGTCATTCTGATGATAGATGCTATGGAAGGTCTAGAGTCTCAGGACGTGAATATTTTTCATCTTGCAGAAAAGAACAAAAAAGGGATTGTGATATTGGTAAACAAATGGGATTTGGTGGAAAAAGACAGCAAGACCACTAAGATCTTTGAAGATCAGATTCGCACCAAGCTTCAACCTTTCACTGATGTACCAATTGTGTTCACTTCAGTTATAAACAAACAACGTATTTTCCAGGCTATTGAAACTTCTTTAGAGGTATTCAAAAATAGGGCTAAGAAGGTTCCTACTTCAAAATTGAATGATGTGATGTTGCCGATCATCGAGAAGTATCCACCACCAGCATTGAAAGGAAAGTATATCAAAATCAAATATATCACACAAATCAGTGGTACATCGCCTATGTTCGCGTTCTTCTGTAATCTTCCTCAGTATATTAAAGAGCCGTATAAACGCTTTGTAGAGAACAAATTAAGGGAACATTTCGATTTTACAGGAGTGCCAATTCAGATATATTTCAGACAGAAGTAACGAATAAACCCAGAAAGGACGAGTATAAAACAGGTTTAAGCAAATCTATTGCAAACTAGTGATTGCTTGCTTAACCGCTGCGTCACTTAGGTTTAGCGCTTTGTAGTAACCAGCGGCGCCAAGGTGATACTTGCAAAGCAACACCTTAAGGTCATTCATTATTAATGGCTTGGCTTCCATCATTTGCCTCATATCAATCGGGATATTTCTTCCCTGAATGTATTTAATTAAGTCCTTGAAGTCTGTATCGTTTACATTAAAAATATTCATATTTTGTTCAATAAATGACGGCGTGTACCTATTGGCCAATACATCGTAAACAAAGTCTGGTAAAACTTTTTTAACCCCGAGGTTAACATATAACTTATTAAAACCTACCGTATCAATCTTTACATAGATATCAGGCTGAATACCTCCCTTTTCGAAAACTCTTTTCTTAACAGTATCTTTCAGTAACCTCCTTTTATGAGTGAGTTCCCCGTCAGCATAACGGTCGCCAATCTCATTTTGATAAGCAGTGTAGCCGTTCTTGTAAGATTTCTGAATGCTTCTTCCAGATGGCGTGTAATAACGTGCTATTGTGAGGTTTAAAGCCGAGCCATCTCCAAATGGAAACTGTTCCTGTACTAAGCCTTTACCAAAGGAACGGCGACCAATAATTATTCCCCTATTAAGATCCTGTACAGCACCCGCAAGGATCTCACTTGCAGAAGCAGAGTTTTCATTAATGAGCACCGCGAGTTTTCCATCTTGGAACTCCCCTCCACCAGTAGCCAAATAATCGGTGCGCGGATCATGTTTACCCTCGGTGTAAACGATTAGTTTGTTTTCTTCTAAAATCTGATTGGCCAAACCAGTAGCAGATGTGAGATATCCTCCACCATTGTCACGCAAATCAAGAACCAGCTTTTTCATGCCCTGGGACTTTAAATCCTTAAGGGCTTCAACAAAATCTTTATCCGTATCGGCGCCAAATTTACTAATTCTTATATAGCCAATTTCAGGGTTCAACAGATAAGAGGCATCAATCGTGCTGACTTTAACGCGGCCACGTTTCATCGTAAGTGCCAGCGGCTGCAAACTGCCAGCATGAAGGATAGTAAGTGTCACTGAAGTACCTTTTGGCCCTTTAATCTTACCCGTCATCTGTTCCCTTGGCAACGATTTACCGCTGACAAAAAGTGTATCGATTTTTAAGATTTTATCCCCTTGCTTCAACCCAGCCATATAGGCTGGACCATCCTTGATTACATGAGTAACCAGCAAGGTATCCTTTAAAATATAATACTCGACTCCTACTCCTGTGAAGTTTCCTCCGAGTGTTTCAGCCAAACCGTTAGCCTCTTGTGGAGGCAAATAGGCACTGTGTGGATCTAATTTGTGTAGCAAACTATCAATAGGTAAATGATTCAAAGTATCTGCGTTGATCTCATCAACATATTTTCTATTGATGATGTGAATGATCTCTTCCACCTTATCAGAATTATTTTCGGCAAGATGAGTTGTACGAGTAAAAGAGTAGCCCTGATCCTTCAAGAATTTATAGCCCAAAAACATCCCCCCAATAAGGGTGAAAGAGTAGGTTAAGGCTATAATTAGGTTGTAGCGGGTAGTCTTATTCATGGCGCAATGACGCATACAAAGCTAATAAAATTGCAGGTCAATCATATAATTAACCTGTATCATTTTCATTTGTTTACATAAAATTAAATCATCATTGAAATTGATTTCGACTATTATTTTAGGTTTAAAAAGAAAAACACGAGTTTTATAAAACTATTGGGCTATAGGGCCTCATTAAACGGAAAAAAGAAAACTGCAAGAGTCTTCAACCGTTTCACAAATAAAATTTAGGAGTTCAGCGTAATGATAAGAGTAACCGAGCAGGAGTCCAATTATAACGACATCGATCAGATGTCAGTACTGGAAATACTTAAAGGAATAAATAACGAAGATAAAACAGTACCTCTAGCCGTAGAAAAAGCGATTCCGCAAATAGACAAATTGGTCTCTGCGGTAACAAATAGAATGGCAAATGGTGGCAGGTTGTTCTATATTGGTGCAGGTACAAGTGGTCGTCTCGGTGTAGTTGATGCTTCAGAATGCCCCCCAACTTTCGGTGTACCCTTCGATATGGTAGTGGGAATTATTGCCGGAGGTGATACTGCGATCAGAAGAGCTGTCGAAAACGCGGAAGACGATAGCAAACAGGCTTGGATAGATTTACAGGAATTTGACATCAATGAGAAGGATTGTCTTGTAGGTTTAGCTGCTTCAGGCACAACTCCATACGTCATTGGCGGCTTAAATACTGCACGTAAAAATGGCGTATTGACTGCATGTATTGTCTGTAATGAAGGCGGGCCGATTGCAAAAGAAAGTGACTTCCCAATTGAAATAGTCGTAGGTCCTGAATTCTTAACCGGCTCTACCCGCATGAAATCCGGTACTGCTCAAAAACTAGCCTTGAATATGCTCAGTACAGCTGTAATGATCAAATTAGGCAAAGTCAAGGGAAATAAGATGGTAGATATGCAATTGACCAATCATAAGCTGGTTGATCGAGGTACCCAGATGGTGATGGAAGAACTCAACATCAACCACGAGCGTGCAGAAGATCTTCTTTTGCGTTATGGGAGTGTGAGAAAAGCTGTCGAAGCCAGTCAAAAACCATTGTAACTATGCATGAAATCGAACCTTATTACCTCTGGCGTGATGATTACATCGCTGCAGAAGATGATCGTTCCCCCTTTTTTGAAACACAATACTCTGAGTTTTACTTTGACAAACAACTATATAATTTCCTGATCCACCCCCAATGGGATGATTTTGGATCCAGCACCATGTATATCAAGGTTCTGTATACCGATTACGATAGCAATTACTCGATCATAGAATTCATTGGGGAGTGGAATGATGCCATTAACAATGACATAATGCTGCTCAAAAGAGAGATCATTGAACTCATGATCGACGAAGGAATCAACAAGTTTATCTTGATCGGAGAAAACGTTTTGAATTTTCACTCCTCTGAAGAGGACAGCTATTATGAAGAGTGGTTTCAGGATGTGGAAGATGGATGGATTACGGGGATCAATTTCCAGGAACACGTCATCACTGAGTTTCGCAACTATAATATTGACTATTATATCAATTTCGGGGGACAGCTTGACGATTTGGCATGGCGGACATTAAAACCAGTTCAGCTATTTACAAAAGTTGAAGAAATCCTGACAAAAAGACTAGGGGCATAGGATTTGTTAGAAAGAAAGTATTAGTATCTTTAAATAAATTTAAGAGAAATGAATAACGACAATAATTACGAGTGGGCACAAAAATCTGTGTTTGTTGAGAACCAAACAGGAGTAGTTGCCAAAAAATTCTTCGCAAACGTCTTCTTATGGATGTTTATAGCATTGGGTCTTTCTACGTTATCGGCCTATATTATGGCAAGTAATGAAGAATTGTTTTCGATCCTTAGAAATCCAGAGACTTTAAAACCAACAGTTCTTGGATATGTAGCGATGTTCGCGCCACTAGGATTGGTTTTGCTAATGAGCGCAGGCTTAAGTAAGCTATCTTATGGTGCACTCTTGGTTACTTTTGTAGCCTATTCTGTTTTAACAGGATTGAGTTTAAGCTTTATCTTACTTGCTTACACGTCCAGTTCGGTGATCAGCTGTTTCGCTGGAGCTGCTGGTATTTTTGGAATCATGGCTTTCCTTGGTTACACAACCAATGTGGATCTGACCAAGTTCGGACCGATATTAATGGTTGGTGTAATTGGTTTGGTCATTGCAAGTGTAGTAAACATGTTTATTCAAAGCGAAAGCTTTAGCTTGTTTATGGCATTCATTGGTATTGCAATCTTTACTGCTCTAACTGCCTATGATGTTCAGAAACTGAAAAGAATTGGCGAGGGTATCGAAGAAAGTGGCGCTAGAATGGAAGATGGAGATACTAAGAAATTAGCCATCATGGGGGCATTGTCATTATACCTAGACTTTTTAAATATCTTCTTGTTCCTTCTAAGGATATTCGGAGGTAGAAGATAATAGCTAATAAATATAAATAAGAGCTCGCATTTATTGTGGGCTTTTTTTGTGTTTATAACAAAATAAGTCGGAGCAGCCTCTGGGCTTCTAGGTAGCTCAGAGCATACTCCTAGGGAACTCCTAGCCATAGTAGGGCCTTTTACCCAACAAATAGGCTCTAAACCCGCTGTTAGTCCTCTGTTAGTGCAACACTAGCTACAAAAGTCTTCAAAGCATAAATCATAGATTTTTTGGAAATGATTTTTCTTTATTGCATTTTTGCAATGCTTATAGAGAAAGACGGAGGGATTAGACCCTGCGAAGTCTTAGCAACCTGTGCTTACAAGGTGCTAAATTCTACTGGAACGGCTATGATGCCTCCTGAAAGATAAGTTAGTTAGTAGCATAAAGCTGGTGTTAAACGGCTGGTCTCCATAACTTTCCCTTAAGCTTTGTTTGTAATTAGTTCGGCACTTGTTTAGGCCTCAGCCTCTATCAATTTTAGCTTATTACCTGCTCATATAGTATAACTTAAATGGACATTAGAGAAGAATTAGAGAAACGTATCCTGATCATAGATGGTGCCATGGGCACAATGATCCAACGTTACATTCTAACAGAAGAGGATTTTAGAGGGGAAAGGTTTAAGAATCATCCCTGTGATGTTAAGGGAAATAACGATTTATTAAACCTAACCAGACCAGACATTATTAAGGCCATTCATACAGAATATCTAAAGGCCGGCACTGACATTATAGAAACCAACACTTTCAGTACACAACGCATATCCCTGGCAGATTACCAGATGGAAGAGCTGGATTATGAAATGAGTTTCGAAGGTGCCAAAATAGCTAAAGAAGCTGTTAATGAGTTTATGAAGGCTAATCCTGGTCGGAAATGTTTTGTTGCCGGCGCCGTTGGGCCAACCAATAGAACACTTTCTATTTCACCGGATGTAAACGACCCGGGTTACAGAGCACTAACATTCGACCAGCTTGTTGACGCCTATTATGAGCAAATCAGGGGATTGATAGACGGTGGATCCGATGTTCTACTTATCGAAACCATATTTGATACGCTAAACGCCAAAGCGGCGATCTATGCAATAAAGAAATACGAAGCGGTTATCGGTCGCAAAATAGAGATCATGATTTCCGGTACCATTACAGATGCGTCCGGAAGAACATTATCCGGCCAAACGGTAGAAGCTTTCCTGAATTCGGTAATCCACGCCAAACCCTTAAGCATTGGTTTCAACTGTGCCCTGGGGGCGAAAGACATGAGACCTCACATTGAGGAGCTTTCTGCCAAAGCAGGATGTTATGTATCTGCTTACCCCAATGCCGGACTGCCTAATGAGTTTGGGGCTTATGATGAGATGCCTCACGAAACTGCACATCTTGTAGAAGATTTTATTCAAAATGGTTTTGTGAATATTGTTGGTGGTTGTTGCGGAACTACACCAGATCATATTGGTTGCATTGCTGAAAAAGCAAAAGGAATAGAACCGAGAAAAATTCCTGTTATTGAGAACTTTTTGCGCCTGAGTGGACTAGAACCCGTAGCGATCACACCAGAGAGCATCTTTGTAAACATTGGAGAACGTACCAATATCACAGGTTCGCCTAAGTTTTCGAAGCTTATTTTAAGCGGAGACTTTGAGGCTGCGCTAACTGTTGCCAGACAACAGGTGGAAGGTGGTGCTCAAGTCATTGATGTAAACATGGATGAAGGCATGATCGATTCAGAAGCATCTATGACTAAGTTTCTCAACCTTATCGCTTCTGAACCAGATATCTCCAAGCTTCCCATCATGGTCGATTCTTCCAAATGGACGGTTATTGAAGCCGGCTTGAAGTGTTTGCAAGGAAAAGGCATAGTGAACTCAATTTCCCTTAAAGAGGGCGAAGATAAGTTTAGAGAAAGCGCACAAAAGATCATGACTTATGGCGCAGCTGTTGTGGTAATGGCTTTCGACGAGCGTGGACAGGCAGACAATTTTGAGAGAAGAAAAGAGATCTGTAAAAGATCTTATGACATATTAGTTAACGAGATTGACTTTCCTGCACAGGACATTATTTTCGACCCAAACATCCTGACAGTTGCAACAGGACTAGAAGAGCACAACAATTACGCTGTTGATTTTATCAATGCAACAAGATGGATTAAAGAAAACCTGCCTCATGCAAAAGTAAGTGGTGGGGTATCCAATATTTCCTTCTCCTTTAGAGGTAACAATACGGTGAGAGAGGCCATGCACTCCGCATTTCTTTACCACGCGATTAAGGCGGGATTAGATATGGGAATTGTAAATGCAGGGATGCTTGAGGTATATCAGGAGATTCCACCTGAACTTCTGGTGTTGGTAGAAGATGTACTTCTAAACCGCAGAGACGATGCTACCGAACGACTGGTCGAATTTGCAGATACCATAAAAACCAAAGGAAAAGAGATCATTAGAAACGAAGAATGGCGTAAAGAGTCTGTAGAATCAAGACTTTCCCATTCGTTAGTAAAAGGAATCATCGAATATCTTGATGCCGATGTGGAGGAAGCAAGACAGCAGTACCCGAGACCAATACATGTCATCGAAGGTCCACTGATGGATGGCATGAACATCGTTGGTGATCTTTTTGGTGCTGGTAAAATGTTCTTGCCTCAGGTAGTAAAATCTGCAAGGGTAATGAAAAAGGCGGTAGCTTATCTACTGCCATTTATCGAACAGGAGAAGCTCGAAAATCCAGATCAGGATCAGAATTCATCTGCTGGTCGGGTATTAATGGCTACGGTAAAAGGTGACGTACATGACATTGGAAAAAACATTGTAGGGGTTGTATTGGCTTGTAACAACTTCGAAATCATTGACATGGGTGTAATGGTACCTGCTCAAGATATCATAAAAAAGGCAAAGGAAGTCAATGCAGATATAATTGGTTTAAGTGGCCTGATTACTCCATCGCTAGATGAAATGGTACATTTTGCCAAAGAAATGGAACGTGAAGGATTTACCATTCCTTTGATTATTGGCGGCGCGACTACTTCTAGAATACATGCGGCGGTAAAAGTGGCTCCAAACTACTCCGGCCCTGCTATTCACGTCCTTGACGCTTCCAGAAGTGTCACCGTTTGCAGCACTTTAATGAACAAAGAAACCAGGGCTGAATACATCTCGGGGATCAGGGCGGAATACGATAAAGCGAGAGAAGCACATTTGAATAAGCGCTCAGACAAACGCTACAAAACTATTGAAGAAGCAAGAAAAGACAATTTTAAAATAGATACGACATTGGTTGCTCCTGCTCCTACTTTTACAGGAACAAAGGTGTTTGAGAACTATCCTTTAGAAGAACTCGTTCCATATATTGACTGGACACCTTTTTTCCAAACCTGGGAGCTTCGTGGAAGTTACCCTCGTATATTGGAAGACAAGTTGGTAGGTGATGAGGCGAGGAAACTCTTTGAAGACGCTAAGGCATTGTTGAAACGTATCGTTGCTGAAAAGCTGCTTACTGCGAAAGCGGTTATCGGCTTCTGGCCAGCGCAGGCAGTTGATGACGACATTGTGTTGGATGTAGACGGTAAAGAAGTGGTGATCCATACGCTCCGTCAACAATCAGAAAAAACCGATGGTAATCCGTATTATGCTTTGTCAGATTTTATCGTTCAGAAAGAAACTGGTATATCAGACTACTTCGGTGGCTTTGCATTAACAACTGGAATCGGTTGCGATGAACTAGTCGCAGAGTTTGAAGCGAACTATGACGATTACAACAGCATCATGGCAAAGGCGCTTGCTGATAGGCTAGCAGAAGCATTTGCGGAAAGAATGCATGAGTTGGTGCGTAAAGACTACTGGGGCTATGCTAAAAATGAACACTTAAGCAACGAAGACCTAATCAAAGAGGAATACGCAGGTATTCGTCCGGCTCCGGGATATCCGGCTTGTCCGGAACATACAGAAAAAGGCACCTTATTTACCTTACTTGATGCGGAAGACAAGATTGGATTGCACCTTACCGAAAACTATGCAATGCATCCTACTGCAGCTGTAAGCGGGTTTTATTTTGCTCACCCACAATCAAGATATTTTGGTTTGGGTAAGATCACTAAAGACCAGATCGAAGATTATGCAGTAAGAAAAGACATGTCCATCGATGAAGTAGAGAGATGGTTAAGTCCTAATCTCGCTTATTAACATCATGAAAGGCAACAAAACCTACCTAAACAGGCAAAAAAACGACACCACGAAATGAAAATCATTGACCATATAAATAATGCCAACGGTAATACCCTGTTCTCATTTGAGCTTCTTCCGCCGATAAAGGGACAAAGCATCAAAGGAATTTTTGATGCAATAGATCCATTGATGGAGTTCAACCCTCCATTCATTGATGTGACTTATCTTCGTGAAGATTATATCTATAAGCAACATGCAAATGGTCTTTTGGAAAAGGTAGCTTACCGCAAACGTCCTAGTACGGTTGCTACCTGCGCAGCCATTATGAACAAATATAAGGTTGATGCAGTTCCTCATTTAATTTGCGGGGGTTTCACTAAGGATGAGACAGAAAATGCATTGATAGATATGCAGTTCTTAGGCATCGACAACGTCTTGGTGTTGAGAGGAGATGCCAGAAAAAGCGATAGTGCCTTTATACCTACTCCGGACGGACATTCCTTTGCATCAGACTTACTTGGTCAGGTAGCAGACATGAACAAGGGAAAATACTTACACGATGACATGGGTACTTCCGAAAGGACTGATTTCTGTATTGGTGTAGCTGGCTATCCTGAAAAGCACTTTGAATCGCCTAACCTGGATACTGATTTCAGGTATTTAAAAATGAAGGTAGATATGGGGGCAGAATTCATTGTTACTCAGATGTTCTTCGATAATTCTAAATACAAGGAGTTTGTAGATAAATGTCGCGCAAATGGCATTAATATTCCCATCATACCGGGGCTAAAACCTATCACAAATAGCAAACAATTGGTAAGTTTACCAAAGGTATTCCATCTGGACATACCACTCCCATTGAGTGAAGCGGTGCAGGCTTGCAGCAATGAGAAAGATGTGAAAGCCATTGGCATTGAGTGGATGATTAGCCAGTGTAAGGAGCTTAAGGCTATGGGTGCACCAGTATTGCACTTTTATACTATGGGTAATCCAGAGCCTACAAAAAAGATAGTTCAGGGCGTATTCTAGTATTTTTTGGAATAGTCTTTGTATCTTACACTTCCCCAGAGATGTTGAGCTATGAAAAGATTATTGATTCTTGTTACCTTAGTTACCGCCTCTATCGCTGCTTGCACAACGATGAAGTCGGGCACAATAGGTTCTGAGGGTTTATCACAATTAACCGGCGTTTGGGAGATGAACCATATCTCCGGACCAAGGATTCCGTTCAACGGGTTGTACCCTGCAAAAATACCTGTCATTGAATTCAATACCCGAGAAAAAAAATTTAGTGGTAACACGAGCTGCAACTCATTCTCAGGAACATTGGTTGCCGATGACAATACGATTAGCTTCAATGAACCTTTTGCCATGACAAAAATGGCTTGCCCTGGTGAAGGAGAAACTACTTTCTTACAAATTCTGCAGAAAGTCAATACCTACTCTGTAAGTAACGATACCACCTTATATTTCATGATGGGTGATATTGTCATCATGCGTTTCATTAAAAAGAATTCAAGTACTCCTTAAAGTCTGGATAATTTACTGCCATCTTAGTCGCTTTCTTTTCTTTCGAATGTAATGAAGCCACCTGCTCAGGATTAATAATTTTTTCTTTCAACTCAGCAGGAAACACATCTGGAAATTTGCAAGCGTGAGCGGTTGATAAAAATACCCCAGCCTCTTCATACTTCCTATCTTCTGCATAACTTTTCAAGGCTAGGTAGGCGATTGCGGTGTGCGGACAAGCGATATATTGAAATCGCTCATAAAGTTCGTTCATCCCCTGCAATGTTTGCTCATCGTTAAAACTGTAGCTGGTCACCAGCTTCTTAAGAGCTTGCGCATCATTCTGGAAAAGATCCATAATTCGTACAAAATTACTCGGTGCACCCACGTCCATTGCATTTGCATAGGTTTGCACGGATGGCTTTGTCTCATACACTCCTGTTTCCAAAAATCTTGGAACAGTATCATTTACGTTTGTTGCTGCAATAAACTGCTCAACTGGTAACCCCATCTTATAGGCAAGCAGACCAGCAGCGATGTTGCCAAAATTACCTGATGGCACAGAAAATACCACGTGATTCTTACCCTGCCTTTTTAGTTGAGCATAAGCATTGAAATAATAGAATGTTTGAGGGATAAGCCTGGAGATGTTAATAGAATTTGCAGATGTTAGCCGGAATTTCTCATTAAGTTCTGTATCGGCGAAAGCTTGTTTAACCAACGCCTGGCAGTCGTCAAAAGTTCCATCAATTTCTATCGCATGAATATTTTGTCCGTTGGTACACAATTGCAGTTCTTGAATTTCGCTGACTTTACCTTTTGGATATAAAATGGTAACTCGTGTATTTGGAATACCGAGAAAACCTAAAGCAACGGCGCCACCTGTATCACCAGAGGTAGCCACAAGCACATCCAGGATCTTCTCATTTTCCTTTAAGAAATACGCCATCACTCTGCTCATGAAACGCGCGCCAAAATCTTTAAAAGCCAAAGATGGTCCGTGAAATAATTCAAGAACATACATTTCATTATCTAACGCCACTACAGGAGCTTCAAAATTGATCGCATCGTCTATGATGGCTTGTAAATCTTCCGAGGGAATAGCTTCCTTCAGTAGAACGGAGGCCACTTTAAAGGCGATCTGAGAAAGCGTAAACTTATCAATGTTATCTATAAACTCCTGATCCAATTCAGGCACGTATGAAGGCATATATAAGCCCTTATCCAAAGGCATGCTATTGAAAACCGCAGTAGCGAAGTCTACTTCAAGATTGTGGTTATTTGTACTGTATAATTTCATGTTGGCTGTGGTTTGACTAGTCCAGTATTACCGGACCTTTTTTATTTACTTCCGAGACGAATGAAAGACTATTGATGGCTAATCCTTTCAAATGACTCTGCAGTTTTTCTGTGATCTTGTTGGCTGTTTCGGCATCTTTTGTTAGCGCAAATACGGAGGGTCCAGAGCCTGAAATACCAAATCCGATTGCACCCGCGCCCAGTGCCAATTGCCGCAAGACATAAAAATCAGGAATCAGGATGGCGCGCGTAGGTTCTACCAGCACATCTGTCATACTACGTCCAATCAGGTCATAATCCTTCATAAACAGACCACTTACCAAGCCTGCTACGTTTCCCCATTGGGTTACGGCATCTTTCAATAATACTTTTGAGCGAATCATTTGCCGGGCGTCTTTTGTTGGCACGTCTACTTCAGGATAGACAATTGCAGCATGCATATCTTCAGGATGGGGCAGACTAATAATATCTAAAGGTTCATAGCTTCTGATCAGCACAAAACCACCCATTAGTGCTGGCGCAACATTATCTGCATGTCCATAACCACAGGCCAACTCCTCCCCTTTCATTGCAAAAGGAACTAGCTCCTGATTAGTAAGGAGATTATCAAATAGTGAGTTGACGGCAAATAAACCAGCGACAGTACTTGCAGAGCTGGAACCGAGGCCACTCCCTATAGGCATTTTTTTATGAAGTTCGATATCAAGCCCAAAATCCGGTTTACCGATGTGGTTCAGGTAATGTTGAACACTGGCACTCACGGTATTCTTTTCTGGACTTAGCGGAAGTTTACCTCCGTCACCGGTGATCTTTGAAATTATGATGCCTTTGGTTTCTGTAAGGCGCATCACTACTTCATCGCCCGGTGCATTTACAGCAAAGCCTAAAACATCATAACCGCAAACAACGTTGGCAACAGTTGCAGGGGCAAAAACTTTAATTGAGTTTCTCATTTGAATATTATCTTTTACCTACGTTGATGATGTCGGCAAACACGCCGGCTGCAGTAACTTCTGCGCCTGCCCCAGGGCCCTTTACAACTAACGGTCGGTCCTTATATCGGTTTGTAGTAAATGAAATGATGTTATCGCTTCCAGACAGTGTAAAGAATGGATGGTTCTGGTCTACCATTTGAAGGGTAATAGAAACATTACCATTTTCCATTTTACCGATGTAGCGCAATACCTTTTTATCCGCAGCCGCGGTGTTTTTCAAATTCTCAAAGTAATCGGTGTTGTTCTCCAATTCTTTGTAGAAATCTGCAACAGTATCTGCTGCCATACAGGACGGTGGAAGCATATTTTGTAATTCGATATCTTTTTCTTCCAGGGGATATCCTGCATCGCGAGCAAGTATGAGCATTTTACGCATGAAATCCTTTCCATTTAAGTCGTCTCTCGGATCTGGTTCCGTGTACCCTTTATCTTGCGCTTCTTTGACTACCTCGTGAAAGAGTACGCCTTCTTTATAATTATTAAAAATATAAGATATTGTTCCGGATAGGATCGCTTCAATTCTGGAGATCTTATCTCCACTTAGCATCAAATCTCTTAACGTACGGATAATGGGTAATCCAGCTCCAACGTTCGTTTCGTAAAAGAAATCAACACCATATGTTCTTGCTGCTTGTTTAAACGCAGCATATTGTTCATATTCCGCAGAGTTACCGATCTTGTTGCAGGTAACCACAGATATACTCGACTGCAGGATGTCCAGATAAAAATCTACCGGATTCTGACTAGCTGTATTGTCCACAAAGACGCAATTAGGTAAGTTCATGGCCCTCATTTTTTTAATGAAATCAGGCAAACTTGCGGCCATATCCTGCTCAAATAACTCTTGTTCCCAGTTGTTCAAGTTAATTCCATTTGGATTGAGCAACATTTTCCTGGTATTACTGATGCCCATGACTTTAACCTGCAAATCATTGTTATCCGCAAGAAAAGACATCTGATTTTCCAGTTGCTGGAATAATGTTTTACCGATGTTACCTGTTCCAAGGCAAAACACATGCAATGTTTTCTTAAGGTCAGCGTAAAAAGCATCGTGGACAGCATTAACTGCTTTGGAAAGATCTGCCTTTGAAATGATTACAGATATATTATACTCTGAAGACCCTTGAGCAATGGCTCTAACGTTAACTCCATTACGACCTAAGGCATTGAAAAGTTTGCCAGACATACCCGGCGTGCGTTTCATGTTTTCTCCTACAATAGCCAAAATAGAAAGGCCGTTTTCTACCTCAGGATATTCTAGTTTTTTCACCTGCAGTTCCAATTCAAATTCCTTATTGATCAAGCTAAGGGCTTTTAATGAATCTGCTGGTTTAACCGCGAAAGTAATGCTATGCTCTGAAGAGGATTGAGTAATCAACACGATGTTGATCTGCTCTCGAGAAAGCAGAGAGAATAAACGTCCACTAAAACCGGCTTTACCAACCATACCGCTACCGGAAAGGTTCAGAATACTAATTTCATCAATAGAAGAAATCCCTTTTATCGGCAAGTTAGAAGGACTAACGCCATGCCTGATGTAAGTACCCGGAAAGTCGACGTTGAAAGTATTTTTGATCACAATAGGGATTCTTTTTAAGAACGCTGGGATCATTGTTGGCGGATAAATCACTTTAGCCCCAAAATAAGAAAGCTCCATTGCCTCTGTATAGCTGAGTTCTGGCAGCGAGAAGGCTTTATTTACAATACGTGGATCTGCTGTAAGCATACCATCCACATCGGTCCAGATTTGAATTTCCTCAGCATTCAATGCGGCACCCCAAATGGCGGCAGTGTAATCGCTTCCCCCGCGACCCAATGTGGTCACGCGACCCTCGTCATTACTTGATATAAAACCGGTAACGAACAACAATTTACCCTTATTGGTAGTATAGAAATCCTTAATCAGCATTTCAGAAAGGTTGGTATTGACCTTCGCTTGTCCGAAGTTGTTATCTGTTTTTATCAGCTCAGATCCGTCAACGTAGATAGCTTCTGGAAACTCTTGTTTTGCTATGTGGCTAATCATTGCTGTTGAGCAACGCTCACCATAGCTCAAAATCAAGTCTTTAGTTTGGGGGCTTAATTCCCTCAGATTGTAGACAGATTGAAGGATATCTTCCAGTTCGTTAAAAAAGATCTTCAGTTTGGTAAGCACTGGATTTTGTGCAGAGGCAGGTAACAGGGCTCGGATAACTTTGAAATGTTTTTCTTCTACTTCTTTAAGATTGGTGCTGTATTCTTGCAGGTTCATGGCATTCTCCGCCATTTCAAGAAGCTCATTCGTGATGCCACTCATCGCAGACAATACGACGACCGGATACTCTGATTCAGCATTTGGCTTTAACAAAGCGATCAAAGCATTTATGCTTTCTTGCGAACCAACAGATGTACCTCCAAATTTTAAAATATTCATAATATTAGGTTATAAAAAAAACGCCTTCCCTTTTTACAGGAAGGCGCTTCTTATGGTGTTTATCTTTTTCAGTTACCACATTAGTTTGCCTTCCTCCGAGTAATCCCGGTGGTGGTGATAATGGCAGTAATTGTTGAGTTGTTATACATTGTATTTTTTACACTAACTATGCTGTGGCGTAAAGTAAAGTTATATTATTCTAATAAGCAAATGATTATTAAAATATTTAATTCAGTTGCTGAATTCTTACCTTTGCCCATTATATGCAAGGATTAGTTATTAAATCGACAGGCAGCTGGTATAATGTACATGGTGTAGATGGCAACAATTATGATTGCAGGATCAAAGGTAAATTTAGGATCCAAGGCATTCAAACTACTAATCCAATTGCAGTTGGCGACATAGTAGAGTTTGAAATGGAGCCAAACTCTGACAAGGGGGTAATATTTAAACTCCATGAAAGAAAGAATTACATCATCAGGAAATCCATCAATTTATCTAAGCAGGCGCAGATCATTGCCGCCAATATGGATCAGGCGTTTTTGGTAGTTACGCTCGCTTCACCGAGAACCTCATTGGGCTTTATAGACCGCTTTTTGGCAACAGCTGAAGCATACAGCATTCCGGCGGTATTAATCTTTAATAAACTAGATCTTTTCCATAAAGAAGGGTTGTCAATACTTGATGAGTATAAAAGTATTTATGAGAATCTAGACTATCCATGTTATTCTGTTTCTGCTCTTGCAGGAACGAACATATCATTGGTTGAATCCCTACTAAAGGATAAAACTACCTTATTTTCCGGGCATTCAGGAGTTGGAAAATCTAGCCTGATCAACGCTTTACTTCCCGGTCGGTCTATCAAAACTGGAGATGTCTCGGAGGCAACCGACAAAGGGCAACATACGACGACCTTTGCGGAGATGCACACCTTGCCATTTGGCGGTTATCTTATTGATACGCCTGGTATTCGTGAACTGGGAATCTTCGACATCAGACCAGAAGAACTGAGCCATTATTTCAGAGAGATGCGCGCATTAATTAATGAATGTAGGTTTAACAATTGCAGGCACGTAAATGAGCCAGGTTGCGCTGTCGTGGAAGCTGTAGAAAATGGAGAGATTGAAATCAGCCGCTACGAAAGCTACCTTAGCATTTTTCATGGTAACGAAACAAGAGCATAAAATTTTAAGCATAAGTTAAAGATGCGGGCAGTTATACAAAGGGTTACGGAAGCAAGTTGCATTGTGGAAGGTAGAGTTACAGGCAGCATCAGCCTTGGCCTACTGGTACTTCTTGGCATAGAAGATGCCGATACTCTGGAGGACCTGGAATGGCTTGCTGGCAAGATACATGGCATTCGTATTTTTGGTGATGAAAATAACCTGATGAATAAAGCACTATCGGACGTAGATGGGGGCATTTTGTTAATTAGTCAATTCACCTTGTACGCAGCTACAAAAAAAGGCAACAGGCCTGGATTCATAAGAGCAGCAAGACCAGACAAAGCAATACCAATGTACGAAAGGATGATTGAGCGTTTGTCATCACTGCTTGGGAAAAAAGTAGAGACCGGTATTTTCGGGGCAGACATGAAAGTTTCCTTATTAAACGACGGTCCTGTAACAATCATCATTGACACCAAAAACAAGGAGTAAAGCACCATGACTATTAAAGAAGCTCAAGAAACTGTAGATCAGTGGATAACTACAACTGGCGTACGTTATTTTAACGAATTGACTAATACGGCAATCTTAATGGAAGAAGTTGGCGAGGTGGCGAGAATCATGTCCAGAAAATACGGAGAGCAATCTTTTAAGAAAAGTGATGAGGCTGTGGACTTGGGAGATGAAATGGCCGACGTGTTATTTGTATTGATCTGCCTTGCTAACCAAACAGGTATAGACCTGACCAGCTCACTTGAGAAGAATCTGGTCAAGAAAAATATACGTGATTCGGATCGTCACAAAAACAATCCTAAGTTAAAATAGCTTTTACAGTGCTGCTTTAATCCTTAGGGCAGCCTCTTCTAATTCTTCGTTAGAAGGAGAAAGTTTAGGTCTGCTGAAGTTCATGTCATTCACTTCGTTCATAGGAATTAAGTGAATATGCACATGAGGGACTTCTAAACCAATTACGGCTACACCTATTTTTTTACAAGGGAAAGAGTCTTTGAGTCCTTTCGCAACGATTTTAGCAAATAGCGTGAGTCCGAAATAACTTTCTTCATCCATATCAAAGATGTAATCAATTTCCTTTTTAGGAATTACTAATACGTGCCCCATCACCAATGGATTAACATCCAGGAAGGCAAGAAATTCAGTAGTCTCTGCTACGATATGAGCTGGGAGTTCCCCATTAACAATCTTGGAAAAAATGGTTGACATGTCTTTTAAATTATCTGGTTATTTCTAAAATTTCAAACTCAATTTTCCCGGCAGGAACTTGTATCTCCGTTTTGTCACCTACCGATTTGCCTAACAAACCTTGGGCTATTGGCGATTTCACAGAGATCTTACCTGTTTTCAGATCAGCCTCTGATTCCGCCACCAGTTGGTAAGACATGGTTGTGCCATTCTTAATGTTTTTAATCTTTACGATGGAAAGCGCAAGCACTTTGGACAAATCCAATTTTGACTCATCTATTAGTCTTGCTGTAGAAAGTGTATTTCCCAATTTTGCTATTTTCGCCTCGTGTAAACCCTGCGCTTCTTTAGCTGCATCGTACTCTGCATTCTCAGAAAGATCACCTTTATCTCTAGCTTCAGCTATCGCTTTAGATATTTGCTGTCTGCCTATGGTCTTCATTTGATGAATCTCTGCTTTTAGTTTATCTAAACCATCTTGGGTATAATATGTTACCTCTGTCATAGCTATTTTTGTTATTGTTAATTCCTATAAAAAGCAAACAAGACTACATCGGCTATTTCGCCTACATAGTCTTGTTTCAATTAAAACGAAGATAATATGGCTATACCACAAAAGCAAATTAAAGCAGAAAATTGTATCTTGACTCTAAACACGATCCTATATTAATCCCTTATCTTAGGTGTATTCAATTAGTATATAGTACTTAATTTGGATGCGAGAACTTCAGATATTTTACGATAGGAGTCAAAGGTCCAGCCTCCAACATGAGGAGTAAGGATTACATTCTTAGCTCTGATTAGATCAGCGTACCAATCCTGTTCTGCAAGTATTGGAAACTTTTCAACTTCTAATACATCTAGTGCAGCTCCAAGGACTTTTTTCTGATCTATGGCTTTTAAAATAGCTCTGGTATTAACAATTTCTCCACGAGCTGTATTAATAAAGAAAATAGGCTTCCGAAAATGGAATAAATACTCTTCATTAACCATTTGTCTGGTTTCAGAAGTCAATGGAACATGAAGGCTGAGTGCGTCGCTTTGTCTTACAATTTCTTCCATGCTAACCTCCTTTGCAAATTTATCAGAAAAACCCGTCTTATATTTGTCGTACGCAATCACATTTACTTCAAAGCCTTTCAATTTTTTTGCAAAGCTCTTACCCATAAAACCATAACCAATTATCGCCACGGTTTTGCCTTTCAATTCGTAGCCTCGATTAGCTTCCCTATCCCATATACCGTTTCTGATCTGCTGATCTGCGATCCGTAAATTATTCATTAAAGACAGCAGTAAGCCCGTAGCATGTTCACCCACTGCATCCATGTTTCCTTCAGGAGCATTAAGCAATTTTATATTTCTTCCTTTGGCTATCACTTCATCTATGTTATCCAGGCCGGCACCAGCTCTGGCCACAAACTCAAGATTTAAAGCCGCGTCAAAGAAGTCCTTATCCAGTCTGAATTTCGTACGAACAGCGATGCCAACATAATCCTTAATCACTTCAAAGATCTCGGCTTTAGTAATCTGGGGGCGGTCATCAACCTCGAAGCCTAATATTTCTGCTTGTTCTTTGAAAGTAGGATGAAGGTCGTCGACTATCAAAATCTTTTTTATCATGGTGCTGTAACTAAAATTAATTTTTCTACTAAAAAAACGCAGAATAAAGGCTAGAGTTGCATGAGTGATGTTAAATGCTGGGTTAAGGAAATAAAGTCTCCAACACTCAACTGTTCTGCACGTTTATCAAAGAAAACATGGTCGTCCATTTTGTCTTTCGGCACCACTCCTGAAAGTGCATTGCGCAACGTTTTTCGCCTTTGATTGAACCCTGCCTTTACGGTTCTCCAAAAGAACTTCTCATCACATGGTAAGGTTTCCACATCATTTCTGCTCAACCTGATTACACCAGAATTCACTTTAGGCGGGGGATTAAACGTCCCTGGCTTTACAGAAAATAGATACTCTATGTTGTAATATGCTTGTATAAGAACACTCAAGATTCCATAATCTTTTGTCCCCTCTTTCGAAGCACAACGCTCGGCAACTTCCTTTTGAAACATACCAACCATCTCCACCACGCTTTCTCTATTTTCCAATATTTTAAATAGGATCTGAGAGGAGATATTATACGGGAAGTTTCCTATGATGCCATATTTACCGGGGAAGATCTCCGATAGGTTGAGTTTTAAAAAGTCTCCGTTGATCAGTCTCTTACCAAGCTGAGGATATTTTTCCTGAAGGAAATGATAGGACTCCACATCGATGTCTATCAGGTAAGTTTCCAGGTCTGTACGCTCAAGAAGGATGTCTGACAAAATTCCCATCCCTGGTCCCACTTCTAGAACCTGCGTATACTGATCGGTATGAACAAGGCCATTGACAATTTTTGCGGCAATCTTTTTATCAGTTAAAAAATGTTGCCCAAGATGTTTTTTCGCCTTTACCAAACTCATAGCTAGAAGTGTTAAAAGCTGCAAAATAACTAAAGTTTTATCAGTATCGGCCTAACATTAGGTTGAAATTCTGTAATTTGCACCATATTTCTATTTGGACATGAGTGATAAAATTAAAATCGGAATTAGCATTGGCGATGTAAACGGCATCGGATTAGAAGTGATCATGAAGTCGTTAGCGGAACTGCAAATTCTTGATTATTGTACCCCAATAGTTTACGGACATACCAAGGTTGCATCCTATCATAGAAAGGCACTTGGGATGGGTGATTTTGTTTTCAATGTGATCAGCAGTCCGGAAACGGCTAACCCCAAAAAGGTCAATATGATCAACTGCTGGGAGGAAGATGTGAAGATCGATCTTGGTGTTGCCAATGAAATAGGCGGTAAATATGCGTTGACCTCTCTTGAAAAGGCAACTGATGACCTTGTTAGTGGAGCGATTGACGCATTAGTTACGGCGCCTATTAATAAACATAATATACAATCAGCAACATTCAATTTTCCAGGGCACACTGAATATCTTCAGGAACGTAGTGGGAGTAAAGATGTTTTGATGTTCTTGTTAAGTGAAGATTTGCGTGTTGGCGTAGTCACCGGTCATATTCCATTGACAAGCGTAGCGCAGAGCATCACGAAAGACAAGATTATGAAGAAGTTGGTTTTGATGAATGAAAGCTTGAAAAAAGATTTCTGGATTGAGAAACCGAAGATTGCTGTTTTGGGGTTAAATCCGCATGCGGGAGACAGTGGACTTCTGGGATCAGAAGAGGAACAGGTTATTATTCCTGCAATAAAGGAGGCTTTCGATAAAGGAATCATTTGTTTCGGACCATATCCTGCGGATGGTTTCTTTGGAAAGGGGAGCTTCAAGCAGTTCGATGCTGTGTTAGCAATGTATCATGACCAAGGTTTGATACCATTTAAAACGCTGGCTTTTAGCACAGGCGTAAATTACACAGCTGGACTGAAGTTTGTACGCACTTCTCCGGATCATGGAACGGGCTATGATATTGCCGGCAAGAATGAAGCTGATCCAACTTCATTCATTGAAGCTATATTTTCTGCAATTCATATTGTGAAACGCAGAAGAGAACAGGAAGAACTTTTAAAGAATCAGCTTCGTAGTGGAGGTAAACTCGTCGAAACTGCTTTTGATTTAAAAGACGATGCAAATTAGACTACAAAACTATTTGCACTAAATGAAATTAATTCTTACATTTGCGGGCTAAAATTTTGTTATCATTGAGACCATTAAAACAATTTTCGATCCCCTTTACAGGCTTAAAAATTGGCAAACATCAGTTTGATTTTGAGATTGATAACAGCTTTTTCGATGCTTATGATTACTCTTTAGTAAAAAAAGGAGAATTAAAAGTAGAAGTTGAATTAGACAAGCAGGAAACCATGCTGATCTTACAGTTCCAGATAAACGGGACTATAGTTTTAGATTGTGATAAATGTTTGGCAGAATTCAATGCACCAATAAGTATCCACGAAAGGCAGATTGTAAAGTTTGCTGAAGATGGCTTGGAAAGTGATGACTTGGAAATCATCATGCTCAATAAAAAAGAAAGTGAGCTTGATATTGCTGACTTAATTTATGAGTTCATCACCGTAGGGGTTCCTTATATTAAAATATGCGAGCAGAATGGCGATGGCCAGAAATGCGACCAGGAGATGATTGCAAAACTGGAAAGCTTCGCGATCGGATCTCATAGTGAAGAAGAAGAAAAACAAGATGAGGACCCACGTTGGTCAGCATTAAAAAAATTAAAATAATAATTAAATAAATCAGCAATGGCACATCCAAAACGCAAGATTTCTAAAAGCAGAAGAGATAAAAGAAGAACTCACTATAAAGCAGAAACTCCTTCTTTATCCACTTGTCAAACAACAGGAGCAATACACACTCCTCACCGCGCATACAACGTTGATGGTAGCTTGTACTACAACGGTAAATTGGTTATTGAAAACACCGCGATAGCTTAATTTCTGAAAATAGTTTGTGTTTTCAGTCTCTTAAGCTTTAACTTAGAGACTAAAATAACGGCACTTATTGCCTCATACACAAACTGATTTTTACTATGAAAATAGGTCTCGATATAATGGGTGGAGACTATGCTCCTAAAGCAAATGTTTTAGGAGCGATAGCGGCCCATCCACTGTTATCTCCTGGTGAGCGAATTGTGCTTATTGGAGACACAGCTCAAATTAAGCCTTTGCTCGCTGAAAACGGATTTAACCCCGATCACTTTGAATATGTACATACCGAAGAAGTAATCGGTATGGGCGAGCACCCCACCAAGGCCATTGTTCAAAAATCCAATTCAAGTATTTCCGTTGGCTATCAGCTTCTTAAAGAAGGTAAGATTGATTCATTTGCTAGTGCCGGTAACTCTGGCGCTATGCTTGTTGGTGCCGTGTTTAGTGTAAAAACTATTTCAGGCATTATCCGCCCCTGCCTTTCCACGTTTCTGCCAAAATTAAGCGGCGGCGTGGGACTGATGGTTGACGTTGGTGCTAATGCAGATTGCAAACCAGATGTATTGCTTCAATTTGGCGTATTGGGCAGCATGTACGCAGAAAATGTAATGGGAATACCAAATCCAAAAGTGGCCTTGATCAATATTGGAGAGGAAGACGAAAAAGGCAATATGTTAAGTCTTGCGACCTTCCCATTAATGAAAGACGCAGGACTCTTTAACTTTGTAGGTAATGTGGAGGGAAGAGATTTGTTTAACGAAAAGGCAGATGTGATAGTTTGCGATGGGTTTACGGGCAATATCATGCTAAAGTTGGCTGAATCGTTTTACGTACTCACTAAAAAGAGAGGTCTGAAAGATGAGTTTTTTGACCGCTTTAATTATGAGAACTACGGTGGTAGTCCAGTACTTGGCGTAAATGCTCCTGTAGTTATAGGGCATGGAATATCAAGTCCTACGGCTGTTAAAAACATGATTCTTCAGTCTAGAGACATGATTATCAATGGCTTAGTAGGGAAAATACAGGCTGCATTTAACAATTAATAAGAAATGAGTAAAATTCACGCTGCGATTACGGCTGTTAATGGCTACGTCCCGGACTACATTCTGACTAATAAAGAAATGGAGTCTATTGTAGATACGACAGACGAGTGGATCACCTCCAGAACAGGAATTAAAGAGCGAAGGATACTAAAGGGGGAAGGTCTGGGAACTTCTGACATGGCGGTTCATGCCGTTAATGGCCTATTGAAAAAGCGTGGAATCGGAGCCGAAGAGATTGAATTGATCATTTTTTGTACAACAACGCCCGACCTACCCTTCCCTGCCTCTGCCAATATCCTTGCTGATAAAATTGGAGCGAAAAATGCATGGGGATTTGATTTACAGGCTGCTTGTTCAGGTTTTATTTATGGTATATCCACAGCCACTCAATTTATTGAATCTGGCAAACACAAAAAGATTTTAGTTGTTGGGGGAGATAAAATGTCTTCCATTGTCAATTACGAAGATCGTACGACATGCATCATTTTTGGTGATGGATGCGGTGCCGTATTGCTAGAGCCAAACTATGAAGGAAATGGAGTAATAGATTCTATACTGAAAAGCGATGGCTCCGGCAAACAATTTCTTCATCAGAAAGCCGGTGGTTCAGCCCGTCCTGCCTCTCACGAAACTATTGACAATAACGAACATTTTGTATATCAGGAAGGTCAGGCCGTATTTAAATTTGCGGTGACCAACATGTCCAATGTCGCTGCTGAAATTATGGAGAGAAACCATTTGACATCTGAGGATGTTGCCTGGTTGGTCCCGCATCAGGCAAATAAGCGCATCATTGACGCGACTGCTTCAAGAATGGGTATTGGGCCTGAAAAAGTAATGATAAATATTGAGCGTTACGGCAATACAACAAATGGAACTATTCCTTTATGCCTATGGGAATGGGAGAGTAAATTGAAGAAAGGAGATAACATCATTTTAGCTGCATTTGGCGGCGGTTTCACCTGGGGATCAGTATACTTAAAATGGGCATATTAATTATAATATCATAAAAAAGCATAACTTAGTTAATTCTAAAAACACATAGTTTTCATAAAATAACACCAAAAAATGGATATTAAACAAATTCAGGAACTTATTAAATTTGTTTCTCGTTCGGGAGTAAATGAAGTTGCTATTGAGCAAGAAAACTTCAAGATCACTATTAAAACAAATCAAGCGCCTACAATAGTTCAGGCTTCTTTACCAGCTCCTGTTGCTACCGTTGCAATACCTGCAGCTGCAGCTCCGCTGCCAAGTTCTGTTACAGAAACAAAAAGTGCTGAAGGTACTGATGCTGAAGTTGCTTCGAAATATATCACCATAAAATCTCCAATGATCGGAACATTTTACCGTTCATCTAGTCCTGATAAGCCATTTTTCTTGAATGTTGGAGATGAGGTTTCTGTGGGTAAAGTAGTTTGTATTATTGAGGCGATGAAACTTTTCAATGAGATTGAAAGTGAAGTTTCCGGCAAAGTTGTTAAGATCCTTGTTGATAATGCATCACCAGTGGAATATGATCAGCCTTTATTTTTAGTAGAACCAATGTAAAAAAGTTAAGTCTTTCTTACACTCAGGAAGACGCTGGTTTGATAGTGCGCTTAGAAAGACTAGCTAAAAGGAAAAATTATGTTTAAGAAAATATTAATTGCCAACAGGGGCGAAATTGCATTACGTATTATTCGTACCTGTAAGGAAATGGGCATTAAAACGGTAGCAGTTTATTCAACGGCCGATAGAGAAAGCTTACATGTACGCTTTGCTGACGAGGCTGTTTGCATCGGCCCCCCACCAAGTAAGGATTCTTACTTAAGTATTCCAAATATTATCTCTGCAGCTGAACTTACAAATGCGGATGCAATACATCCTGGTTACGGCTTCTTATCGGAGAACGCTAAATTCTCTTCAGTTTGCCGCGATTATGGAATTAAATTCATTGGCGCAACACCTGAACAAATCAATTCAATGGGAGATAAAGCCTCTGCCAAAGAAACGATGAAAATTGCAGGGGTACCAACTATACCAGGTTCTGAAGGCTTGCTTGAAAGCTTCAAAGAAGGAATCAAATTAGCAAATGGAATGGGCTATCCTGTAATTTTAAAAGCAACGGCCGGCGGTGGAGGTCGTGGTATGCGCGTTGTTTGGAAAGATGAAGACTTTGAAAATGCCTGGGATAGCTGTAGACAAGAATCTGGAGCTGCTTTTGGAAATGATGGACTTTATCTCGAAAAATATATTGAAGACCCTAGACATATTGAAATCCAAATCATTGGTGATCAGTATGGAAAAGCTTGCCATTTATCAGAGCGTGACTGTTCCATTCAGCGTCGCCATCAAAAATTAGTTGAAGAAGCTCCCTCGCCTTTCATGACTCCAGAGTTGAGAGAAAGAATGGGAGAAGCTGCGATCAAAGGTGCAATTTCGGTTCAATATGAAGGTGCTGGTACCATCGAATTTTTAGTTGACAAACACCGAAATTTCTATTTCATGGAAATGAATACCAGAATCCAGGTTGAACATCCGGTTACGGAAGAAGTTATCAACTATGACCTCATTAAAGAGCAGATTAAGGTTGCTTCAGGTATACCAATATCAGGTAAAAATTACCTACCTAATATGCATGCCATTGAATGTAGAATAAATGCAGAAGATCCATTTAATAACTTTAGACCTTCACCGGGAAAGATTACCAATTTTCATTCTCCGGGTGGTCATGGTGTGCGTGTAGATACCCACGTATACGCAGGTTATACTATACCTTCAAACTACGATTCAATGATTGCAAAGCTAATTTGTGTTGCGCAAACGAGAGAAGAAGCAATCAGTACTATGGAACGTGCTTTGAGTGAATTTGTGATCGAAGGGATTAAAACAACTATACCTTTCCACTTGAAATTGATGAAAGACCCTAACTTCAGAGCAGGGAACTTTACAACCAAATTCATGGAAACTTTTGAATTTTCAGAATAATAAAAATTTTTTATAAGATTTAAAACGTAAATACCATTCTAAATTAAATAGAATGGTATTTTTGTTTCCAAATAAAAAGCATGAGTGACAATAAAGCTAAGGACCTTATAGGTGCTATAAAAGAAAAAGGCAGAAAACTTGAGGCAGAAATGTCGTTCTTCGATCACATAGATGCATTGAGAAAGCATTTGCTTCGCGCTTTAGCGGTAGTGCTGGTATTTACCGCGGGAGCTTTTTATTACACAGATTTCATTTTTAATACGGTGATAATGGGGCCAATAAACCCACGTTTCTGGACCTACCGCATGATGTGTAAAATATATGAGCGTTTTCCATCTATTGGAGAGGAATTCTGTATTAAAACAATTGAGGCAAAAATTATCAATACGGAGATGTCGGGTCAATTTACACTCCAGTTGAATGCCTGTGTAATGGCAGGTTTAATTTTAGGGATTCCATATTTGCTTTTCGAGATCTGGCTTTTTATCAGGCCTGCCTTACATGAAACTGAGCGCAAATCTGCTAGTGGTTTTGTTGCCTTTGCTTCTTTGTTATTCTTTACGGGAATTCTTTTTGGGTACTATATCATTTGCCCGCTATCGGTAAACTTTTTAATCAACTTCAAGGTGAGTCCGGATATTGAAAATACCTTCACCATTGATTCCTACTTATCCACTGTCATGACGCTAACCCTTGGTTCGGGAATCATCTTCCAGCTGCCGGTAGTTATTTACATACTATCGAAAGTGGGCATTATGACTCCTGCTTTTATGCGTTCCAGCAGAAGATACGCTGCAGTGATTATTTTAATCGTAGCAGCAGTGGTTACACCTACCGCAGATCCATTTACGATGTTAACAGTAGCTCTTCCACTATTCCTATTGTACGAGATAAGTATCTATATTTCAGCTAATATTGAACGAAAGAGAAAAAAAGCGCTGGCATCATAAGGCAAAAATTAACTAACCAAAGCTTTACAAAACTTTATACTATTTCTGTTTATTTTTGAGATTATGTCAGTTGAACAAAAGATAAGAATCGCTATCGGGTCAGATCATGCTGGCTTCGAGTATAAAGAAATCTTAAAAGCATTTTTAGCGGACAACTATCAGGTGAAAGATTTTGGAACTCATTCATTAGATTCAGTGGATTATCCTGATTTCGCACATCCGGTTGCTTCGGCTGTAGAAACTAATGAGTTCAACTTTGGCATTCTAGTTTGCGGAAGTGCGAACGGTGTAGCTATTACAGCTAACAAACATCAGCATATACGTGCTGCTATTTGCTGGTTGGATGAATTAGCGAGCCTTGCGCGGCAACATAATAATGCAAATATATTGTGTGTGCCTGCAAGATTTGTTTCTGAAGAGCTTGCCAAACAAATGGCTAATACATTTTTAACTACTGATTTTGAAGGTGGCAGACACGGAAATAGAGTCGATAAAATTGCTTGTTAAAAAAAATTACTTATTATTCATGAAAAAACACATTCTATACCTCGGCCTTGTGGCCCTTTTGAGTTGCAATGCTAGTGCTCAAAACAAAAACGCCATTAAGTTCAGCAAAACTATCACTAAAGAAAATGCATACGAGCATCTTTCAGTGCTCGCATCAGACGAGTATGAAGGGAGAGAAACTGGAAAGAAAGGTGCCTGGATGGCTGCTGATTACATTAGAAATCATTTTAAATCTTTCGGATTAAAAGGGCCTGTAAATGGCAATTACTTCCAAAAAATTGATATGGTTAACTATGACCTCGCACAAATACTTACGGTAGATGGGCAGGCTGCGGAGGCAATCAAAGATTTCTACATTCCAGGTCAAACCGTGGCGAAAGACGGTTTTGCGTTTAATACAAATTCAATTCTCTTTGTAGGTTATGGCCTGAATAAGGATGGCTATAACGACTTCGAAGGGCAGAATGTGGCAGGAAAAGTGGTGATGCTATTCAAATCAGGACAACCAATCGGCTCGCCGGCTACCACTCCAGCTACTGTCCGTGCTGACGCATTAGCCTTGAATGGAAAACTAAAATTCTTAACCGAGAATAAGGCAACGGCAGTCATAGTTGTTGACTTGACGATCGACAACATGTCTTCGAACCTTAAAGCCTATTTAGAATCATCTCCATTGGTGATGAAAACTCAGGAAAATATCGATAAGATGAAAGCTATTCAGGGACTGGTCACAATAAATATCGGCTCTGTAGTCGCCGAAAAAATATTCGCGGCAGCTAGCACCAGTATTGAGGGCATAAAAAAGAAAATCGCAGACAGTGGAAAGCCCGCCTCTCAAGAGATCAAAATCAGCGTAAGCGCAAGTGCTCAGAAGGTTGAGCAACCAGTAAGAGCAGAAAATGTGCTGGGCTTCCTAGAAGGTTCTGATCCTAAGTTAAAAAAAGAAGTAGTTGTCGTAACTGGTCACTATGACCATATAGGGTTAACCACCAGTGGTGAGGATAAGGTAAACAACGGCGCTGACGATGACGGATCTGGTACGACTGGCGTTCTTATGCTTGCGGAAGCATTTGCCAAAGCTAAAAAAGCGGGCTACGGTCCAAAGAGGAGTATTCTCTTTATGACTGTAGTTGGTGAAGAAAAAGGCTTACTTGGTTCTGAATGGTATTCTGAACACCCAATATTTCCACTGGAAAATACCATTACAGATTTGAATATAGACATGATTGGTCGCGGAGATAAAGATCATGAAAGTGACAATAACTTCGTTTACATCATTGGTTCTGACATGCTAAGCTCTGATTTGGATAGGATCGGAAAAAAGGCTAACAAAGATTATGTAAATATCAACCTGGATGAGCGATACAATAACAGAACAGATCCCAATCGCTTTTACTATCGTTCAGATCACTACAACTTTGCGAAACATGGCATACCGGTAATCTTTTATTTTAACGGTGTTCATCCTGAATACCACCAGCCAGGGGATGAAATCGCCAAAATCGACTTCCCTATGCTTGCAAAACGTGCCCAGTTGGTTTATTTCACTGCTTGGGAATTGGCTAACGGCCTTAAACGTCCAATCGTTGATAAAAACGATGACGGTACGCCCAAAAAATAGCATACACCATACATCTGTTAAAACCTGCTAGCAAAGCGGGTTTTTTTAAAACTCCATCACAAATTTTTAAAGGCTGCATCCTTATTGAATATAAGCGCAAATTTTTCTAAGTTTGAACATGACTAAGATTGCGGAAGAATTTTTGATAAAGGCAGATGAGAAAGCATTCGATTTAGGACATCGTAAAACGATAAACCACAATATCGGTAAGTATAACACGGCAGTAGAACGTGGGTTATCCAAATTTGAGAACCTAGAAAATTCTAAGAAAAAAGCGCATGTGATCAAGTGGAGGGTAATGGAGAACCTGGATAAGTTTCTTCCAGAATTTGAAGCGAACTTCCAGAAAAGAGGAGGAAAAGTCATTTGGGCCAATGACGCTGAAGAAGCTCAAAAAGAAATCCTTAATATCATCACAAAAGCGGGAGGCAAGACAGTCATTAAATCAAAGTCAATGACTACTGAAGAGATTCACATCAACGACTTTCTTGAAAAGAACAATATCGAGTCTTTAGAAAGTGATCTTGGCGAGTACATAGTTCAACTTCTGGGACAACCACCATACCACATCGTGACGCCCGCAATGCACCTGAGTAAGGAAGAAATTGCTAAGCTATTTCACGAAAAATTTGGCACTCCTCTAGATTTTACCCCACAACAACTTACACAAAAGGCCCGGGAACTTTTACGCGATAAATATTTGAATGCAGACATTGGAATCAGTGGCGGTAATTTTCTAATCGCAGACACGGGAAGCATTGCACTGACAGAAAATGAAGGGAATGCCAGACTCTGTACAACTTTTCCTAAAATTCATATTGCTATAGTTGGGATTGAAAAAGTCATTCCTTCGATGGCAGATCTTGATTTGTTTTGGCCCCTGCTTGCGAGTCATGGTACGGGACAGAACCTTACCGTCTATAATACCATTCTTAGTGGCCCGAGACGTGGGTTAGAAACTGATGGACCGGAAGAAATGTATGTAATTTTGCTTGACAATGGCCGCACTAATCTTCTTGCTCAAAAAGACCAGCGGCAGGGACTCTACTGCATTCGATGTGGGGCTTGTCTGAACGCCTGTCCGGTATATAAAAACATCGGTGGTCATACCTACAACACTACTTACAGTGGCCCAATTGGCTCTATAATTACCCCCCATCTAAAAGGGATGAAAGAGTTCAAGCATTTGAGCTATGCTTCTAGCTTATGCGGAAAGTGCTCAGAAGTATGTCCGGTTAAGATCGATATCCATAAAATGCTTTTGTTGAACAGAAGGGATGCAGCAGCTAATCACGACAATACTAAGATTGAAGAAATTGGCTGGAAAATATGGAAGTTAGGGATGCTCAAGCGCTCAAGAATGGACATGTTAAGTGGCAAGATTAAGAACTTTTTCCTCAAAAGCATGTTTAGGAAGATTTGGGGCAAATACCGTTCTATGCCGGTTATAGCACCAAAATCATTCTCTAAACTTTGGGAAGAACGCAATAAAAATTCTAAGACAGATTAGCCCTTCTTCGATATTAGAAACGCCAAACGCTGCTTGGCACGATAATAGAACTGCAAGTTCTTTAACCTAGCGTATGAGAAATTTGAGTCTACTCTTCCTACTAACTACATTCATTTTAAGTTGCCAACAGGGTCCAAAACATCCACAGGCAGAATTACTGAGTCAACAATCTCCAACAGCAATGAATCCGATGGAAATTGTTCAATACGCAGACTCCATTGAAGCCAGCATTGGCGATCTTGATAAAGCTGTAAGCCTGATTTATTCTTCCGGAGAAAAATCTTTTCATATAGAAAAATACAGTATTAATGGCAAACCTATGGTCATTGTTAAGCAGAGTGGAAATGAGGGTATCAGTTCGTTTACTGAGAAGTATTATTTTAAAAACGATAGCTTAGTGTTAATAAGACAAGTTGCCTCAAGTAGGAAAAGCTCAAATGATGCTGTTAAAAATGAAAGGGTTTTTATAAGGAATAATGTTCCTTTCAAGAAGGATCTCAGATTTGCAGCCAACCAACAAGCACTTGCAAAGCTACCGTTCCAAGAATATCGCAATACGAAATTACCATTTACCAATTATGCAGACTCCCTTATCATACTAAATGACGCCCTTGAAGGCTCGAATACCTTTGAGATGGTGTTCGACCAATACATAGCGGCAGAAGCTGGAAGCTATGTATTGTTGAAGAGCAAGTTGCCGGGAGGATATACAGCTAATGTTAAAGTGAATGAACGCGACCCTTTTATCGACAGTTTAGAAATGGATCCTTTAGTTTTTAAAGACACTAAGCTCAGTTTCAAATGGGCTCTTAAAAATAACGAAGCAATTTATGTCCCCGTACCGGTCAAAGTTACTTCAGCTAAGGGGTTGAATAGATAAGTGTTTCCATTGTCAAGACTAACGCAACGGTAGCGTTTTCTAAGCCTTTCCCCCTTCTTAAACCTTCGGCCGTCTTTAATCACGAAAGTTGCATTGATTGGTAACTCCTCCAATCTGGACACATCTTCAGCCTGATCATATTTTTTTAACGCTCGGGATAGCTTTAGGTCTGTACAGCTTGCCGCTGATGGATTAGTCAAATAATTTACAATCGCATGCTGAATATCCACTGGAAATATTTGCTTTTCGATGAATGGAATCATCATCTTTTTGAAGTTATTCTTCCATTCTTCGCCATGGGGTTTGACTTTATTCTTGTGATCATTCCAGGTAAGCAAATGTGCAAATTCATGAACAGTTGTTACTAGAAAGGCATACATATTCAGGTTGTTGTTTACCGAGATCTTATGGCCAACACCTCTGAAAGGATGCCTATAATCCCCTAATTTAGTTGCTCTGGATTTGGAAATTTTAAATTCACACTGGAAATAATCTATCCAACGCGCAATAATTGGTGCGGCGCCGACAGGCATATATTTAGCTAAGATATTCTCCTTTTCCACTAACACAAGTTAATGATTTACTTTAAAAGTTGGTAGGCAATTAAGCTGGCAATGTAAGCCATTACAGTCATGTAAACCAACTGAATAACTGGCCACTTCCATGATTTTGTTTCCCTGTACACAACGGCTACGGTACTCATGCATTGCATAGCAAAAGCATAGAATAACATAAGAGAAAATGCAGTCGCGAAGGTGAAAACCGGCAATCCCGTTTCGGGGTTTACAGCTCCTCTCATTTTGTCTCGAATGGTTGCCACTTCTCCATCATTATCTATACTATAGATTGTAGCCATAGTGCCTACAAAGGCCTCCCTTGCCGCAAATGAGGTGATTAAAGCAATCCCAATTTTCCAATCGTATCCCAAAGGACGAATACCTGGCTCAATAAAGTGTCCCAAAATACCAGCATAGGAGTTTTCAAGTTTCTCAGCTGATTTATCTCGTTCAAGGGTACTTATCTGGACACTATCTTTCTGAAGTTCAATAGCTGCATATTTCCTATCTATCGCTTCAAATCTATTGGACGGTCCAAAGCTTGCTAACACCCATAAAATGATTGAGATTGCTATAATCACCTTACCCGCTTCAAAAACAAATGTTTTAGCTTTCTCATAAACGGTGTAAAGTACATTACTCCAACGTGGCATTCTGTAGACGGGTAACTCCATAATAAAGTAGGATCGCTCTTTAGCCTTTATCAGAAATTTCATTACAAATGCAACAACAACCGCTGCTACAATACTTATGAGGTACATTCCCATCAAGGTAAGTCCCTGCAAATTTATTATACCCCAGATCATCTTCTCTGGCACAACCAGAGAAATCAAAAGCGTATAAACAGGTAAACGCGCAGAACAACTCACCAGCGGCGCAACCATTATGGTAATGATCCTGTCTTTCCAGCTTTCTATATTTCTGGCACTCATGATCGATGGAACAGCACACGCAAGACTACCAATCATCGGTACCACAGACTTTCCACTTAAGCCGAACTTCCTCATTACCTTATCCAGCATGAAGGTTACCCGGGCCATATAACCTGTATCTTCCAAAACGGAAATAAAAGCAAATAAAATAGCGATTTGCGGAATGAAAATAATAATTCCACCTAGACCGGCAACGACTCCGTCCAATAATAAATCGGTAAGCAAGCCTTCTGGGAGAAACCGATGTCCCATTTCGGCAAGCCATACAAAGGCATATTCAATCCTATCCATAGGATACGATGACCAAGAGAAAATGGAGTTGAAAATAATAAATAATAATGCGATAAATATGATAAATCCCCAGAACTTGTTAGTTAGAATAGAATCAAGCCTATCACTAAAGGCAAACTTCTTTTTTGCGCCGGTGTCGGTAACTACGCCAGACAACACCGTACCTAAATATCGATACCTTGCAATAGTTTCCGCTGCCTGTTGCTTTGAAGACTCAAACTCCCAATCCTTTTTTATCTGCTCAAATGCCTCATGCTGTGATTCAGAAAATAGGTGAAGGTATTCATGTTGATGAAGCACCTGTAATGCGAAATAGTTATTAGTTGTATTTAGTTTAGCTTTGGCTAAATCTATTGCCTCAGGTGCCAGCACACGCAAATCAGCTCCTTCAGCCTGAGTAGCAATCGTACCAGCATGGCTCAACGCTGCTTTTAGTTCTTGGATTCCAAGATTTTTTCTTGCTGATATAGATACAATCTGAACGCCAAGCCGCAACGCAAGTTTATCGATGTTTATATCGATACCTTCATTCTTAGCCATGTCCGTCATGTTCAGGGCCAATACTAAAGGTATTCCTAAATCAGCAACCTGAGTATACAGCAGTAAGTTTCGCCTTAAATTAGTGGCATCAACCACCAGGACAATAAGATCAGGATGACTGGGATTACTGGTATCAGCTAGTATCTGAAAAACAATGCTCTCATCCTTACTCTTTGGATATAAGCTATAAGTCCCCGGAAGATCGATTACTTCAGCTTGTCTATTGTCTGCAAGTTTACAGTAGCCAATCTTTTTGTCGACGGTGATGCCAGGAAAGTTTCCTATTTTTTGATTTAAGCCAGTGAGGATGTTAAAAAGGGTCGATTTACCTGTGTTAGGGTTTCCAACAAGTGCAATTTTTATATCCTTAGCCAACTGATTATTGAATTATGATGATTGAAGCTTCGCTTTTACGCAAACAAAGTTGATAACCTGCAACGCGTATCGCTATAGGGTCTCCCAAAGGAGCAAAGCGCTCAACCTCAACAATCTCTCCTGGCAAGCAACCCATTTCCATCAATTTAACAGACATTTCTAAATCTGTAAAAGCTACAATGGTTCCAGATTCTCCAGGATTTAATTGAGAAAGTTTCATCTCTACACGTGTATTAGTTAGCGCGCAATTTACCCTTAATTTATAATAAATCCAAATAGAAATAATGGCAATTGGTTACTACCTATTCGTTGGGTAAGCCTGATAACTCACCTTTGGGCATTTGCAGCCAGAGTTGAAAATACCGCACCCACTCATAAAGCAAACAGATAATAGGACTAAAATTACACTAAGCTTTCTTTTCATGATAATCAGATTTATGTAGTAATACGTAGCTGCAGACAGCCATCATCACTCCAAGCATGTCACAGACGAAATCCCAGGTTTCTGCCGAGCGATACGGAAAGAACTTCCATTGTATCAATTCGATTCCAATACCAATAAAACTGGTAATAAATACAATTTTGAAAATACTAGAAAAACGAAAATCGTATTTTCCTTTCTCTAAAATCCTTCCAAAAAACAATAGTACAGTTAACACAAAAAAGAAGCCTAAATGAACAAGCTTATCAAACCCTTCAAAAAAAAAGCCTGATCCGGAGGAAGCAGGTATTTTCACACAACAAAGCACCAAAATAACACCCGTCCAGGCAATAGCCCAGCCTTGATACCTCAGCTTTCTCATAAATTTCATTAATTAAGCGCCAACAAGTGCTTTATAAGCATCAGCATCTAAGAGATTATCAATCGAAGAAAGGTCTGTAATTGACACTTTAACCATCCATCCGTCTCCATAGGGATCAGAATTCACAAGCTCAGGTGCATTGTTCAATGCATCATTAACAGACAGAACTGTCGCTGTTACTGGCATAAAAAGATCAGAAACAGTTTTTACCGCTTCAACCGTACCGAACACATTATCTTTAGAAACCTCTTCTCCAACAGTGTTAACATCGATGTAAACAATATCTCCTAACTCACGCTGTGCAAAATCTGTAATACCAATAACGGCTTCATTACCCTCAACTTTTAACCATTCGTGGTCTTTAGTATATTTTAATTCTGATGGAAAATTCATTTTCTAGCTTTTATTTAGTCAAAGGTAATTAATCTGAAGCTTTCTACCAATCCTAATTAAGTGTAATCCTTAAACTGAATCCAAAATTACTGAATGAAGTGTTGAATGTTTGCGAGGTATATGGTTTCGTAATGTTCGAGTCGTAAAATAACCTGATATTAAAGCGTTGATTTAATATATAATCTACACTTGGTCTCAAGGTGATGTTTTTGGCACCTGATGAGATCTCTGCTTCCGTAATATCAGCCCGGTAAATAACCGTCTTATTATCTCTTACTGCTACATCGAGCTTAAAGTCCATATTATTGTCCATCTTAAGCTGACTGAACCAGTCAAAGGGAAACCGAAATTTGGTAGTACGGTAACCGACTCCAAAGACTATATTATTTTCAGACAATTGTGCCAGCTGACTGTTTGCAAGACTTAATCCAAGTAATCTGGATCTGCCCAGTTCAAAATTAGCAGTCAAATTATTTTTTAAACGGGTATCTATCCCAATCAAAGGAGAAAACTGTTCTGCAATAGTAACCTGACTGTACTGATAGCTTGGCAGGAAGTTATTGCTGGGATCCCTAACACTAGATGCCTCATTAGTCTCTTGGTACCTGATCAACGAATTGAAGCCGTTGACGCTGTACACCGACCGATACGAATGTTTGATATCTATCGAACTAAATCGTTCTGACAGGAATGGAAACCTTGTTAAACCCCTGTAATTTACCCTCCAGTTTGGTAATGGGATTTTCGGAAACGTGCTCAGGCTTGAAGATCCTGCATCTTTGCCAGTATAAGCAGCCAGAAATGCTGACACCAGCACATCTTGTGCATTCCTATCATACCCGTCTGCAAAGCCCGCAACAATCCCATTTGAATTGGGATTAGTAGCGCCCAGTCGCCTGGAAATAATCTGCCTGTTTTCCATAAACTGACTGTAGACTTTGGACAATGTCGTTCCGTTATTATCAGAAAATGCAGTTCCTAGGCTGATAAATGACACACTATAATCTCCTGTCGTATATGGGCTTAGATTCTGAAAATCACGAGAAAAACTATCATACCTGAAGTTCGTAGAATAGTTCAATGTCCTATTTTTATTTGCAGTCAGGGTAATACTTAAATCTCTTATGGGCTCAACCAAACTCGTTAAGCTTAGATCCTCGCGCAACGTATTAATATACAATTGGGATTGTAGGGTATCGTTCGTGATCCAACCGCTATTTAGCGCCAAACTCCTGATGTCACGCTGACTTCCTAACACAAATCCCAATCCGGGAGCACCTGTTATGTCATCTAAACCAAGGTAACTTGTTTTGAGCAAATACCCTGGCAAAAAGATCCCCCTAGTTTCTGTATAGGCACCGGCAACATTCTTTACACCCGTTAACAGGCCAACTAAAAATCCAGTCCCTGTCTGCTTTTCAACTGCATTACCCGTTGATTTTCGCACAAACCCGAACTTGTTATACAATCCTGTAAGGTTTAGGCTAGGGTTAACCTGGATAACTCTTGAATTCTGAATCGTGTTTCCAAGGTTGATCAGCGGATCTCTCATGGTAGACAGCGGTTCAGTTTGCCAATTAAAACTCGTTCCATAACGCGTGGTAACATTCACCCAATCAAAGCCTGGGATTTTGTTTAACGGTAGGCTATAAGTTAGATTAATGTTATGAGTATAGTCCGTGTTCCTACCCAGGCGCCTCAGGTTCTGCCAAAGCGTATCTCTTTTCATCCCCTCAATTCTGCCCTCCGGCTCGTCAATAATAGAATAGTTAGTAGCATCTAAATCTAAGGTCATCGAGCGGCTTAAATTCCATGAAATTCCATATACTCTGGTAACCAAAAAGTTTTTGTTATAGGTCGTATTTATAGGGATATAATTGTTTGGGTCATTATTACGCAGGCTGTTTTCAGAATAATAACGGTCCAAATCTATCCTGAAATTGATAGCACTTGGGAGTAAACTGAAGTTAAACTCCTTTAACAACGCGAACTTGTTCGATTTAAGGAGCTTATTAAAGGGCTGATAGTTCTTACTTTGCCCTGCATAATTATATGCCAATGAAGCCCTGTAAGTTTGTTGGATATTATTTTGATTAATGAAATCTCTATGAGCAAACTTAGTGTAAGCATAACTGGCATTCAGGTTCTCTACATCCCAAACTCTTGCTGGCTTTTCAGTATTTGTTCTTTCTTTTCTAACGTTGGTAAAACTGATACTGTTTCTGGTAGTGTAGTCTTGTGCATAGTTTAAAATCTCTTTCCTTTCTGCTTTCGTTGATGCATCAAGTGCATTCCTCAATTCAATATCCGGGGTGCGTGGGTCATATTGTGGCGTGCTGATCTGGTTGGAATAACTTACAAACATAGGTACCCTAATACCAGATTTTTTAGGCAGAAATTTACCCAATTCCATACTCGAAGAAGCATCAAAAAATACGTTCTCAGCACGGTTTCTTTCACTTACTCGCTTTTCTAAGGAGCCAAAGCCTATCGTAGATTTACTGGCAGATACATTCACATCAGCAAAATCTGCTAACTGCGCATTCATCCTTGCAGTTGCTGCCCAGCCTCCACGCTCGTCGAACTCGGTCAGTCTAAGTTCGTTAAACCATACCTGAGCATTTTTATCTGCACCATCGTCCCGACCAGGACTTGCAGCATTCCTCAACGGATTTTTTATACCGAGCATGTATACGCGTACCTTACTCATATCCGGCTGACCCTTTATGGTAATAAAGCTACCATTCTCAATGTAGTTAAAGGGAAGATTTACAGGCCAGGGCTGTCCATTCAGCATTGCTTTGTTACGGGCAAGTTTGGCGTTTTGAAACAACTCCAGTTTAATGTCCATCTTATTCTGATCAGGCCAGATTGCATAGGGGTCACTTGTACCAGGGTAGGTAACCTTCAAAGGTAAAGTATACTCGTAGTAGTTATCCTGGTTGTCGGTTCCAATTCTAAGGAATGCACTGACATCATTATCATTAATGGACAAATTACCCAATGCTTCCAGGTGAATGTACATTTCCAGGCGTTTGTAAGATCTGAAATCGTTTACAGCCGTCTTAAAAGCGGCTCTGCCATAACCATCCCTTAAGGATCGAATGTTGACAGATAGTGACTGTTCGTTCTGTCTGGTATCTCCACGATAATTGCTAAAATCTTGCTCCCTCTCAATTCCCGGCGGCACTACATAAGGGATAGGTATCCGTTTACCGTTTTCTTCAATATTTACGGTAGCTATTTCGATGCTAGAATTATCACCTCCAACGGGCAGCAAAGATTGATCAACAATTACCTGGTCCGGATCATTATTTACATTATACTGTCTCCATTCACCTCTAACCAACTGTATCTTCCCAAACCTAAGAATAGAAGTATCAGCAAAATTTGTCATGAACATTCTAATAAAACGAATGGATTTGAAATCCTGAATGTTACCTACCTTCTGCTGGTATTGTGCCAAAGGTATTCTTAACTGATACCAGGTGACTGGTTGTGTACTACCATCGGCAAGCTTTACCTGGGATGTGATTTTATCACTCACAAAATTCTGACCAACAATCAGATCTTCAGGTCTCATTGAAACCTTGTATTGATAGTATTCATCACTTTGAGTCATGTTATTATCTCTATTAATATCTTCACCGTCAGGCAAAGAAGTAGATGCAGAATTCTCTACTCCGAAGTCTTCCTGCGATTGCTGGGGCGTTTTTGAATTGCCTTCCAGACCATTATATCGCTGATATCTTTTTAAAATGCCCGCGTTCGCCTGATCCAATGCGTTGCTGCGATAGTACGAATAATCATCAGATGATGGGTCATTGTCTAGCACTGCCGCAGCATCAGGATTGAGCTGAGCCTTAATCTGATTAATTAAGGCTGCAAATTTGGTTTTTTCATCTGCATCTGATAGACCATCCAAACCAACATCCTGTACTCTTCGTGCTGTCGGGTCATTGTCGAATGCTTGAACCACTGGTTGCAACTTCGGCACACGGCCCCATATTGTTTCGTCAAATTTATTAGGATCTCCATTCGCCGGCAACCCGTTTTCCAGAGATTTTCTACCGTCTCTTAAAATATCCTCAGAGATATTCCCTAAATTGAAATACAAATCACCACCTGCAGAGTTGGGCTTGTAGATGTACGGGTCCATCACCCAAAGCTCTATAAATTCAATATTATTTGCTTCAAAGTCATTGGTTTCCATTCTTCTAAACAAACCACCCCATCTTGATCTCGGGTTAGTAAGCGTACCATTTGCGTTGAATCCCGTTGGTGTAAAGTTATATGGACCTCTTAATGTTGGATAAAAAGCAAGGTCTAAAGTTGGCAAAGTAACTGCCTGCCCAGTACTTATTTCTTTGAATGGAAAAACTTCCTGCTCAATGATCTCTCTGACATAGTGGTTGGATAGCTCTGTTCTATTTCCTCTTAAACTCGCAGGAAGATTACTTGCAGACCTGTTGTAAAACGTTGGGTCAATATTATAAAACGCAATTTGCGCCCTGTTGTATCCATAGGCTAAATCATTGACCAGTTGAGATTCAGGGAACATCTGAGGAGTTCCTGAAATCTGCCAGGCAATTGCACTTTTTAAGTCAATGATGGAACGAGAGGCCTCGAAATCGTCAAGATAACTGACGCCTCCTTTTGAACCGCCAATATCAAGCGCTTTAGGATGCCCTGGCACTAATTGAGCAAACTCACCAGAAAAAGTGATTGTTGACGGAACCTTAGTCGACAAGAACGGTAACTTATCCACTAGCTTGGTTAAGAACCTTGATGGAGAACTGTAATTCAAGTCCATTCCCCAAATCGTATTGGAGATCGGCTCTTCACCCAAGTTAACCTTCGGTGTCAATGGCTTTTCAGAAAGACTCATAAAGGTACCGCCAAGATTTAGTTTGTTGTTTATCTTGTAATCCAAACGTGTCCCAAAAAGTGACCGTTGTTGTAATCCAAAAAGCTCGCTGTTTTCTGTAGAAATCCTGATTGGCTGACCAGAGATTAACAGTCCAGTATTTAAAATTCTGACTCTCCCACCCTGGTAATCCACGGTATAATCGACGCCCTCTTGTAGAGGTATTGTTCCTGAAAATACTTTTACAGAACCTTCAGGCACATTGATAGAGTTCAAACTAAACTCAGAAGATATATCTGACTGGTAATTTCCTTTGATTACATATCTGTTCTGCCTGGTGAATAATTGTTGGGCTATCACCTTAGTCGAATCGTAAAGCGCGGGGTAGGTATATCTGTCTATAAATGGTTGTTCCGTTGTCAAAAACTGGGCTGCCAAATCCGATCCAAAGGGTTCTAACAGTGGAAATATGATCCTGCCATTTGCCGGGTCAATAGTGATATATCCATTTTTTGTATTCGTTAAAACCACCGCTGTAGAACCTGTGGTGTTTGTTTGTCCCCCTACATTTCCAAAAGGCGCTCTCCCATTGGTACTATTATTCACACTAAAAGGATCGTTGTCAGTTTCAAAGTCGAAGATCCCATCAGGTTTAAGTTCATTTTGCTGATTTAAGCGGTCTAAACCTACAACTTGTAACCAGAGTTTATTTTGCAACGGCTTGTTAAACTGATCTAGCTTTGCTCCCTCAGTGATGACCGGCCTTTCAATTCCCGACGCTTCATCTATTCTAAAGATATCGAGTTTGAAGTTCTGCGGACTAATCTGGAAACCTCCGATGGTGTAAATATTTTTCATCATCAAGTCCCAGGTCGGCAAATTCGTCTTTGTAGTCTCGTTCTTTAAAAGCTTCGTATAAAGTACTCTGGGCGATGCCTGCTCGAATGGGATGTCTGTAGAAAACTCTCCAACTTGATATTCTACGCCGTTAAAAGTGTAGCGATAGGCGACTGTCAATACCTCATCGGTATTTAACGCATTATTTAACGAGATGTACCCCAATTTAGGATGGAAAGTAAACTCTCTATCTGAGAGCTTCCTTGCATAAGTAAGCTTAGCGAAGTTGTCCGTTCCTCCGTTTCCCTGAAAAAATGAGATGACATCATTAGAGTTCGTCTGTCTTGCCCCAGCAGGTATTCTCTCCAACAGGTTATTTGATGCCCGAGGAAATAATGGGTTACTGAATCCGGAAGGTAAGGCAGAATAACCAGCCCCACTAATCTGTGCGGTGTTAAAGGGTGTATTTTCTCCTAAATCGATGAAACCTAACACATCTCTTGAATCTTGGGTATTGCCCGCTTTATTAGTTATCCAGACCTCAATTTTGGTAATGATAATGCCAGAAGTGATTATAGGAGGGTTAGATAATGCTTTATTGTAATTATTCCTGAAATATTGAGCTAGGAAATAGTGCTTATTAGCCTCATAATTGTCCCCGCCTATTCTAAATTCATTTTGCTGCGCTCCATTATTTATTTGAATCTCGCGCGATTGGGATTTCTGCTGCGTAAATACTGTATTCACATTTAATTTTCCGAACTGTAGCTGAGTCTTAATCCCAAATAGCGCCTGTGTTCCAGTGATCAGCGTTGTATTCAATGGAAGACTAACGTTACCAGCTTCTATCTTTTTGATAATATCATCTTCTCCACCAGTATAATCAAGCTTTATCTGATTCTCAAAATCAAACTGAGCCTCTGTATTATAGTTCATATTGATCTTCAGCTTGGTACCGATATTACCAATAACGTCCATTTGGATCCGCTGATTGAAATCAAAGTTTCCCTGAACGCGCTGACGCTCGTTAAATAAAGGATTCTCGTTTTTGTTAATACGGCCTAGAAATGTGAGCTCTGCTTCCCCCCGAGGTTGAATATCAATCGTTGTTCCACCAAAGATACGCTCGAAAGCCCTGCTGTTAACCTTCAAACTTGGAATGATTCCTGTTCTTCTCACTTCTTCAACCTCCTGGTTAGATAAGGTTCTCCAGTTCTCTCTTTTTATTTCACTACCTACCAACCTTTGATATTCGTCGATAGTCAAATACTGAGGAAATGAGATTTGTCGTCCGCCAACCAGCTGACGAATCACATATCTTTTATTCACTGCATCATACTCAACCTCACGTGTCACATTTGCGGGTAGGGGACTAAAAGAATTTGTTAATGGCTTAATTCCTAAACGCTGTTTCTCTTTTAAACTGAAAGTATTTTTAGACGTATCGGTAGTTTTTCCGGGAGTGGCGATTTGTGAAAGAACATTTTGCGTGCCAAAGCAAACGACTAAGAGAAGAATAAGCGTTAGAAGTTTCTTCAAAGTTTCAAAGATTATAGATTCTTGAGCGCCAACTTTATCATTTGCTCCACAGATTGCTCTATACCCCCTGTTTTGACAGCATTATCAAGCGCTTTTTCAGAAGCAGGCTTTGCAAAGCCAAGCATCATTAGGGCTGACAATGCTTCTTCTTTGACAGTATTATTTAATGGCGCTGAAATTAGTGACCCAGATCCTTCTTTCTTTAACTTATCCTGTAATTCCAATACAAGCCTTTGGGCAGATTTAGCCCCGATGCCTTTTATGCGTTGTATCAGCGTAAGGTCTGCGTTTACTATCGCTGTTTGTATTTCATTTGGAGTAATAGATGACAACATCATTCTACCCGTATTTGGACCAATGCCAGAAACCGAAATCAGGTGCAGGAAAAGCCTCCGTTCTCCTTCGTCAGCAAACCCATACAACGTATGTCCATCTTCTTTAACGTGCAGCCAAGTGTAAATTTTACACCTTTCTACGTCCCCCAGTAAACTGTAAGTGTTTAAGGATATATTGAGGTGGTAACCCACTCCACCAGCTTCTACAACAATGTAAGCGGGGCACTTAAAAGTTAACTTACCATCAATGTATTCGTACATATCCTTATTTTTTTACTGTTCTTTTTAAAACGCCTCTACGCTTTACATTAGCTTCCTGTTCTTTACCTTGTACATCCAGCACCGCTATGGTTACCATATTCACAATCTCTCTAACAGAACTCCCCAACTGCACGATGTGAACTGGCTTTTTTAGTCCAAGTAAGATTGGTCCAACCGCCTCTGCTTCACCCAGCTCTTGCAAAAGTTTATAGGCAATATTACCTGATTCCAAGTTAGGAAAAATTAAGGTGTTAGCAGGAGCACCAACCAATTTACTGAAAGGGAAATTCTCCTTAAGCAACTCTGCGTTGATCGCGAAATTGCCCTGCATCTCCCCATCTACAACCATTTCAGGATACTGATCATGCAGTATCTTCACTGCCCTTCTAGTCTTCTCTGGGACATCACCTTCATTGGAGCCAAAAATAGAGTAAGAAAGCAAAGCTATGCGTGGGTTTATGTTAAATTTGCTGACTGCGCGAGCTATCAATAAAGTAAGGTCAACCAGCTCTTCTGCTGTTGGATCTACGTTTACAGTTGTGTCACCAAAGAAAACAGGCCCCTTCTTTGTCATCATCATGTACATACCTGCAACACGATTTACACCTTGTTCGGTTCCTATCACATGCAATGCAGGTTTGATTGTAGTGGCATAATTTTTAGTCAAACCGGAGATCATGGCATCCGCTTCACCAAATTCTACCATCGATGCCCCAAAATAATTTCGGTCACGAAGCAACTTTGTGGCTTCGAGCGAACTAATACCTCGTCTCTGTCTTTTTTTGAATAATGATGCAGCATACTTCTTGGTACGCTCGCGTTCTTCGAAAGGATCAATAATCTCAACGCCGTCTAGCTCCAATGCGTTATCCTCAATAATGCGTTCAATCACCGCCCTGTTTCCTAGTAAAATAGGAATAGCCACATTCTCATCCTTAACAATTTGAGCAGCCTTTAAAATTTTATAATTGTCGGCCTCAGCAAAAACAACACGCTTAGGATCAGATTTAGCCTTATTGGTAATCGCACGCATGATGGCGTCATCTCCACCCAGCCTGCGTTTCAATTCTTCTGCATACGCATCCCAATCGGTGATAATCTTACGTGCCACCCCAGAATCTATTGCCGCCTTAGCGACAGCAGAGGACACATTGGTCATTAGCCTAATATCCATTGGCTTTGGAATAATGTATTCCTTACCAAATTTGATGTTTTTCTCATTGTAAGCCATGTTAACCGCCTCGGGGACAGATTTTTTAGCAAGCTCCGCAATAGCTTTCACAGCAGCTACTTTCATATCTTCGTTGATAGCTGTAGCCCTGACGTCTAATGCTCCCCTAAAAATATACGGAAATCCTAAAACGTTATTCACTTGATTGGGATAGTCAGAACGACCAGTAGCCATAATAAGATCCTTACGGGCGCTGATTGCCAATTCGTAAGCAATCTCTGGGTTAGGATTTGCCATCGCGAAAACGATTGGGTTCTTAGCCATCGACTTCAACATATCCTGAGTAACACAGTCTGCGGATGACAACCCGATGAAAACATCAGAATCTTTCATCGCTTCTTCCAAGGTATACAGCTTTCTTGAGGTAGCAAACTCCGCCTTTATATCATCCAGATTCGGACGCGTATCTCTGATCACACCAGATCTATCACACATCACAACATTCTCCTTCTTTACTCCTAAGGAAACGTATAATCTAGTGCAAGATATTGCTGCTGCGCCAGCACCATTCACTACAATCTTGATCTTGTCCATCTTCTTTTTCTGAAGCTCACATGCATTTAATAATGCAGCTGCAGAGATGATGGCAGTACCATGCTGATCATCATGCATCACAGGAATATTCATTTCCTCTTTTAAACGACGCTCAATTTCGAAGCATTCTGGTGCTTTAATATCTTCCAGATTTACCCCGCCAAATGTCGGTTCCAAGGCCTTAACTATCTTGACAAAATCTTCTACATTCTTCGTATCCAACTCCAGATCAAACACATCAATATCGGCGAATATCTTAAACAAAAGCCCTTTGCCTTCCATCACAGGCTTACCCGCTTCCGGACCAATATCTCCCAAACCCAACACTGCACTACCGTTACTAATAACGGCTACCAGATTGCCTTTAGCAGTATATTTGTAAACATCTTCTTTGTTTTCAGCTATCCTTAAACAAGGCTCTGCTACACCTGGTGAATAGGCTAACGCAAGATCTCTCTGCGAGTTTGTAGGCTTTGTCGGTATAACCTGAATTTTACCTGGGCGTCCTTGCGAGTGGTAGTCTAAAGCATCTTGCTTTCTATTGATTTTACTCATAAAATGGTCAATTGTAAAAGGTCAAAGTTACAATTCTTTTGTTTAGCCATAGAATAAAAAAAGGGCGCTAGATTACACAATTATAATCAGTTAAACAGAAAATTGAATGAAATGAAAAGCGCGTTATTAGCCTCTGGATGGCTTTGATGATGCTTTTTCGTCACCGGCATCATAGATCTTAAGTTTCTGCCCAGGCACAATGCTAGCGCCTTTTAAATTATTCCACACCTTAAGATCCTGAACCTCTATATGATACTTGTTGGCAATCACACTCAGGCTTTGTCCTGACGAAACTTTATGATAGAAAAAAGGACTTTTAGCTTTCGTTTTCGCCTTTGGAGAATGGTACCCGTCATTAGACGCGAGCACAACTTTCATCGCTGACTGCTGATCATCTTTATTGAGCACATCATATAATGCAGCAAAATCTGAAAGGCTGACTTTTGGAAGAATTATCCTTTTGGGGATAGCGACAGAACCATTAACGATCTTCTTTTTGTAAGAAGGATTCAATCCAAATAGTTCCTCCTGCTCTAAGTTCATCGCGTTGGCAATGGTTGCCAGCGATATTACTCGATTTACTTGGATGGTATCCGTGTTTTTAAAAAATGCGGATTTCAGGGAACTGATCTGATGTTTATCCGGGCAACTCATCACATAGACCGCAGCAATAAAAGCCGGAACATAGTTTCTAGTTTCTGTTGGCAAAAAACGTCTGATTTCCCAAAAATCTCTGGAATCAGCTTTTTGTATAGCTCTTTTGACACTGCCCATTCCGCAATTGTAGGCGGCAATAGCCAATACCCAATCGCCAAGTTCTTCATATGCATCTCTAAAGTAAGCAGCCGCAGCATAACTAGCCTGTATAGGATCTTTACGTTCATCAACATAATTATCAATGTGCAGACCATATCCCTTCGCGGTACCAAACATGAATTGCCACAATCCAGTAGCACCAACACGAGAAACTGCATGAGGATTCATAGACGATTCAATAATAGGAAGGTACTTTATTTCGTCTGGAATATTATAACTCTGTAGCGCCTTCTCGAAAATCGGAAAATAGTATTCCGATAAACCAAGCATCTTGCCCATCATGTCTTTTCTAACGCTGTAAACATCAATGTACTTTTGTACAAACTCATTGTAGGCTAGTGGGACCGTCTTTTGAATAGAGTCCAGTCTGGTTTTATAGCTAAAATTATAATTAACAAACCGCGGGACTTCAGACACTACAGGAATGGCAGCTGTGTCAATGGTAACCTCAGGGAATTGTTGTGCTACTACAGGCAGGGTGCCGAAAGCTAAAATGCAATACGATAAAAATTGTACTTTTATTTTCATAGGCACTTTCAATTCTTTTTAAGTTTCTTTTAAAAAAGCACGCGACAGTGAAAGGAGTTCTTCCTCACCGAAGTGCTTGGCCATCAATTGCATACTTAACGGCAAACCATCAATATTATTGCCTAACGGGATGGCTATGGCGGGGATACCCGTCAAAGAGGCCAATACAGTAAATATATCTGCAAGATACATCACCAGTGGATCAGACATATTATCTCCAATATTAAAAGCCGGAGTCGGTGAAACTGGCGTAAGTACCACATCATATCTTGAAAGCATGGCTTCCATTTTCTCTCTGATTAGACGTCTAACCTGCTGTGCTTTTGCGTAATAAGCATCATAGTAACCAGCACTCAAAACGAAGGTCCCCAAAAGAATCCTTTTCTTAACCTCCTCACCAAAGCCTTCAGCGCGAGACTTCTTGTAAAGTTCAGTTAGATTTGTGGCTTCGATATTACGATGACCATAATGCACACCGTCATACCGTGACAAGTTTGAGGAGGCTTCGGCAGTGGTAAGCACATAATAAGCAGGAACCAGGTAGTCCAACAAATCGAAGGATACGAAATCCACTGTATGACCATCATCTTTAAATGATTCAATGGCTTCCAGAATCGATAATCTAGTTTCAGGATCCAGTGCATCGCTCTCCAATGTTTCTTTCAATACAGCGATCTTCCTCTTAGATCCACCGTTTAAAAGAGAAGAATAGGTAGGAACAGACTGTCTCGAAACAGTACTATCGTATTCATCTGCACCTGCTAAAACTTCCAGTAACAGTGCAGCATCACTAATGGAAGAAGTAATGGTGCCAACCTGGTCAAAGGACGAGGCATAAGCAATTACTCCATATCTTGAAATCCTACCGTATGTAGGCTTTAAGCCTATACAGCCACAGAAAGCAGCAGGCTGCCTAACCGAACCACCAGTATCGGTACCCAATGCGGAAAGACACATATCCGCCTGAACAGCTACCGCAGAGCCCCCAGATGAACCTCCAGAAACCTTCGCGTGATCTGCCGCATTCTTTACAGCACCATAGTATGACGTTTCATTTGATCCGCCCATTGCGAATTCGTCACAATTAAGTCGCCCAATGATAACGGCATCTTCTTGTAAAAGCCTTTCAGTAACTGTTGCAGAATATGGTGATATAAAACCCTCAAGCATTTTAGACGATGCGGTGACCTCATGATCTTTATAACAGATGTTATCTTTCAACCCGATAACCATACCAGCCAGTCTACCAGCGGTACCATTATCGATTTTTTCCTGTATCTCTATTGCCTGCCTGGTAGCAGAAAGAAAAAACACCTCATTGAAAGCATTGAGGTGTTGATGTTCTTCTATTTGCTTAAAATAATAATCTAATAACTCAGGCAGTGTTAGAAGTTTCTGCCTAATAAGTGCTTGTATCTCTTTAAGAGAGTTATACTTCTTCGAATTCAAGAATACAATGGTTTAAAAAATGGTTAATGAAAAACCTATAACGGTTTGTTGGCATCGGTACGTTTACGTTCTGCCGGATCATTTTCATCAATACCATCTTTACCATCCTTAAATTCTTTAATTCCTTTTCCTAGTCCTTTCATCAGTTCAGGGATTTTTCTACCTCCAAAAAGCAAAAGTACAATTACAAGAATAACGGCGATTTCCATGCCCCCTAGAGCGGCTAATATTGTTGTGTTTAACATGATAGTTTAGTTAAAGGTTAGTTTTATCAGTTTCAATTCTACTGTTTTCTATAGGAGCAGTCTGAGCAACTGCCGCGCTTTTTTCAAAATTGATGCCTCCCTTATCAGAAGTTACAGTCTCACTTAACGCGTTTTCTGTTGGATGGTATCGCTCTGCCGTGTTGTTCTCATTCATTACAGTATCTATTTCATCAACAATACCAGATGAATTAATATTACGATGGATTTCCCTCTTCACGCCCTCAGAAGCATCCTTAAAATCACGGATTCCTTTCCCCAGCCCCCTCGCAAGTTCAGGTAATTTCTTACCACCAAACAACAAAAGTACCACTACTAAGATGACCATGATCTCACCTCCGCCCATGTTCAGGAATTCAACTAATGTTCCACTATACATCGCTTTTTCTATTTAATAATCTATTACAAATATAACTATTTAATGCTAACTTTTATTTTGCAATCCAGCCTTCAGGATTCTGGGCATTCATCCCTCGCCTGACTTGAAACTGCAACTGAGGTGTACCCTCATTATCCGCAACCGTGCCAATAGTTTGCTTAGTACTCACCTCATCACCCTGCGAAACACTCACGGATTTCAAGTTTTGATATACCGTGAAGTACTCACCGTGTTTAATCAATACGAAATATTTACCGAACTGGTTTCGTATCGTAGTAACTTTGCCATTAAAAACAGCACGAACTGCAGCTCCTTCAGCTGTTTCAATATTCACCCCGTCATTCATGTAAGAAGCCTGACCTTCCATGTGGCTACCAAAACGTTCTGTAATAGAACCTGCAGCAACAGGCCAAGGCAACGACCCACGGTTGCTTTCAAATGCATTGGATAATTTTGCAGCTTCTGGAGTGGCATTCAAATAACCACCACTAGTACGCGTCTTTACAGTTGGAGCCGGTTTATTGTCTGCCTTCGCATTCGCCGCAGCCAACCGCTCTTCCTCTTCAGCTTTCTTCCGCTCAATCTCGATCTCCCTGGCAATAGCCGTACGAATACTCCTGTCCAACTGCACCTGTAGCTTCCTTCTGGCGGCAATGTCATTCTTATACTGTTTTTCTTCCCTGCTAAATTTATTCAACACCTTCGCCTGCTGAGTTTTACTTTTACCAAGCTTATTACGCTCATTTTCCTGCTCTTGAAGTAAACTGCTTTTTTCTTTTAAATTCTTATCCAGGAGGACAATCTTATAGCTTAGGTCTCTTTCCTTTCCGGTAATATAGTCTGATTGCTTTCTGCGATAATTGCTAAATTGTTGCAAATAAGTGATGCGCTTATAAGCCTGATTAAAATCACGCGCAGCGAAAATGAACATCATCTTATCATAAGCGTTCCTATTACGCTGAGCAAACCTGATCATACTTGCATACTCTTTTCGCAACTGCTCTAGTTGATCTTTCAAAGTATGCACTGTATTTGTGTTTTCGTGAATCTGGTTGTCGAGATTTTTCATTTCAGAATTGATGACCTCGATTTTGCTCTGCATCAGCCTGATCTTCGCATTCAGCGAGTTGATCTGGCTTAAGGTAAGTCTCTTACTTTTTGCAGCAATATTGGCATTCTTTTGCAAAAGGTCTATCTCCCGCTGCAAAGCTTCTTTTTTTCTTTTCAGCTCGGAACTGCTTTGTGCAATAGCACCAGTTGCAAAAAAGATCAGGAGAAGAATTAATAGTAGTTTAAATAGTTTCATCAATTGTAAAAGTATAAAATCAGTTTACAAGTTCATAGTTCTTAGGTACACTGAAAGGGAAATCCAATGGAATATTCCTGTCAACTTTCGTGTAGTCCATTTGCAAATTAACTCTTTTTGTTCCCGCCATTGAATTAATAGTTAAACTAGTTGGAAACAAACCATCATTTACCTGTTGATAACTACCGTAAGCAACTTTTAATGCTTGCCCGCTTTTCAAATCATTAAGGTTATTCTCACTAACTTTCATAATCTCATTAAACAACACTTTAAAGGAAAGTGTCCCTTCTTCACCATTGATTGCCCAAGCACCATTCTGCTGGCTTATCTCAGATAATTCTGTGGTGAAATCGGGAATTGTGTTCCCTGCAAAAATCGCCTGCAGCATTTTAAAATTTACATTCTTACTGGTATATCTGTGTGCATAATTAAAAGGCTTTTTCAAATAAGTACTTTGCAGGTTGTTTCTAACCTTTATGCTGTCCGGAGTAATAACAGCCCTGGCAACTTCAATACCAATTATAGCCGTAATACTCACCCAAATCTGCTTATCACGCTCCATCCTAATATTCATGGTTACGCCATTCTTGTTTCCGGCGAAATCCAGGTTGGCTTTTGCTTTTATTGCCAATGTATTGAATGAAATATCTTTTGCTTTTAGAAGCTTTAGGTTTAGAGCTTTGTCATTATTCACCGGTGTAACAACTGGCGCTATAACTACTGATGCAACCACTGCCTTTTTTGCTTTACAAGCACCTAATCCTATAATAGCCATCAATACTATCCACTTAATCTTTCCCGTCATATTCATAAATTCTTTCTATTTCAATCCCTCGTATAGCTCTTTATAAACGGGATTATCTACATCTAATTGCAACGCCGCTTTGATTTGCGTCAAGGCCTCAGCTTTTTGCCCATTTCCGTTATAGGCCATTGCCAGATAATAATATAAAATGCCCTGATTTGGGTAAAGTGCCAATGCCTCATCTGCAGTTTTAATTGCCTCTTTAAATGCATTCAGTTTAATCTGAATGTTCAATGTCTGCTCCCAAGCTTTATAAAGTTGCGCAGTAATCTTTAAAACCCCCTGAAACTCCTTTAGCGAACCTTGTAAATCTCCTTGCTGATATAAGACTTCTGCATAAACAGCTTTAATAGCCGCATCGTCTGGATGTGCTTTTACTGCAATATCCGCCAAGCCCTTAGCATCATTCATACGCTGCACATTTTTAGTGCCCGTAAATAGCATCATGATTATTTTAATCTTCTGTTCTGGAGACATCGCGGGGTTTGCAAACGCATTTTGTAATGCCGCATTAGCCTCCACACTATTCTTTTGTGCTTTGTAAGCATCCGCAATTGCCAGATCTAATTCGAAATTATCCGGTTCCAGTACTTTTGCTTTTCGTAAATCTTCCAACGCATTACTTTTTGACAATTTCTTGTCTTCTCCCTCGCCTTTCCCAGTCATCCTTTGCCTTGCTGCAGTTAGCTCCAACGAAGGCCCAAACTTCTTCTCCAGTTCGTCATATCCTTTTGCAGCCTCTTCTGGTTTATCCGCAAGTAGCCAAGCGTTAGACCTGTCGTAGTAATAAGAATCGTTACCGGCATCCAGTCTGATCAATTCGTTAAACACAGTGATTAGCGCATTCATATCGCCTTTGCGCTTATACATCTCCACTAAAAACTTCCAATACCAGATGTTGTTAGTTTCTAATTCAGTAGCCTTTTTTATCGCGAACTCAGCCTCCTGCATTCTATTTTGGCGATAATTTACAGTGGCCAGCTCAAAATAAACCGCTGCATTATTTGGGTCTATAGCCAATATCCTATTGAAACTCTCCGCTGCCTTCACATAATTCTCACTTAGTTTATCCTGCAGGCCGGCGAAAAAAAGTGATTTTACAATCGCGGTATCTAGTCGCACATTAGGTTTTGTCTGAGCAAGCCCATCAACCTGAGCCAAAGCAGAGGCAGCAAAACAAATTCCCAAAAACACAAACCACCTAATTTTCATAATCAACCGCTAAATTACTTGACCAATTCAGACTATTTGCCAGTATGACCATATCCACCCTCACCTCTGGCGGTGTCACTTAAACTTTCCACCGCTTCCCAGGCAATCGTTTCGTGCTTGGCAATCACCATCTGGGCAATACGATCCCCATCTTTAACTACAAAATCGGCGTCAGACAGATTTACCAGTAATACCTTAATCTCCCCACGGTAATCTGCGTCAATGGTTCCCGGTGAGTTCACAATACTGATGCCATGCTTATAAGCTAACCCGCTTCTCGGGCGGATTTGAGCTTCATAACCAACTGGTAACTCAATATATAAACCAGTTGGAACTAAAATACGTTGCAAAGGTTTAATCGTGATCTCCGATTCTATAAAAGCACGCATATCCATTCCGGCAGCATGAGCTGTCTCATACTGCGGCAAAGCGTGTGCAGACTTATTTATAATTTTTATGTTCATATTATATTTTCTAACCTATTTCTTTAATAACAATGCCCTCAACTGGTCCTTTTCGACATAAAAGACACCAGCAATAAAAGCAATCAACAAAGCATTCCCAATATAAATATTCCTGTTAAATACCCAAAAAGAAAGGACAACCAATACCACCGAAATAATTAGATAGCTAACAATCTTTTTAGTCTCATAAGGGATCGGATAGTGTTTTTGCCCAAGCACATAAGATATCACCATCATCACAAAATAAGCTAACATAGATACCCAGGCGGAACCCATATAGCTATACCTTGGGATCAGCACAAAATTGAGCACTATTGTGATTAATGCACCAACAATGGAGATATAAAGACCAAACCTCGTTTGGTCGGATAGTCTATACCATATAGATAAGTTCATATAAATTCCAAGACATACATAACCAAATAAGAGAAACGGTACAGCTGGCAAGCCGACCCAATATTCAGCTACATGATTTTTATCTCTACTGATAAACCATTTTAGAATCTCAATATTTGCTACCAATGCTACAAAGAGGACTGCCAGGGCGATTACAAAATAGTGGAGAATTGTAGCATAGGTGTTCTTTGCGTTGGCATTTTTCGCATAACTGAAAAAGAATGGCTCAGCACCTATTCTGAATGCCGTAATGAATATGCTCATAAAAACAGCGATCTTACAAACCGCCCCATATACCCCTACTTCGCCGACAGCGATTTCTTTAGGAAGTAACTCGCTTAGCGCAATCTTATCCAGATTTTCATTAACAATAAAAGAAAGGTTAGCGACAAGAACAGGCCAGGAATAAGAGAACATCTTCGCAAACAACTTTCGATCAAACCTAAGCTGAACCTGCGAAAACTCAGGAAGTAGCAATACCAATGTTAAACAGCTGGCGGCCAGATTAGAGACGAATACGTAACCTACCCATTTCACCTTATACCAGCTGGCAAACCAAGACGCCAAAGGCCAGTCATGTTTCAGAATTGCGGGAATAAGTAAAATAAAAGTCAGGTTCAATGCTACAAACGCGCCTATGTTTAGGAATTTTAGCAAACTGTATTTAAATGTTTTTTCCTCTGCTCTAAGTTTTGCAAAAGGAATCACACATATTGCATCAACATACAGTATACCTAAAAAGTACCTCACATACAACCGGTAATCTTGCAACTGCTCTGGATCGGCAGTAAGATAATTGGCAATCGAATTGGTAAAAACAAAACCAGTCAGCAGAAATAGTGTTGCAATAAAGGCGATACACAAAAATGAGTTGTTATAAACTTCCTGCTTTTTGTCTTCATGCTTATTTAAGTATCTGAAAAAAGTACTTTCCATACCGAAAGCCAAGAGCGCATTTATCAGCGATGCATATGCAAAAAACACTGTAAGCACCCCATAAGTTACTTTAGCAAATGCATTGGTGTAAAACGGCGTCAATATAAAGCCAAGTAAGCGCGAAAGAACCGTGCTTATGCCGTAGATCGCTGTCTGACTAACAAACTTTTTTAATACAGACATCGTTATTTTTTAATGATAACAAAATCCTGAAAGTTCTTCAGGTTCCCTGCTTCAAAGTCGCAGCTTTCTACCTTTGCCCTGTCCGGCCCATCATTGCACCACTCCAAAAAAGAATCCAATAACCACTGCTCGCCTTCAGCCTCAATATACACCGAGCCATCTTTTTCGTTCCTAATCAACCCTTTTATGCCAGACTGATCCGCCACATACTTAGTCGTCTCTCTAAAAGTCACGCCTTGTACCTTTCCCTTTATTAATATTTTTATATGTTTTTTATCCATAATATAATTTTAAACACTGTTCACCAGGTTAATTTTCCCAAACGATCTTTCTCCGTCAAAAACTCTTTCCAAATCTCATGTAATATCTCAGCGGCAGGCTTGATCTCCTTTAACATCGCCGAAACCTGTCCGATCTCTAATTCGCCTTCTGTAAGATCGCCTTCAAACATACCTAATTTTGCTCTTGACCTCCCCAAAAGTTTAAGCAAGTCTTCCGTGGAAGCTCCGTTTGTCTCTGCCTGAGAAACCGCATCAGAAAAGTCATTCTTTAATAACCTTACCGGCACCAGCTTTTTTAAGCGGAGCTTTGTATCACCTTCTCTAGAGGATATAATGCGCTCTTTAAAATTCAGATGCGCAGACGATTCTTCGGCCACCGCAAAAGCAGAGCCTATTTGTACCGCATCAGCACCCAATGCCATTGCTGCCAACATCGCCTTTCCACTTCCGATTCCACCTGCAGCAATCACTGGAATACTAACTATAGCCTTAATCATTGGCACCAGGCACATGGTTGTCGTCTCTTCTCTCCCATTATGTCCACCTGCCTCAAAGCCTTCAGCAACTATTGCATCTACACCACTTTCGGCAGCCTTTATTGCAAACTTTGTATTGGCAACTACATGAACAACTACAATCCCATGTGATTTAAACTTGCTGGTCCACAAAGCTGGATTTCCCGCAGAAGTAAATACGATGCCAACTTTCTCTTCCACAATAATGGATATAACTTCCTCCACTTTGGCGTATAATAAAGGAATATTTACAGCAAAGGGTTCAGCCGTTGCAAGCTTGCATTTCTGAATGTGTTCCCGCAGAACTTCCGGCGACATAGATCCTGCGCCAATAATACCCAATCCTCCGGCATTAGAAACAGCAGAAGCCAACTTCCAACCACTACACCAAACCATGCCAGCCTGAATAATGGGATATCGAATGCCGAAAAGTGTCGTTATGCCCTTCATTCTTTAATATAATCTCCTGCTGAAATCCACCAAACTAATTTTTCCGTCCTTCTCTTCAAAATTCACAAGATTGATTCCCGGTCTTTTACCAATCTCTAAACTACCGAACCGACTTTGAATTCCTAAATATTCCGCACCGTTAAAAGTTGCCCATTTCAACAGATCGTCTACAGAAATCTCAAAGTTTTCCTGCAGTGTCATCATCTCAGAAAATATACTTAACCCATCATTGCTCGCCAAACTATCCGTCCCTAAAGTAATTTTCGCATTAGCTTCCACCAACATAGGAACGTCCGGCAACCTGTTCTCAATATAGAGATTGGCATTCGGACAAAGGCACCAGTAAAGTTGCTTGTTTATGGTATTGGCAAATTCGATATCGTCTTTAGTTGTATAGGTATTGTGTACTAAAAGTGTGCGCTGTTGAGTTGAAAGTTGAGGCAAATAAGTCTGAAGGGAGCTCTTTCCAGATGGCTCAAAGAAGTTGATGTCTAAACCGAGCATGAAATACAATTCCAAAAATCCACCCTCTTTCTCCTGAAAGAATGCATTCTCATCTTCGGATTCCTGATTGTGTATACTTACTATGGTATCTTCCTCTTCTGCAATGTTTTTCAAGGCTTCAAATAGCGGAGCTGAAACAGAATACGGTGCGTGTGGAGTTAAAGATGTCGGTATTGGTGCGAAATCATTCTTTAAATTTAATGCCCTTTCAAAGGAAGCTTCATAGGTTTCCGGATTAAACCCTATAGTTTCTACAAAAGTATGGTAGTAAATCAGGCTCCCACGCTTGGTCATGCGAGATGCGATCTGGTTTGAAATATCCCCAACAGCAACTATACCACAACTGAACATCTCCTTATCTGCACGCAACATCGCACTATCTAATACATATTCATCTGCGCTGCGCAGGTCCATTACCTCCTGAACAAAAGCAGGTAACCCCGTATGTTTTGGGATGGCCCCTTTCAAATTGGACAGCTCTAGATGGCAATGCGTATTTACAAACCCGGGAACAATTAGCCCCTCATAATGCTTGATGTCAATATGTTGCCTTAGACTTGCCTCATCGGCAGTTAAGATCTCGGCAATTGTCCCATCGGCTTCTAAACCAACAACACCATTTTTTATTGGCGAACCAATAATCGGATATATGTAGCTGGCAGATATGTATGAAACCATATACAAAGAAAAGGTATTTCAGTGAAAAAAAACAACGTTTGTTGAGGGAGGTAGTTCTCGCCTAATTAAATACATTTGTATAGGAATGCTGACATATAGACTTTAATTCTTACAGATAACTTATATAATGAACCGCATTGACCGCCTATTTGGAATCTTAGTATTATTGCAAACCAGGAAGTACATTACTGCCGATAAAATAGCTGATCAGTTTGAGATCAGTATCAGAACAGTATACCGCGATATCAAGGCATTAGCTGAGCAAGGAATTCCAATAAGCTTTGAACAGCCTAAAGGATATTTCATTGTTCAAGGTTACTTCTTGCCACCCGTTTCTTTCAATACAGAAGAAGCAAACGCCTTACTTATCATGGAACGGGTGGTTTCGGGCTTTACCGATAAATCGATTCAAAAGCACTATACAACGGCTTTGAATAAAGTGAAGGCTGTTTTAAAGACTTCTCAAAAAGAAAAGCTTGAATTATTAAACGACAATATTAAGATTCAACTTCATGATTCCATGAAGAATGAGTTTGAGCATTTATCTGTTTTGCAGACAGCTATATCTTCTCAATATATTATAGAAATAATCTATAACACTCAAAGCGCAGAGAATAGCAAGCGCGAAATTGAATCCATCGGATTGATATTTTACGCTTTTAATTGGCACCTTATTGCCTGGTGCCACCTGCGAGAAGAGTACCGTGATTTTCGTGTTTCCAGAATAGAAAAGATTAAATGTCTGGAAAGCCAGTTCAGAAAAACGGATCATATGAAGCTCAGTGATTACATGAAACTTCTTCCTGTTAATTATTAGGATTTACTTTTTATTAGTTATCTTTAGCCTAACATCCAGTTCTGGATTAAAGTTAAATGGCATAAGTTTTATTAGAGTTCAGCAAGGCGTAAGGGCGTGCTCGGGTTGTGCTTTGAGTCAGGCCGCCCTCCAGCCGCAGTGAGGCCGGGGTGAGGCCGCCTTTTACTTAGAAAAAAGGCGGCCTAAGGGCGCAAGCATGGCGACACAACCGCGGCCTAATCCAAAGCACAACCCGAGCCGGTCCTGAATTGTAACCAAGAAGAATATTTAGAGATTATAAATCACGCTGCCATAGGGCTGTCAGTCGTTCTAATTTTCTTTGTGGAATAAACTTAAGAAATTATGAACAGAATCAAGATCTTTTTGACAGAATTAGAGGAGGAAGCCTTAACAACACGTAAAATGTTAGAGCGTGTACCAACCGAAAAATTCGATTGGCAGCCTCATACCAAAAGTATGACCCTTAAAAGATTAGCTACACACGTAGCAGAGTTACCTTCATGGATTGCCATGACAATAAATACAGACGAGTTGGATTTTGCAGTTAACAGTTATCAGCCGGTAGAAATTACGCAGACAGAAGGGCTATTGACTTATTTTGAAAATAACATGATCGAGGCCAGGTCGGTACTAATAGATAAGAATGAGATTGTACTGGATGAACCTTGGACAATGAGAAGCGGAGAAGAGATTTATAGTACACGATCAAAGGCTGAAGTTATCAGGATGAGTATAAGTCAGACGATTCACCATCGCGCTCAATTGGGTGTTTACCTTAGGCTATTAGACATTCCAATACCGGGAAGTTATGGTCCGAGTGCCGACGAGATAAGCTTCTAAGTCGGTAGCCCTAAATATTTTGATAGCATATGTGGGTATAATTTGATTTCTTTGTAAAATATTTCAATTTATACCCACATCATGCCTGAGTCTAACATCCGATTAAATAAATACATTAGTGAGAGCGGTCTGTGTTCCCGTAGAGCGGCTGACAGGCACATTGAGCAGGGAAATGTATACATTAATAGTAAGAAGGCAAAGGTTGGTGATAAGGTGATCTTTGGTGATATTGTGACCGTAAACGGTCAGACAATTGAGCCTCAGGTAGCAGAAAATACTGTGCTTATTGCCTATAACAAGCCTGTTGGTATCACCAGTACTACGGAAGCTGGGGTAAAAAGTAATATGGTTGACCATGTAAATCATAGCGAAAGAGTATTCCCTATAGGTCGTTTAGATAAAGATTCTCAAGGATTGATCTTCTTGACCAACAATGGAGATTTGGTTAACAAAATACTTCGTGCGGGAAATAACCACGAGAAAGAGTACATCGTAACGGTTAGCAAACCACTTACAGATGCCTTCATCGCCGGTATGGCTAAAGGCGTTCCCGTTCTTGGTGTGATGACTAAGAAATGTAAAGTGATCAAAGAAAGTAATTTTACTTTCAAAATCACGCTGATTCAAGGATTAAACAGACAGATCCGAAGAATGTGTGAGCACTTCGGGTTTGAAGTATCCAAGCTGGAGCGTGTTCGAATTATGAACGTAAGTTTAAAAGGTATTCCTGTTGGAGAATGGAGGGAACTCACTCCGGCAGAACAAACAGATATCTACAATATGGTGGCCAAGTCAAGCTCATTAGAAGGCGCTTCTGCGGCACCTAAGAGAGTGGTTAAAAAAATTAAGCCTTCTAAGTTTGAAGAGGATTTGATGGAAAACATTACGCCTAAACGGGCGTCAAGCAGGACTCCTGGTTTCAAAAGCGCTACAGGTAGAAGCGCTGCTGCAGGAAGATCATCGGCCTCTGTGAGCAGAGAAGATAGACCTGTTGGCGGTAAAGGTAAAGCAGGAGCTAAACCTGCTGCAGGAGCAAGGTCTGCATCTACCGGAAGTTCAAAATCTGCTACAGGATCATCAGATTGGAACAAAAGCGGCGGTCCGAGTAAGCGACCAGTAAAACCAGGAAATGGAAGATCTGGCGCTCCAGGGGCAAAAACAAGAAGTCCGAAACGTTAATACTTATTTTTGGTACCTTTGCGCCTAAATGCTTGCTACAAAGAAAATTGATATTCGTGCGTTAGATTTACCGCAGCTGCAACAACACTTCGTTGCCATGAAGGAACCTTCCTACAGAGCCAAACAAGTTTATCAATGGCTTTGGGAAAAATCTGCACGCTCATTTGAAGAAATGAGTAATTTATCGAAAGACTTAAGAGTTAAACTAGATGAGCAGTATGCCATCAATGTTGTGGAAGTCAATAACTCTCAATTCAGTAACGATCATACCATTAAGAATGCGTTCAGGCTCTATGACGGAAACATTGTCGAAGGTGTTTTAATACCTCTCGAAGACCGTATGACGGCATGTGTAAGCTCTCAGGTTGGTTGCAGTTTGACCTGTAAATTTTGTGCTACTGGTTACATGGATCGCAAGAGGAACCTGAATGCAGATGAAATATATGATCAGGTTGTATTGATTGATCAGCAGGCAAAGCAAAACTATAAGGTGCCGCTCACAAACATTGTATACATGGGAATGGGCGAGCCGCTATTGAACTATGCCAATGTGATGAAATCGATAGAGCGAATCACTGCGCCAGATGGCTTGAACATGTCGTACAAGCGTATCACGGTATCCACTGCCGGCATAGCTAAGATGATTAAGAAACTGGGCGACGATGGTGCAAAGTTTAACCTCGCACTCTCTTTACACGCCGCCAACGATAAGAAGCGAAATGAAATTATGCCTATCAATGAGGCAAATTCCTTGAAATCTCTCGAGGAAGCGTTGAAATACTATTTCTCAAAAATCAAGAATCCTGTAACCTACGAATACATCGTATTTAATAATTTTAATGATGAGATTGAGGATGCAGTAGAACTTGCAAGGTTCTGCAAGCATATTCCTTGTAAGGTTAACCTTATCGAGTACAATCCTATTCAGTTTGCCGACTTTATCAACGCTGATGGTGATAAGATCGATGCTTTCTCCAATTACTTGAAAAGTCAGGGAGTGAACACCAACATCCGAAGGAGCCGCGGAAAAGACATCGACGCGGCCTGTGGTCAACTTGCTGTTAGAGAACAAAACTAACACTTATCATTTTTTTTAGCAGAGCTTAGCGGATGCATCCGTTAAATCGCCTATTTCAAGATTTTATTGGCTTACTATATCCCAACCTATGTAACGGTTGCTCAAAGCCAATTTATTATGGGGAATCGATGATTTGCACATCATGTCTATTTGAAATTCCGTATACAGATGATCATTTAAACCCCAACAATCGAGTGGCTAAACAATTCTGGGCAAGAATTCAGTTCGATGGTGCCATGGCGCTTTTACATTTTAAAAAAGGCAACCGTGTTCAAAGTATGCTTCATCAATTGAAATATAAAGGCAAAACAGAATTAGGTCAGCTTCTTGGTACAATGATCGGCGATAAGCTGCTTCTGTCTACACAATTTAGTGAAATTGATCTGATTATACCCGTCCCTATGCACAGAAAAAAGCTTTATCAACGAGGGTATAACCAGAGTTTGTGCATTGCTGAGGGTATCGCACAAGTTTTAGGTTGCCCGGTAAATGATAAGGCCCTCCTAAAAGTAAAGGAAACAGCAACTCAAACGCATAAAGGCAGACTGTCCAGAAACGAGAACATGACAACCGTGTTTGAAGTTTTCCAGCCAGCTGAGCTACAGGGAAAGCACGTCTTACTAGTAGACGATGTGATTACTACCGGAGCAACAATTGAAGCTTGCGGTATCGAACTTTGGAAGGCTGGCATTGGAAATTTAAGTATTGCGGCAGTTGCTTTTGCCGACTAAGTAATCTAAGTTTGTTCATGCGATTAATTCTTTCGTTTCTAGCGGTTTGCATGCTTGCTTCTTCGGCCTGCCGCAAGAGTGATGAAATCACTACATCTAAAGACGTGAAGCTTTCCTTCTCAGCGGATACCATTTTATTTGACACCGTCTTTACTGCCGTAGGCTCTGTTAACAGGCGCATAAAAATATTTAATGACAATCAAAAAGCAGTCAACATCAGTAACATCAGATTAGGAGGAGGTAAAAATTCCTTGTTTAGTCTCATCATTAACGGTGTCTCAGCAAACGAAAAAAGCAACGTACAGATAGGCGGGAAGGATTCTATAAGTATTTATGTAAAGGCAACCATTAACCCAAACAACCTTAATCAGCCATTTATAGTAGAGGACTCGGTACTATTTAACACCAACGGCAATGATCAGTTCATCGTTCTGATTGCCTACGGACAAAACGCAATATTTGTTAACGGAGAAACAATTAAGTCAAATACCACCTGGGAAGCTGGCCTACCGCATATCATCAATAAATCGGTCACTGTAGCTGAGGGAGTTACATTAAACATTTCTTCAGGCACCAAAGTCTATTTTCATGGAAATTCAACAATGAATGTGAGAGGAAGTCTGCGTGTTAACGGATCGGAGTATAATCAGGCAGTTTTTTCAAGCGATCGTACGGAGGGATTTTATGAAAACGAAGCTGGGCAATGGCTGGGAATCCGGCTTTTCGCCAGTAGCTTCAACAATAAAATAGAATACGCCATGATAAAGAATGCGGTCGTTGGCATCACTGCAGACTCCTTAACCTCCGATGGCAGCACAAAACTGCTGCTTGCAAACACTACGATCAAGAACATGACTGTAGCAGCTTTTGTGGGCTATGGTACGGATCTGATTGGATTTAATAACCTGCTTTATAATAGCGGCCAGTTTTTAGTGTACGGTGTTGGTGGAGGACACTATAACTTAAAGCAAAATACGTTTGCAGGTTATAACAATGAATTTGCGAGACGAAGTCCTGCGGTTTATTTTAGTGACCTATCCAATTCTTCGTCTTCAGATTTAGCTGTGGACCTGATCAATAATATCATATGGGGTGTTTTACCTGAAGAACTTCAGATCGAAAGAAAAACCACAGCATTATTGACAGTTAACGTTAACAACAACATTATTAAAACAAGTTTGCAGACCTATAGCAATCTTAACTTCCTGGGTATCGATCCTAAATTTGCAGACGTCATTGGAGGTAATTTTCGACTTCAGTCTGGGAGTCCTGCAATAAATAAAGGCATAGACTTGAGTTTGGACCCTTTCTATGGCTCCTATTTAAAGAGCGACCTCAACAATTCAGCAAGAATATTCCCCTCAAAACTAGGCTGTTACGAGCATTAAATAAAAAATTGAATCTTTTTGCAACAATTGATAAAACATCACGTTTATATTGGTGAGAGCGTTAATTTAGATGGTAAGGGTCGATATTTTCTTCAAAGAGATATCGGCCCTTTACTTTTAAAAAAAAAATTAATAATAATTTGGAAATTGAAAATAATTTCGTTCCTTTGATTCCGAGAGCGTTAATTTAGGGGTCGATAATTTCATGCAAATGATTTATTGGCCCTTTTTTATTGCCTTCCTATTTCTTAATTGTCTGGAATTGCTGAGTGATCACGTCTTTGATTTCGTCAGGCTTAAAGGGCTTCAATACGTGCCCGTTCATTCCCGAGGCCTTAAATTTAACCTGGTCTTCTTGAAGTGTAGACGCTGTTAACGCAATAATCGGAACCCTTTTGAAATAGTCACCATCTAATTCTCTAATCATGCTGGTCGTTTCGTAACCATCGATTCCGGGCATCTTAATGTCCATGAATATCAGATCAAACTCTTTATTCATAATCTTTTGGATCGCCTCATGACCACTGCTTGCAAACTCTAATACAAAGCCCATTTTACTTAATATTTTGTTTGCGATAAGAGTGTTGATCTCATTATCGTCAACTACCAAAATAGATTTACCTGCAAAAGACGCATTAGGCTGGCTATCTTGCACAAGAGTAAAATCAGTTGAAACTTTGCCGAAGCTTACGGTGAAAGAGAAGATGCTACCCTTTCCTTCTATACTTTCTACAAGAATCTCGGAGTTGTACAGCTTTAATAATTTTTTAGTAATTGCGAGACCCAAACCTGTACCTCCGTATTTCCTGGAGATATTCGTTTTGGCTTGCGTAAAAGTTTCAAAAATGTAAGAAAGTTTATCTTCGGAGATTCCTATTCCTGTATCCTTTACTTCGAAGAGGATTTGAACACTTGCGTCATTTTCTTCTACGAGTTGAATGTGTAGATTAACTTTACCATGATCCGTAAACTTAATGGCATTTCCCAAAAGGTTCATCAGTACCTGGTATAATCTCGTCTTATCTCCAAGTACTAATTCAGGAATGTGTTCGGTAGAAAGTTCAAGTTTATTGCCTTTCTTAGCGGCGTTAACCTGAAGGGAACTGACAATGTCTGTAGCCAGAGATTTGATATCTAGAGGCACTGATTCCAATATTAAATTACCGGTTTCTATTTTGGTAAAGTCAAGAATATCATTGATAATGTTCAACAAGTTCTCTGCAGAAAACTTCAATATATTAAGGTCATCTATCTGGGATAACTTTGGGTCGTTTTCTAACAACAAATGGGTCATCCCTATCACAGCATTTAGAGGTGTCCTAATTTCATGACTCATCACAGACAGGAACATCTCCTTGGCTTCGCTCAATTGTAATGCCTGCTCTTTAGCTTCTATTAGATCCCGCTCCACCTGCTTGCGCTCAGTGATATCAGCTATAAGATCGATTTGCCTGATTACTTTTCCTTTATCATCAACAACAGGAGTTGTGGCTACCGATAACCAAATCAGCTTGCCTTCTTTAGTAACAGCTTTTACCTCGATGCTATAAGATTCATTATTTTTTGCCTTGTTTCGGGATTCTGCAAGCAAATCGCGCTGGCTCTCTTCATTTGCGATGATGTTACCTAGCCACTCTCCTTGAATTTCAGCAAGCGTATAACCAATTAGTTTCTCCAGACTATTATTTATCCAGGTTGTGTTCCCCTCCCGGTCAGAAATATTAACTCCCGTATCGGTTTGACTAGCCACTAGAGAGAGCAATTGAACCTCCTCATCTGCCTTTTTCTTTTCTGTGATATCAATAATGATCTCTACCTCAATATCAACTTCACCTTCCTCATTCAACACTACGGTATTGTAGATAGACAACCATATTGGTGTTTTATCTTTCCTGTAAGAAAGCAGATCAACGGTGAAGGACTGATTTTGTTTAATCATCTCTCTAGCTTTTGCAAGAAGATCGAGGTCTGTGTTCGGACCTACTATCAAATCACCCAGGCGCTTTCCTTTAAGATCTTCTAGAGTAAAGCCAGTGATCTTCTCAAACGCCGCATTTACCCAGGTAACATGATTATTAGAATCGTTGATGACCACGGCGTTGTTCACCTTACTGGCTACAAAAGAGAGTTTCATCAGTTCATTCTCCACTCTTTTGCGCTCTGTAATATCTCGACCATAGGTATACCAACGACCACTTTTAATCACCATATTCCAACTTAACCACCTCACTACCCCTGTTTTGCTAACGATTCTAAAATCAACGCTAAACTTCTTGAGCTTATTTCTAAGGCCATTTTCTAACAGTGTTAATAATCGTGTCTTATCTTCGTCGTAACAGAATTCCCACATCGTAAGACCTATAGCTTCCTCGGCAGAGTATTCCAGAATGGGCGTGACCGCATCATTTATGAAAAGAATCTTACCAGTATGGTCTAGAATACAGTGAATCTCCGGAGAAACGGTGGAAAGGTTCAGCAGCTCCTCAAAACGGTTAGTTTTTACTTCAAGGTCCCTACTCTTTTTTCGAAGGGAAAGATGAGTAATGATCTCACGGGCCAGGATTCTTAAGCCTTCTTTCTGATCTTCAGTTAAAGAACCTGGTTTGGTGTCATATACACTGATGACACCTAACTTAAATCCATTGTCATCAATTAGAGGTGCTCCCGCATAGTAACGAATATTAGGGCTCCCCTGAACCCGCGGATGGTTTATAAAACGTTCATCCAACAAGGTGTCTTTGACCTCCATTATCCCATCATGTTGAATGGTATAATGACTAAAGGAAATATCTCTTGGCTGAGTGTGGGCTGAACAGCCAACGATAGCTTTTATGAAGAGCATGTCTTCATCAACCAATGAGATAAAGGCGCTGGGCATGTTGCACACCAAAGCCGCCAGTTTAACGATATTGTTAAATTCCAACTCTTCAGAGGTATCTAATATATCATACTGCCGCAGTGCTTTGATGCGATCATCCTCGTTGGCTGATGAATTTGTGCTGCTTCTAGGTAACATTAGGTAATTTAAGCTAGGTGCTTATTTGTATAATGGGAACTTGCTTACTAACGAAATTACCTGCTCTTTAACCTGCTGTAAGTTTCCTTCATCTTCAGGATTTGTTATTACCTGATCGATCAAATCTACGATCTGTTGCATTTCCGCTTCTTTGAAACCTCTGGACGTGATAGCTGCTGTCCCAACACGAATACCTGAAGTTACAAAAGGACTTTTGTCATCAAAAGGAACCATATTTTTGTTAACGGTAATATCGGCTTTTTCAAGCGCTTGTTCGGCAACTTTACCGGTTATATTTTTATTACGTAAATCGATTAACATCAAATGGTTATCTGTACCTCCAGAGATTATCTGATAACCTTTGGCTACAAATGCCTTAGCCATTGCCTGTGCATTTTCCTTAACTTGAGTGATGTAAGCCAGGTACTCATCGCTTAATGCTTCACCAAAAGCAATAGCTTTTGCAGCAATAATGTGCTCTAAAGGGCCGCCTTGAGTTCCAGGAAACACAGCCATATCTAATACTGAAGACATCATTCTAAGTTCACCTTTAGGTGTTTTTAAACCAAATGGGTTTTCAAAATCCTTACCCATCATGATCATACCGCCACGAGGGCCTCTCAATGTTTTATGTGTTGTTGTGGTTACAATGTGACAATGTGGAAGTGGATTGGCCAGCAAGCCACGAGCAATCATACCCGCAGGATGTGAAATATCCGCCAACACCAATGCGCCGATTTTATCAGCCACGCTTCTTATAAATGCATAATCCCATTCTCTGGAATATGCTGAAGCACCGCAAATAATCAATTTCGGCTTCTCTGCAAGAGCAATCTCTTCCAATTTCGCATAATCAATTAGACCGTCTTCCTTCTTAACTCCATAAAAAAAAGGATGATACAATTTGCCTGAGAAATTAACAGGTGACCCATGCGTTAAGTGACCGCCGTGTGAAAGATCGAAACCCAGTATTTTATCTCCAGGTTGAATAACCGCCAGCATCACTGCCGCATTAGCCTGCGCACCCGAGTGTGGCTGTACATTTGCCCATGCCGCGCCAAATAATTTCTTCGCACGTTCTATAGCAATAGTTTCTATTTCATCTACCACCTGGCAGCCTCCATAATACCTTTTGCCAGGAAGCCCTTCAGCATATTTATTAGTTAAACAAGAACCCGCAGCTTCCATTACCTGCTTGCTTACAAAGTTTTCTGAAGCGATTAGTTCCAGCCCGTTTTCCTGACGGTCCAATTCCCTGTCAATCAAATCAAAAATTAAAGTATCTCTAGTCATTTAGTGAAGTATATTTTTGTAAAATTAATGTTTTTCCTTCTTAATTTGATAACAAAATAGCTTACTTTGTGCTTCTATCCGACAAAAAAAGCTACATGGAAGATCTTAACGGTCCACTTTTACCAAACATCAACTTGCCTGCTGATCTTAAGCAGTACAAGGAGGAAGATCTAGAGCAAATAAGTCAGGAATTACGCCAGTATATCATTGACGTGGTGAGTGTAAATGGAGGCCATTTTGGCGCCAGTCTTGGTGTTGTTGAACTTACCGTTGCCTTGCACTATGCACTAAATACTCCATATGACAAGTTGGTTTGGGACGTTGGTCACCAGGCTTACGGACATAAAATTCTTACTGGTCGCAAGTCAATATTTCATACCAATCGAATTCTCAACGGTATCAGTGGCTTTCCAAAAATAAGCGAAAGTGAGTACGACACTTTTGGTGTTGGCCACTCTTCAACTTCCATATCTGCTGCTTTAGGAATGGCAGTAGCCTCTCACATAAAAGGGGAAACTGACCGTCAGCATGTTGCCGTAATTGGCGATGGCGCGATGACAGCCGGACTTGCTTTTGAAGGACTAAACCATGCAGGCATAGAAGACTCCAACTTATTGGTGATTTTGAACGACAACTGTATGTCGATCGACCCAAATGTTGGCGCACTAAAAGAATACCTGACTAGCATCACTATCTCTAAATCATACAACCGTTTTAGAGATGACATTTCAAGTGTACTGATCAAACTTTCAGAGCTTGGCCCGAATGCGCATAAGTTTGTTAAGAAGATTGAAAAAAGCATAAAGGGGACCTTGCTGAAACAGAGCAACCTTTTTGAGGCATTAAACTTCAGATATTTTGGCCCTGTTGATGGGCATGATGTGGTCAGGTTAGCACAGGTTATTAAGGAGCTAAAAGATATACCCGGGCCTAAGCTTTTACATTGTGTAACTGTTAAAGGAAAAGGGTTTGCGTTGGCAGAGAAAGACCAAACGAAATGGCACGCGCCAGGCTTATTCGATAAGATCACCGGTGAGATTAAGAAATCTGTAAGCAACAAGCCTCAACCTCCAAGATATCAGGACGTATTTGGACATACTTTAGTTGAACTAGCAGAAGAAAACAAGAAGATTGTAGGTATCACCCCTGCCATGCCTTCAGGCTCTTCCATGAATATTATGATGAAGGCGATGCCTGAACGCTCTTTTGATGTGGGTATTGCGGAACAGCATGCGGTTACGTTCTCTGCAGGACTTGCCACCCAAGGACTTATTCCTTTTTGCAACATTTATTCGAGCTTCATGCAGCGGGCATATGATCAGGTTATCCATGATGTAGCGATTCAAAACTTAAACGTTGTGTTCTGTTTAGACCGTGCTGGATTAGCTGGTGCGGATGGAGCTACACACCACGGGGCATACGACCTTGCTTTTATGCGTTGTATTCCTAATATGATTGTGTCTGCTCCTATGAATGAAGAAGAACTGCGCAACCTGATGTACACTGCTCAGCAGGATAACATGGGCCCGTTCGTGATACGCTATCCCAGAGGAAACGGTGTGATGGCCGATTGGAAACGTCCATTCAAAACTATTGAAATTGGTAAAGGCCGTAAGATCTGTGATGGAGAAGATGTGGCCATTCTAACCATTGGTAACGTCGGTAATTTCACTGTTGAAGCTTGTAAAGAACTTAATAGTGAAGGTATCCATCCTGCGCATTATGATCTACGCTTTGTTAAGCCACTCGATGAAGTATTGCTTCACGACTTATGTAAACGGTATAAGACATTTGTTACTGTAGAAGACGGCTGCCTTCAAGGTGGCATGGGTACTGCTGTATTGGAGTTTATGGCAGACAACAATTACAATGTTCAGGTGATTAGGTTAGGTATTCCTGATGACTTCATTGAGCACGGTGAGCAAGCAGAGCTATGGGCTTTATGCAATTACGACACAAATGCAATAATTGATGCTGTACGAAAAACAGCGGTTAGCAGAACGACGAAAATAATGGCCTGCTAAAAGATTAGGGAACAATCTTTAGATAATTCCCTAATCTGGACTTGATTTAGTTTATGCCCATAAGTTCGAAGGATAAACTCCTTCATCTGCAAGCTTCTGCAGTTCAGCTTTCACTACAGGTGCATCTTCCTTAAAAGTTACACCAAACCAGCTTGCTTTGGTAGAAATCATTTTTAATACACCCTTCCCAGAGTTAATCAAGGTATCAGCAACTTCCGGAATTAGAAATTCTGCTTTCAGATCAGTATTCAAGTTCGCGTCTAGAAATTTATAATATTCACCTTCACTCCAGTTTACAAAAGCGGGGGTGAAACAGAAGAAATTCATGCTAACTTTTGTATCAAGTGGCAATTCTTTTTCTTCTTCTCCTTGCTTAGTTATCGCCTTACCATCTTGCTTAAAAATTTCTTTACGCTCAATAATTCCAGTGATGTTACCTTCACTGTTCACACTGATCTCGCCTCTGGTAACAGAGCCATTATCGCTGAGCGTGTTTTTGAGTTCGTATCCTAGGCTTGCGTATTTCCCATCTTCGGCGTCATTCGAAAGAAAACTGTAGGCAAGTTGAAATGCCTCATAACCGTAAAAGTCGTCGGCATTAATAACTGCAAATGGCCCATCTAAGGCGTCCTTGGTGCAAAGTAGCGCATGCTGTGTGCCAAATGGTTTAGTACGATCCACAGGAATTTCCCTTCCGCCTTTAAACTTATCAAGGCTTTGGTAAACGTAATCTAACTCAATCTTACCCATAAGCTTTGGCTCAATGGCTGCTTGGAAAGATTCTGCAAACTCTTCTCTGATAATGAAAATCACTTTACCGAAACCAGCTTTAATGGCATCGTAAATTGAATACTCCATTATAGTTTCTCCCGATGGTCCAAACGACTCCGTTTGTTTGTTTCCACCATAACGACTAGCCATACCGGCTGCTAAAATTACTAACGAGGGCTTTATTCCAGACATGTTAAAAGATTTTGTTTAATAGCTAAATATATATGGTTTTGTGCACATTTAATAGCGGTTTTAGCATAAAAACAAACCAGTTAACTCAATGTTTTAATGATCTCTGTAGCCTTAAAGAAGATCAACTATTTTACTAATTTGAAATGTTTAACACATGTAGTCATTGATAACAATCTGATTATATATCATTCAACGGAATAAATAAATAATTTTTTGAAAATTAACCTGATAAGAGAGATCACTCCAATGACTTAAAGCGATTGCTTTTAAAGAGTATAGGGAAAATAACTTTAGTAAGCGAGTTTTCGTCTGATAAGACTAGTAAGTCTGAAGCTATTTGCTCGAGGTAGTGGTCCAAAAGATGGCATTTTTGAATAATCTGGTATAAGCCTGATTATCAAAAAGCTCAGGCGAATGCCCCATAAAGATGTAGACATTCTTTGCTTTCATAGCCTTATTCGACCATACTACCGGATGATCTCCCATTTTGATGCTACTTTTGGGTAAGTAACTTTGCTCATTAACACTAGCCAAAACACTGATGTTCGCAGATAACCGGGGACTTTTATTATAGATGTACCATTCTTCCTTTGCGATCAAAAATTCCTTTGCAACACCATGCATCACAGGATGCCCTGGTTCCTCCACTTTGACTGTGCCGCTTGCAAAATCGGAAATATAATTTTTAAATAGAATTCCTCCCATAAAATCCGAGTACCAATTCCACAATGGAAACCCATCAAATTCGCCCAGCAACGTCGCGTGATGAAACCCTATCCAGCCTCCTTTACCCTTTTCTATATACTCTTTAAATGCATCTTCAGCGAACTTACCCCAATTATATGGTGGATAGTCCAACTGGATAATCAACTGGTATTTTGAAAGTGCTTTTTCATTGAGGGACTCAGGATTAGCGATATATTCTACTATGAAATTGCTATCTACGGCTAGTTTGTTCAACCATTCCTTTGCCGCCTTTGTGTAGCGCACATGGCGACCGCCATCCTCTCCTATTGCCAAAGCCCTAAACCTTGGTTTTAGTGAGGAGCTGGGCTGGGCTTTCATTTTATCCAAACTGATCACATTGTCTGCCTGGATAAGGGAATTAATCTCCTCCTTGGTATTAAACTTAAAGGTAAGCTCAGACCAGCCCATGAAAAACACCCATTTAGGTTGTGCCTTAAGTAAATTTGCAGTAGGCAGTTTTTGACACTCCCCAATAGCAATAGGTTTTCCTTTTCCTGCTTTGACCATTATTTCATACTTCTCCTTACTGAAGCCTGTTTCGTCATCGTATATATCTAAGGCTGCAATGTCCCAATATGCATCTCCAGGATTATAGTTGACGACATCCTTTGCCAGGCTTGGAAAATCTTGAATATCCCATACCCAAATCAAGTTCGTTAATCCCTTAGTCTTTACGAAATAATCATGAGTTAGCTGATAGAGCTTCCTCGTGCCTAAGGCGCCAGGGCGACCGCCCCACCAAAAAACACTTTGGTTCATCTCGTGGAGAGGCCTGAAAAGAACAGCTATTTTCTTATCTTTTAGTTGTTGAAGATAAGTGGCAACCTCATCCATCATTCCTTTCCACCGAATATTTATAGCTGTTCCATCTGTGATCAATGCGGTCCATTGTGCATCATTCAACTTACTGAGGACTCCATCTTTATTCCAGCCACAAGGCTGATCCAATGCTGGATTGCAGGCATGCCACATCAGGTTTATCACTACACCCTTACTTGCCTGCCTAACTGCCTCATCAATAAGTATCTGCCTATTTGCAATATTTTCCTGTTGAAAAAGAAAGTCACCGCTCCAAAGAGCAGGGTACTTCCCTGTAATCCTGAAAACTTCATCTGTCCATGTGGCTGGCTTTCGGTTGGGCTCTCTATTGTGGATCCCAAATAAGGTTTGATGGCCTGAAATCCTGGAGAAGACCTGTAAAGGATTGATTGTTGTCTGACTGCTACTTGAATTTGAAAAACTTAAAAGTATAGCCGGTATCAGAAGATACTTTAAACAAGTCAGCAAAGAAAATTTGGTCATAAAAGGGAAAATTGTTGAGCTATAAAAACACCGAGCCATCTTTCAGCAATTTAATCATTTTTTAACATAATAAGACAGAGGTCCCAAAATGAAAAAAGTCCCGATGAGCTAACTCAACGGGACTTTCAACTATCGTAATTAAAGGCTAAATGCCTTTACACGCTTCTATCAATAGAGATTTGTTATACTGTGGACTCTTAGTTCCTAAGAAATCATTCTCACCAACCGTTGTAGACATATCAGCAGTAGTGATTGGCCTATTACCAACAGTTTTAATGGTATTACCCCAATATGCTCTGAAGTCATAGCTAGTTCCAACTTTTAACAAAGTAGTTTTAATTGAGCCATTAATAACGGTACCAAGTAAAGTATATTGAGAATCGGGAGTACCAACTGCTTTGTAATAAAGATCAAATCGAGGAACAGTAATCTGACCTTGAGGGCATTTAACATTTAACAACAGCGTGACCAAATCAACAGGTGTTGCCGGATTAGGAAGGGTTACAGAAAGCGCAGTACCATCGCAAGGATTAGTAATGTTACCTGCAGCAATTGCAGTAGTTCCTTGTCTAACAATATAGCTCACTGCAAAAGGAGGAAGATTCTTAAAATCAACCTTTGTACCATCAAATAAAACCTGAGACTTAGTATAATCCAATCGTTTTGTACCGTCCAACGTTAAAATCTCAATACTTACCACAGTACTGTTTGCACCTAACCAAGGAGCTATAAACGTAACCTGAACTATTTTACATGCCTTTTTAGAGAACACTTGACCTACTATAAATTTCGTTAAGTGGTCTGTTGTAAATGGAATCGCTAATTTTCCACCTCCATCAACAATTGCAGCAACCTCAGTTTCATACTTGAACTGACCAGTTGAAACCTGATAGCTGTATACAGAAAGTACATCACCGGCCTTAACAGGCGTTGTTGATCCGTCCAATTTGAAGGTAGGGTCTACCTGGATAGACACGTTGATTGGCGTACTAAACTTTTTAACCTCAACACCACCAACATACATGGTGATGTCAGTAAAACCCGCCGGAGAGAAGAAAGCCTCACCAACTGTACCGTCTTTACCGATTACGTTTGGAGCACTTAAATCTCCACCTGGAAACAAGGAAACCAACTCTGGATCACCAGCATCAAAATTGATCGCCTGCGCAGTAAGTGCACCACCGGTTAAAAGCGTACCATTGGCATCTCTAAAGGTTGTACCAGCTGGTATAGCAATTGACGTAGTTTGAGGAACACCAGCAGTTGAAGGCGTAGAAAATGAGCTGATTGTAGTCGTTGCACCGCCAGTACCTAGTGGAAAATCTTTAACAACTACTGAAGTGTAAGGAGTAGGAACCGCTGTTTTCACCATAGTGATTCCTTTAATTTCCTGACTAAACTGATTAACAGCAATGGTCATTGGAATATTTTTCTCTTCGTATCCAGGGATCTTTACAATGACATTAAAAGAAAGTGTTTTTGAAGCAGTTGGAATTTCTTTTGGATGAACACCCAAAGTGATGACACCGTTTGGAGCGTAGATTTTCTTTGTTCCAGAAAAGTCATAGATACTTCCTGCATCAGTACCTGTCACAGTAACATCTATATTACCAGGTAAGGTACCACCATTCGCATCAGTTAATTGAAGCCCCGCTTTATAAGTAATTACTTGGGCGTCGAATAGTACGTTTACTTCGTACGCCGGGTTACGACAACCGTTGAACACGAAGGCAGTAACCAATAAGAAGCTTAATAATTTAGTAAAATTTTTCATATATTTTTTGTTAAGTAGATTAAAGACCAAAGTTTAAATTAACCTGTATTACCGGCATAAAGCGATAGTATGACATGTTTTTCTGCAATTGCTGCTGATTACTTGTATTTTGTATTAGGTAATTAGTTCCAGTTAATGTAGCATCAGGTGCACCCAGGTAATAGGTACCTACAGCAAACCCAACATTAAATCTCTTCGAAGGGAATACATTTTCAAAACCAAAGCCAAGATAAGGAGCAACTTTATTCCATTCTACATTACCGTACAATTGCCCAAGATCAGAGCTAGGAATTAAGATGTCACCATACTTATAAGTTCCACGGTAGCTTACAACTACATCACCTTTCGCTTCCCAGAAATAACCAGCACCAGCAGTTACTACTACTTTACGGGACAAACTAGTCTCCTGCAAAAATGGATGCCAGTCGAACATTAAATGAGCATTCGCAAAATTTACATCGAAATCAACATCAGTAGGTTCAGATCGAACTTTGTAAACACCACCACCACTTATAGGCAGAATACTTGCACCTCCACGTATAGCGAACTCAGGAGTTGGAGCGTATTTCAAGTCCAACCCGGCCCCTTGAGTTGCTATTGTCATACTTAAAGTTACCTTCCTGCGATTAGTAGAATCAGTTTTAGGATTAATCTGGGCGTTAACCTGAGTAAAAAACGCTAAAAATAGGCACAGACTTAAAATTGTAGTTGTTCTTTTCATATTTTTCGATTTGGAGAGTATAATATTTATTGTTTGTTAATTTATTTTAATTTTTCTGTTAATTAATACCACAATTAAGGGTTTTAATATAATCTAAGTAGCTGTATCTGAGCGCTAAGGTAATCACAATCGCGTTATTTTCATGAAAAATCTTAAAATATTTTGAAATCGTCTTGAATGATCTTTACAGTTAATAATTATTTCAGATTTTAACAAACACTTGTTGTAAAGTTAAAAACTTAATCTTTATATCTTACAACACAGGCCAGTTTCTAAGGTACAAGATATTCCATCGAGTACTAAACAACCCACAGTAAACCCGTCAATCAGAGTTTACTTTAATAGGCATTATCTTCTCCGCGGAAAACATTTATGATAGTCATAAAAATTATCTTAACGTCGAGCATTCCAGTCCAATTTTCGAGGTAGTAAATATCATGCTCCACTCTTTTCTCCATAGCCCCATCCTCCTTGGTCTCCCCTCTAAAACCGCTCACCTGAGCCCAGCCAGTGATCCCCGGCTTCATAAAATGGCGCACCATAAACTGACTGATGATCGCCTTATATTCCTCGGTATGACTTAGCATATGTGGCCTTGGACCCACAACGCTCATACTACCAAAAAGCACGTTGAAAAATTGAGGTACTTCATCGATGCTGTATTTTCGCAAAACTCTGCCTATTGGTGTTATCCGGTCATCATCTTTTGTCGCCTGCCGATTATCACTCGAACTGTTTAAACGCATGCTCCTAAATTTGTAACACCAAAAAGACTCATCATTCCGGCCACTTCTCTGCTGTTTAAATAAAACAGGCCCCTTGCTTTGCAACTTGATAATGATCGCTATTACAGGGAATAGCCAACTTAGTAAGAGTATGATAACAAGTAAACTGAACACAATATCGAATACACGCTTTTTAAAGCGGTTTCCCATGATTTCAAGAGGCTCATTCCTTAAGGTAATGATCGGAAATTCGCCTCCCATATAATTAATCGTGTAAGGAGCCGCCAGGGTGCCAGCGATATCAGGTATAAATTTTAATCGCAGCAAATGTTTATCCGCCTCCTTTACCAATTCATGGATTGACGACATCTTATGAGGAGGTACAGAAACATACATATCTTCGACTCCATTTATAACAGCTAATTCCATTTCAGCAACAGCAACATCAGTTGCTGCGCTATTGTCCAGACTGTAAACGCAGGGATGATCAGCAATAAAGCCATAAAACTTTACGTTCTTCTGCTTTTTTAAATAATCGGCTATTCGCATTCCGGTTGCGTTATTCCCCATTACGGCGATCTTTTTCGTTACATGAAACTTATTAACCATCAAAAATTGTATAGCCGTTCCTACAAATCGGTTTAAAATAAATGCGATACTTAATAAACCATAAAATATCAAAAGAAACGTACGGGAGAACTCATTATCTCGAAGAAAAAGGAGATATAGAGAGAAAAGAATAAAATGTATAAAAATACTTCTGAGCGTGCTTCGGTAAATCCGCTCTACCCTTCGCGAACCATATTCTGTATAAAGTCCAAAAAGCAATGCATTAAATAGCCAAATTAGGTTACAAACTACTACATAATGCTGTAGTAGTTCATAAGAAACAAACTTTCCTATATAATTGGTAACGTAATAAGCAAGAAAGTAAATAAAATTGAGCATCAGAACATCTGTAACAGGCAGGATAAATCTGAGCAGGTATAAATATCGGGTCTGCATAACGAAATATGTTATAATTCGCCGGCAAATCTAATAAAAAAGGGCGCCTTTTTGAGCGCCCTTAGATTTTATTTATTTAGCATGGTCAAGTCCTTTAGCTTAATCCCAGGCTTCGTGAAGACAAAATAAACATCCTTCCTACCACTCGTAGTAGTAAGCTCAGCGATGCCATCAGTATTTTCGCCAACGGTAGTTTTACCGACAACCGTTCCATCAACCGACCCAAGGCGAACTTCAACAGTCCCATTTACCCCCTTTTCTGCAGATGCGAATTGTATTCTCTGAATATCAGTCAAATCGATGTTACTTAGCATGAGGTAAGAACCTTCGCTTTTCGCAGTTGCTACGGACCTATTCCCATTAAAATCAATCTGGCTATTCCTGTCTGTATTGTTAACCAAAACCGTTGGGTTACGCAATACCAACACATGCTCGCCGGTTTGACGTGGCACCAATGCAGAACCCTTATCCTGATAAGCGGCCCTAAAAATAAAGCTACCCTTATTAGGAGATCCAGGCTTTATATTCGTAGTGTAGCTTCCAACAACAGGCAAACTTTTTTGAACTTGCTTCGTGTCACCCACACTCAAAATATAACTTACTATAGCGTTAAGTTCAGAAGCAGGTATGTTAGCATGGGCTGGCATCATTGCATCGCCCCAGACCCCTGATCCTCCATTGGCAATCTTTTTCACCAAAGCAGCCTGGGCGGTGTTGCTTCCTTTGTACTTAAGCGCCACGGAAGTGAAAGATGGGCCTAATGATTTGGCATTCAGCATGTGACATGCATTACAATCGCTTTTCTTGATCAAGCCTTTCGCAACCTCATACTGTGCGGAGGCATCAAAGCTATTTTGCTTCTGCGCAACAACAGTCATGTCATAGCCTTCAGATAAATAATTGATCGATACAGAAACCGCAGCAGGAGAAATGCGTTTGTTAACCAGACTACCATCTTCCTTATCAGCAACGCTAACTGCATAAGCAACTGTACTTCCCGGGAAGTAGAAACTCGAATTACCATTAGTAAAAGCAAGCTTCACAACCGGCACGGCATTACCTGCCGTAATCTCTACAGATTTGCTGTTCTTCGCTCCCGAAGGATCCGTAACCGTAAGCGTCGCCTTGTAAACGCCAGCAGCAACTAAATTAATCAACGGACTCTCCTTTGTGCTACTTTGTTTTAGAACCCCAGCTTTAGTAATTTTCCAATCGTACTTCAATGCATCACCATCCGCATCATTGGTACCTTTTGAAGAAAGTTGAACCGTCATAGGCAAAGCTCCGGCAACTTTATTGGCCGAAACCTGTACAGATGGCTTACGATTTCCACCATTGTACTCAATCTTAATTAGTTCCGCTTCTGGTAAGTCTTTGAAGTATCCGTTTCCGTATTCCAGAACATATAAACTACCATCAGGACCAAATTTCATATCTATCGCACCGTGAAGGGTTAGGTTAGGTAAAAAACGCTCCATAGAAAGATATTTACCTTCCTCATCAAAGGTTACCGACATAATCCAGCCACGTACCCAATCAGTGATTAACCACTTACCTTCATAATATGCTGGAAATACTCCTTTTACACCTTTAAAATTATCCTGATGAAAAATCGGTCCGCCAACAGCACTTCTACCGCCACTACCCAACTCCGGAAACTCTTCACTAACAGCATATGGGTACCATATAAATGGATCTACTGTGGGTGGCAAAACATTCAGCCCAGTGTTGTTTGGGGAGTTGTTAACTGGCTTCAAAGGATCCCACAAAGCGCCTGACTCTTTGGTCGCAAAATTATAGTAACGGTAAGCTTCTTTGCCATTAAAGTATGGCCAACCATAATTACCGGCCCTTTTGGCAATATTGAACTCGTCATAAGAACGGGGACCTCTCAATTCAGACGAATTTGAGCCATCCGGGCCAACCTCACCCCAAAACAACCAATTAGTCTTACTATCAATAGTAAGCCTCCACGGATTTCTGTTACCCATTGTATAGATCTCAGGTCTGGTTTTAAGTGTCCCTTTCGGGAATAAATTACCTTCAGGAATGGTATAAGTACCATCCGCTTCGGGGTGAATTCGTAATATCTTACCTCTCAAATCATTGGTGTTACCCGAAGATTTCTGTGCATCACGACGACTTTCTCCAGGGCGCTCATCGATCGGTGTAAAACCGTCGGAAGAACGGGAAAATGTATTGTCACCAGTACTTAGCAATAGGTTTTTATCCTTATCAAACAACATACCTCCACCGACGTGACAGCACTCCTCTCGCTGAACTACAACATCCATTACCTTTTTCTCGGTAGACATGTTCAGCTTTCCGCCATTCCAGACAAAACGGGATAACCTGTTAACCGATTCGTTTTTGGGTGAATAATACACATACATGAAGTGATTTTTTGCATAATCCGGATCAAGAATCATGCCCTGCAAACCATCCTCACCTTCATCGTGCTCACCAGTCTTGCTTACATATTCTCTGCTTACAGAGAATTCTGCAATTACTTCCAGCGTGTTGGTTGCAGGATCATATACTTTCATTTTACCCTTGCGCTCAGCATACAACACCTTGCCCCCTGCTAAAATCTGGAACTGTATTGGCTCCTCCAATTTCTGCTGTAATACTACTTTCGTAAATCTGTTTTCATCAGGCTTTTCGGTAGTCTGCGCCACCGCTACACTTCCTGAAACCAATAGCATGCCAACGGCCGACAATAGTCTCATAGAACTCCACTTGCTCATATTTTTTAGTTTTGCTTTTCAATAATATTTCTGAAATTCACAACGCTGGCAGCAACATCGCCTTTGTTATTGTCCCAGTTGTACTCGTATTCTGCAGAGATCGCACCTTTAAAGTTTTGTCTTTTAAGTTCAGCAATCACACCAGGAATATTGGAAACACCCTCTCCCCAATGTACATCATGGCCGTCTTTTCCTTTAACATGAAGATCTTTCATATGAGAATGCAATACATGGCCTTCTAATAATTTTAGACAAGCTATCGGATCTAAACCAGAGCGCACCCAGTGACCAATATCAGCACAAGCGCCAATGCGTTTGCTTTGTCCTTTGATGGCATTCAACACGATCTCCGGATTCCAGTAGTGTGATGGATTTGGGTGGTTATGTAACGCCAAGTTGATCTGATATTTGTCGCACAATGTAGAGATAAACGGAATGAACTTCTCATCAGGCTCAGAAGTAATGGTTTCGATTCCCATTTCCTTTGCAAATTCAAATAGTTTAACCCAGTCCGCCTCAGATCCTGCTCCGGTTACACCAAACGCCACCATCTTCACATTCATGGTTTTCAACTTATCTAAGACTGCCTTTCTAGTAGCGGCATCCATCTCAGGACCCATTTTACCAGCAATGCCCCCGCCTATTGTCTGACCAGGGAAAGCTTCTACGTAACGCAGATCGCAGCTATCAATTTTTCTAACGGCATCAAAAAATGTGAAACGATTAAAAGTGTAAGCCTGTGAACCCAGTTTCCATCCCAGCTTGGTTTCAGGATGTTTTGCAGAGCTATTTGTAGTACCTGAATTCATGCTTTTGCAGGCAGCAAACGCGAGCGAAACCAACAGCACAAGGCCAAGTTTAGTAATTGTTTTTAGTTTAAAAGATTTCATATTGTTGTGTTAAAGTTTAAAGTTATTTCTTTGATAAAGTCTCTGATACAGAAAAGGGGCGGTCGTCTTCCGCTGTTCCACGGTGTTTAGCGGGAGCCGGTCCCATCACAAAACCCAGCACACCTCCGGCGGCTATGTCTTTGTACCTGATAAAGTTTTTGGAGAGCGGTTTTCCATTTAATTTGGCGGACTGAATATACACGTTTTCCTTGCTATTTTTCTTCGCATCGATGATAAATCTTTTTCCGTCCTCCAAAGTGATGCTTGCCTTTCGAAATACAGGGCTACCAATGACATACTCATCCGTACCCGGACAAACACTGTACAGTCCCAAGGCACTGATCACATACCAAGACGACATTTGTCCCTGGTCTTCATCTCCTGGAAAACCTTTTTCAGTAGCGTTGTATAACTTGTCCATGATCTCGCGAACCCGAAACTGCGTTTTCCAGGGTTCCCCAGCATAGGTATACAGGTAAGGAACGTGCATTACCGGCTGATTGCCATGCGCGTATTGCCCCATATTTGAAATAGCCATCTCGGTCATCTCATGGATCTCCTGTTTGTAAGAACCTACTTTGAATTTAGAATGCATGGTAAATAAAGAGTCCAGCCTGGCAACGAAACGCTCCCGACCTCCCATTAATAAAATCAGTCCTTTTGGATCGTGAAAAACTGACCAGCTATACTGCCAGGAATTTCCCTCTGTAAATGCCCCGCCCCATTCAATTGGGTCGAAATTCGGAACCCATTCGCCGTTGGGCAACTTACCCCTCATGAATCCCACTTTCGGATCAAATACGTTCTTATAATTGAACATCTGATCGCCAAATACTTTCTGATAATGCTTATTGCCTATTGCGACTGCTAAATTATACGCACAAAAATCATCGTAGGCATATTCCAAGGTCTTCGCTGTACTTTCATGAACCTCTCCAAGGGGAACAAATCCCCTACCGAAATAATCCTGCCAACCTTCCCGACCGTTAGATCCACCCCATGGCCCTTTATTGGTTGCTTCATGATAATAAGCATCCAGTGCTTTTTCAGGATCGAATGTTCTGATTCCTTTCATCCAGGCATCAGTTAGTAAAGAAATTGCATGATTTCCCAACATTACACCTGATCCACCAGGATTAGACCAGGTAGGAAACCAGCCACTTTGTTTCTGCGCATCCAATAAAGATTGCATATATCGACCCTGCATCTGGGGATGTATAATATTGCTCAAAGGAAACTGAGACCTGAAGGTATCCCAAAAACCATTGTCCGTATACATATAACCATCGTAGATCTTACCATCATATGGAGAATAGTAGTAAGGCTTCCCATCCTCCTTCAAATCATAAAATTTACGTGAAAACAGGTTGGCCCTAAACAAACAGCTGTAGAATGTAGCCAACTCCTTCTCTGTTCCACCTTCTACCTTAACTCTTCCTAAAAGCTTGTTCCACACCAGCGCCGCAGCAGCTTTCGTTTGGTCTAGATTCTTGAACTTTCCAAGCTCAGAACTCAGGTTCAACTGCGCTTGTTCCGGACCAATGTACGAGGAGGCTATCTTAACCTGCACCAAGCTTCCTTTTTTAAATTGAAGATAGGCACCCCGGCCTCCACCTGAGTCTTTTAAATTTCCGGCAATTGCTTTACCGGACTTATTATCCCAAGTACCAAATGTCTCAAAAGGCTGATCGAATTCCAGCACGAAGTAATTCCTAAAACCATTAGGAACAAAGCGTCCGTTGTTTACCCAACCAATGATCTTCTGCGCTCCCGGTATAATTTGTATTTCGCTATCTTTTATAAAACCGTCCAGCACCAGAAAGGCATCCTGCCCGGCTGGAAAACTGAACCGCATGTGAGCGCCACGTTCTACCGGAGAGATTTCGCTAATAATGCCATTATCAAAAGTGACTCTATAATAGTTAGGCTTCGCAATCTCATTCTCATGTTTAAAGCCCAGCTCTCTCTCATCTTCATTTAAGAGCAACTTGCCCATTGTCGGCATTAAAGAAAATACAGCATAATCATTCATCCATGGACTGCATTGATGAACTTGCTGAAATCCCCGGATCTTTTTAGTTTCATATTGGTACTTCCATCCTTCCCCATTTTTATTGGTTTGGGCAGAAAAGAAGTGTTCCCCAAAAGGCAGTCCTACAGTGGGGTAAGTACTCCCATAAGAAAGTCCATAGTTTGAATCCGTTCCTTGCAGTGTGTTGACATACTTTATCAGATCCTGTTGAGCAAAGGACAAGGCAGGTAAAGTAAGACCCGCTAATAAGATTATAAAGATTAGTTTCTTTATCATTTCTTTTTTGAGGGGTCATAGACAGCTACACCAACCCTGGAATCTGCGCAGCCATAATAAAGCATGTATTTATTTTTATAATAAACCAGCCCCTCTATAAACACAGTGCCCGCAGGGTACTGTCCACTTTTCTCAAAACTTTCTGTTGGCACCATAAAAGGCTTGTCCAGTCTGGTGATGTACTTTGAAGGATCCTCGGCACTAAACAACATTTGTCCGGCACAATATGAGTTCGCCGTATAACTTGGATCACTATTGGCACCAGAAAGATTCTTACCATTGTAGAGCAACACAATCCCTTTAGAAGTCAGAATAGCTGGAGGACCACATTCCGTAAGGTGGCTATCAAAATAACCTTTCCTTGGCGAGGCCAGTTCTTTCAAACTGCCATCAGTATTGACCACTGGTGCCCAGTCAACCAGATTCTCCGAAGTCGCCGCATACACATGGCTTTCTCCCCAATACATCCAGTACTTGCCTTTATATTTAGTGATCACCAGCTTACCATTCTTCAAAACTGTTAGCACGGATGCTGATTTAGAAGCGATGTCGTGGAATTTACCATTATACGCATCCTGAAATATTGGTCCGTGTTTTTTCCAGTTGATCAAATCTTTAGAAGTGGCCGAACCCAATCTTGGCGTTTTCTTGTTCCACTGGGTGTATAAAACAAGGTATGTTCCATCTGTTGTAACTGCTACACGAGGGTCCTCACAACCACCTGTCCATTCAAATTCCTGCTGATCATCGTTGCCAGGAAACAGTACAGGTGTCCCGCGCCGTTTCATCACTGTACCATTCGTGCTTTCCGCCAAACCAATGCGGGAGGTACGGTAACCAATCCCTACTCCAGATTTATCTTCCGCACGGTACAATACATAAATCTTCCCATCCTTGACCGTTGCTGCCGGGTTAAACGTATCATTACTCTCCCAATCCAGTTGCTTTTTCTGCATCGGATCATAGAAGCTCGTAGTTGATACCGGCGAGATCACGGGATTGACATTCACAGGGCGAACAAAAGGCCCCATAGCCCAAACAGGCAACTTAGCAATAGGTTTGGGTGTCTCTGAAACTAGCGCCGAAGGCTCCCTTACCCCTACCTGTGCATATCCTGATGAAGTTGCAATGCAAAACTGGATAAACAGAAAAAGCGAGTATATTGATTTTGATCTTTTCATATAATTTCTTAATTAAGGCCCCAATTTTTATTTGGAACACTTCCCATTACCAGTTCCAGCTTACCACCATTTACAATGTCACTATGGTCTAGGTAAGATTTAGTATAAAGCTTACCGTTCAGTTTGGCCGATTGAATATAGATGTTAGTCGAACTATTTCCTTCTGCCAGCACTGTAAAGGTCTTTCCTTTGTAATAGGCTGGATCCAGCTGAAGCTCAATTTTATTGAATACCGGACTCGTCAGTTCATACCGAGTACTTCCAGGGCTGATTGGATGAAAACCACTGGCCGCTAATACATACCATGCACTCATCTGTCCTACGTCCTCATTACCCACCAAACCGATCACCGAATTCCGATAACCCTTGCTGCAAATCGCACGAGTCCATTTCTGAGTCAGCCATGGAGCTCCCAGTTTATTAAACAAGAAAGGCACATGGTGCACGGGTTCATTCGCATGGTTGTAGTAGTCATTCCAGAGCATGTCCTCCGGCACCTTATCGAAAAAATTAGTCAGATCGGCAAGTGTTTTGTCGCGTCCGCCCATTAAGATAATCATACCATCGACATCCTGTGGCACAAACCATCCCTGTTGATAAGGATTGGATTCCACAGAACCGTAACCCTGGGTCATCCTCCCAGCCTCAGGCCACGCTTCCCAGGTTCCATCCGCTTTCTTTGGTCGGAACCAGCCTTTTTCCGCATCCCAGATATTTTTATAAGAACGGGAACGGTCGAAGTACTTCTTCTGATCAGCGGTTTTTCCTAAGGCTTTTGCCATTTCGGATACGCACCACTCAAAATAAGCGTATTCTAAGGTCTGTGAAATGCCTCCCGCGTTACCTTTTTCCCCATTGCCAAACTTCTCTACACTATTTACAGCAAGCTGATACCCTTTGTTGACATCAAACTTCCTGATTCCTTTGGCGTAGGCATCTGCCATTACGGAAACTGCCGGGTTACCGATCATGCATCCGCTATAGGCATTCAAAAACTCCCAGCGCTCCAGGTAGTCTAATTTTTTTTCATTAGCTAAAGTCACCAATGAATTCAGCATATCATTTACCAAAGCCGGATTGATCACTGTTTGCAGCGGCATCTGACTCCTAAACACGTCCCAGCCACTAAAAATGGTACGTTTCGTAAAGCCATTGGCCTTGTGAACCTTCCCATCGCCCCCTGGATAACTCCCATCGGCATCCTGAAAAGTCCGCGGGTCAATTTGCGTATGGTACATAGCTGTATAAAAAACAGCCTTTTCTGTTTCTGTACCACCTTCAACTTTAATTTTCGAAAGCGATTGATTCCATAAGGTCTTTGCATGAGCCCTTACTCCATCGAAATCAAATCCCTTAATATCTGTTTCTAAATTGTTTTTCGCTCCAGCAACGCTCACAAAAGAAATTCCTGATTTAACAAGTACCTGCTCCTCTTTGGAGGTCTCAAACTCTGTAAAAAAGCCAAGATGTTTGCCTTCAGCAGTCTTAACCATATTCATCACCTTTGCATCAGCAATTACTTTCTGATAACGGTCACTGGCCACATCTTCTCTTTTGCGAGACCAATCCGCAGGAATCTCTGCACTCCAAACGCCGTATTTTCTTAAGGGTTTACTAAATTGAGCATAGAAATAAACGGTATAATCTGCTTTGCCCTCTCCATTACCCCAGCCACCACCATCAGGCGTACACTTCATAAAGCCTTCGATCGTGTTTTTATTTACTACAGTTATTTGCTGAATGGAAGAAGTTCCGCCAACACGCCTTGCGAGGTCTATCTGTATTCTGGAAACTTTATTTTTTGGGAAAGTGAAGCGCAACATCCCACTTCGTCTGGCTGCCGTAGCTTCTGCTTTAATGTGGTCTTTGCTCAACATCACCGAATAATATCCTGCTTCTGCTTTTTCTGAAGATTTGTCGTACCCTGAACGATAGCCATTTTGAGGGGATTCTGACTTTCCGGAAACCGTGTAAAGCTTGCCTGTCGCAGGCATCACTAAGAAATTACCAAGATCGCCGTACCAACCAACCCCACTCATTTGAGTAAAAGCAAAGCCTTCAATAGTGGTATGCTCATCACTATAACCTGATCCGTTGTCTCCGCCTGTGATCGTATTGGGACTTACCTGTACCATGCCATAAGGAGTTGTTGCACCAGGAAACGTTTTACCAAGACCGTGTAAAGACCCACCTGCCTTTTCGCTGGTGCTGGCTCCAATCATTGGATTTACATAATCTGCAGGTGTTTTTGAATCCGGCAAATCCAAAGCAGATAATGCCGCAGCCGCAATTACACAGATAAAAATCTTGGGGTAGCTCATTACATTTGGTTTCAATAGTGTATTTAATACACTATAAACATAGCAATATGTAAAGCAAAATGCAAAAATAATGCGTTGTCATTTATAACAATTGCCGTTTTGGCCTATACCAACCCCTTAATAAAAATCGTAGCACCTTAAGCCGTTGAACTTGTTGTAACTCGAACTACCCGGGAAATACTTTTCATAACCCACGCTAGCCTCTGTGCTCCCACTTGTATTGGTATAATTGATCTTTGAAGTTGTAGCATCATGACTAATCCCCAGCCTAAGCTTCTCTCCATTCTTGCCATTCTTAAAAATATCGAAGATGAAGGAAACCACCAATGCATCCGGTGTATTCTGAGCACTGGTTCTATACCATAAACCCATGTTTACACTTCTGTACTTTAGCTGTGCACCCACACTAAATGCCTGCGAAGCACCTTGCTGGTAGTAAACTACAGATGGAATCACGTACATGCCATCATCTTCGTAATAACTGTATTGTGAAAGCAATGAGACCTTTAAACTTGCATATCCCACAATTCGCATCGGTAATTTGGACTGCACCTCGGTAAAACTTTCGTCGGGTTTATTGATATGATAAATAGATGCCCCCGCCATAAAGTTCCGAAACACCATATTTACCCCCGTTCCTGCATCGAAATAAAATCGATTGGAAATATCAGGCAATTGCGCAGAGGTGCTACTCCCAGGTATAAACCCTGTGCTTGCGTCAATCTGATCCGCAAAAACCAACTTATCCAAATCAATATGCCTGTTCGTAAATCCTGCATGAATTCCAAAGGAGGTCACAAAATCATCACCACCCACACTGTAGGAATAGGTTGCAGCGATATTGTTTTTTCTTAGGTAAGCAATCCCCTCACTGCTTCGGGTAAATTGCAATCCTACTCCTCCGCCGAAATGGGGAATGTTCAGATCAGCAGAGGCACTCAGATAGGATAAATCTCCGCTAAGTCCCGACCATTGATTACGGTAGATCATGTTCATACGAAAATCCCCCTCGAACTGACCCGTCAATGCCGGGTTCAAATACAATGGCGCATTATAAAACTGTGAGTAAACATGGTCTTGAGCACCTGCACTTATCCACAAACAACACAATAAAAAAATTAAAGATCTCACCCTCACTGCTACCTGATTAAATTTATAGTCCCTGTACGCTTTGGCGCTCCAGAATTCAAGCTCACACCTTTCCATTCTGTTCCATTTCGCATCTGCAAGTCAATCTTCCAATAATATACTCCCTGTGGCATTCGCTGCCCCCTGTACGTACCATCCCAACCTTCCAGAGGTTTACCATCATCCAGCTTGGTTGTTTCCCAAAGCACCGCAGCCCATTTATCAAAAATGCTCATCCTCCAACTCAAAATACCAGTGCCTTTCGCTTTAAACTCTCTAAAGTCTAGATTATCGCTACCAGGGATAAAGGCGTTAGGCACAAATAACGAACCTGGCTCACCATCCACCAATATTTCGATAACGTAACTTGTTGAGCAACCTCCAACATTGAATGTCGTCAGTTTTACTTTGAAAGTTCCCAAAGCGCTAAAAGCATGTAATGGATTCTTTTCCGTTGAAGTTGTACCATCTGCAAAGTCCCATAAATACCGGATCGCGCCGACCGTCGCATTTGTGAACTTTAACTTTAAGCCTGGATATGCCAGCGTTCTGTCTACCATGAATCTGGTAGCGGGTTGATCAAAAACAGTGATCGTTTCGGTGGTCGTTGCGCTTGTGCAATTATTTATTGCGGTCAGCTTAACAATATATATTCCAGGTTCTGTAAAGGTGTGCGTAACCTTTTCGGGAGCGTTGGTCGAAGTTTGCGTCGGAGTACCATCTCCCCAATCATAAACATAGGATAATGCTTCACCGCTATTATTGGTAAATGGAACAACCAGCGGGCCGCAACCCTGCTTGTCTTTAGCTTCAACCACAAGCTCTGCGAAAATGTTGTTTGGCGCAATGCTAATGGTATGCTGACTCGTGTGCTCCCCGCACTCATTTTTTGCAGTCATCTTAATGGTAAAAAACCTGGTAACACCCACTGCATTGTAAGTATGTATCACATCCTGCTTGTCATTAAAGGTCTGAAGAGCACCTCCATCTCCAAAATCGTAGGTATAGGTGGTGGTCGAAGAGGCCGGGGAGGTATTGACAAAGGTTACCGGCAAAGGTGAACAGCCAAGCGTACTCCCTGGCGAAAAGATAGAAACCGGTGTCGTACGCACCATAACCGTTGATCTGTACGTAACGCTCTCTCCACAGGCGTTTTTCGCATCCAAGGTCACGTTGTAAACCTTTTCCCCGCCTCTCGCATCCTGCAAAAAATTAACCACACCAGGATCAGCAACCTCTGAAGTCTGGCCATTTCCAAAATCCCATCTAAAAGTTACCCCGCTGCTGATATTCGATGTGTTTGCGAAAGTAACCTGCAATGGTCCGCAGCCTGAAAGTTTATCCTGCGTAAAAGCAGCCCTTACATTTGCAGGGGTACTAAAAGTGTGAACGGTTTCGTCCATCGTACAACCCAGGCTACTCGTTACAACCAGCCTGATTTTTATGGTGGTGTTATCTGTACTGATAATGTATCCCGGGAAGTTAATTCCTGTCCCAAGCAATACCTCTGAAGCATTACCCGATTGCACATACCAGGTGTAGGTACCATTTCTGTCAGGGTATGGAACTGCTTTAATATTGAAGGCATCAATCGCGAAAGGTGCACAGGCTTCTGCCGATTGGAATCCATATTCTGCTTTTGCTAAGGGCTTGATCGTAATCGTAAGAGCGTTACTCAACAGTTCGGCGTATCCGGCACAAATAGTCGTCTTCACTACACGGCGGTATAGGGTATTAACCTTCAATAACGGTGGCGTGTAGGTTGGTCCGGTAGCACCTGAAATGTCAGACCAGGCAGCTCCTCCATTATCACTCATCTGCCAGCGATATTGGTAAACTCCATCTCCACCAGTTGGTGTACTACCGGTTATTGTTTCAGCAGATCCTCCAAGGCAGATGCTTTGACCGCTACTGATGGTGTTATTCCCCAAGGCATCCAGCACTATAATTTTAATAGAATTACTAACCAGAACGCAAATTCCACCCCTGGTAATCCTGTGATAGGTCGTGGTGGCATTGACATTACCAACCAGATTCTTTCCGATCTCGCCCGGCAGTATAGTCCAGGTATTCCCGTTGTCCAAACTCCGCTCCCATTCGTAAGTATATTTTCCATCACCACCTGTTGGTGTTTCACCAGTAATCGTTACTTCCTGGCCCATACAAATTGGAGCCGCGGAAGCAGAAATATTGGTATTCGCTAGCTGCAGAAGGTTCGTAATAATAATATCGTCAGCGCTGGCACAACCCGCAGTGGTACTAATCGTCCAGCGAAAGGTATAAGTCTGACCGGCCTGAAGGCCTGAAACTGTTGTATTGTATTTTGTATCGTTCGAAAACGTTACCGCTGGCCCGCTCACTAAAGTCCATTTACCAGTTGCCGTTCCTTCAGGAATGTTGCCCTCCAATGGGTAAGCTATGTTACTACAGATGGTCTCATCAGGGCCTGCGCTTGCAACGGTACCCAAAGGATTTACGGTAATTACAATAACTTTAGGGGTTCCCGGACAACCTGCTTCAGAAATTGGTATAATGCGGTAAGTAACCGTTCCGGCTGTTGTACCTGAGTTTTTTAATATGTCAATAATTTCTGAAAGCGTTGCCGGAATACTTGAATTGGAAGTAAAACCAGAAATGGAATTTACAGAGGCGGTGGCTGTGTAAATGTATTTTACATTGTAAGCCGCAGGCAAGTTAGAACTGATGGTAATCGCAGCCGATTCACCGGAGCAGATAGAAAGCTTCAGGGCGCTTGCAGTAATGATAGGTTTTGGAGTTACCGTAACCACCAGATCAAAAGGCTCACCTATACAACCTGCAGATGATGGCGTAATCCTATAGGTAACCGTAGCATTGGCCAGAGGACTTGTACTGACCAGCACGTCATTAATTGTGTCACCAGATCCAATGGCGTTCATTCCGGTAACACCCCCTGATTGCTTAGCTGTCCAGGTAAATGTACTTCCGGCTATGCTGCTCACATTTGTATAGTTGACTGCATTCCCAGAGCAAACGGTTTGTATAGCGGTACTGGTCATCAAATTTCGCGGCCTTATATCTATGGAGGCAACATCAAAAACTTCATTACAAGGTGCCGCAAGGCTAGTACTGATCTGCCACTTTAAATCCACATGCCCGGCCTCTCTCTCTGCAGTCGTTGGCTGATATACTGCATTGGCAGCATTACGATCTGGTGTAAACATCCCCAGACCCCCAACCCATCTTGGATTGTAACCATTTACCAACGTTGCAGCCAATGGAACATTTGCATCATAACATACAGCGGCATAATCACCGGCTTCAATCACAGGGGCTGTTCTTAAATCCATAACTTGTGAATCACTAATAGTCCCGCAATTATTCTGATGCGTCACCTTGATGGTATAGACCTTAAATTCTTTAAATTGAATCTTCGGGAACTTACTGTGCAAATTTGTGCCGTTTACAAAATTGAAAGATCCCCCTGTTATATCCCAGGTGTAGGTATCTGATGTCATAATCGCATCCGGTGTACCATTGAATGAGGTCTTCGTAATCCCATTATTCCCATTGAAATCAAAGGTACCGTAACTACAAAGCACCACATCAGCTGATAGCACTGCCGTAGGCGGGGTCGAAACCATTACCGTTTGTTCCGGAGTAGCAATTGCGCCGCACTTTTGCGCATTAATGGTCAGTTTAATCTTGTACACTCCCGCAGCGTTAAATTTGATCTGTGGAGGAGTTGCAGAATTTAGTACCGTGCCCCCCAACAAGGTATAAGTTGCAGGCAAAATTGACCAGTTGTAGGTATTCGTTCCGCAATCAACATTATTGTCAACTATTGAAGTGTTTACAGGTGTAATTATCGTTGAATTGCATATTGTAAGACCGGTGCTGCTTCCCATTAAGGTAAATGAAGGTTTTGCGGGCTCCTGAATACAGATGGTTCTGGTAATCGGAACTGGCGGACAAGAGGCGTTGCTGGTAGATTCCAACGTAACGGTGTGCATACCGGGTGTAAATTGATAGCTTAAATTATAGGACAGCGGTTTATCGATCGCTTCCGGTACTACCTCTCCGTCAACGTACCAGGTAAAAGTTGCTTTATTTGGCTGGCACTCTGGGCCATCTGAATCTGGATTAACCCCGAGTGTTGAACTATTGACAAATGAGGATGGCGAATTGCTACAAAGCGTTTCGGGAATGTTAAACTTGTTGGTGGGCCTCAAGCTTACTTTGGCATAAGTTGAGATGGGCGTACCCACTGTACCACAATATTGATTCTGAGCAAAAATACTAATGCCAAAAGCATTATAAACTGTTGTGCTCCCCAAACTTATACTATTTCCGCAAGCATCTCTAATATAGCTGTGCTTTACTTCATTGTTGGCGGTGATAATGTCTTTAAACGTGTACACATTATTGGTGTTGTCGCCCCAATCCACACGGTAAGTTGTCCCTGGATAATTATTTCCAATCCCCTCAGTTCCGTTTACGATTACATTAAAGGAAAGCGGTTCATCACCGAGACAAACGTCTGTTTTACCGGCAGTACCAAAGGCGGTGATCGCCCGGTTATTTACGATCAGGTAAGCTTTTGTTCCTATTGTACCTCCTTTTTCTGCCCTGGCAAAAATGGTGTAATGCGCCTGCTGAGCAGTAAATGTTTTTGCCGATTGGTTGAAGTTAATGACCGGAAACACCATTCCTGTAAGTTCATTTGTGACTAGCGCAGAAACCGCGGCCCCTGGGGTAGACTGGTTTTCCAGATTGAAGTTAAAGTCAGCCCTACCCGAGCAGAAACCAAACAGCTCCGGCAAAGAAGGAGTTAGTAAGTTCCGGTTGTAGATTTTAGCAGTCAGAACTGCCCCCACTTTGATCTCAAAAGCAATGGACGCCGTACTTGTATTAGCTGGGCTGTTTGATTTTATTCGGAGTTTATATCCGGTACCGGCGGGAGTACTCGGAGGAATCACTCCGTTTACGAAGGTGCTATAGAGTCCTTTGAATGTCCCGATAAGCTTCTCGTTGTTGAAGCTCCCCGACGCGTCCGACAAGTAAAGTTCAAAGTCATTATCCGGCCGGATGTTTGTCGCCGCATCAATAGAAAATAAGGCGGCAATAGAAGAACCGGGAGTGTAAGGCCCTGGATCAACAGAAGTTATGGCGACGCCCTGACCAAACGACGAGGAAAGGCCAAAAAATAACAACAACATTGTTATAACAGAAAAACGTATTGTCATAGGGAGACAGATTGACGCCTAAAGTAGATTAAATAATCACCATATATTAAAAAACAGCATTCCTAAAGGTTGTATATCAATCCAAGCCCTAATACGCGTTGCTTTCGCCGCGCACAACGTTAATAATCGTCATAAACACGATCCTTAGATCCAGGTTACCGCTCCAGTTTTCAAGGTACCATATGTCCATGCGGACGCGGCCTTCCATAGAACCTTCTGCTTTGGTTTCCCCGCGGAAACCATTTACCTGTGCCCAACCTGTAATTCCGGGCTTTGTATAGTGGCGCACCATGAACTGATTAACAAGCGCTTTATATTCTTCCGTGTGACTCAGCATGTGTGGGCGGGGACCAACCACGCTCATTTCGCCAAACAATACGTTAAAAAATTGGGGTAACTCATCTATACTCGTCATGCGCATGAACTGGCCGAAAGGGAAGATGCGACTATCCCCCTTTGAAGCCTGGACCATGTCACAAGACGAATTGATGTCCATGCTTCTGAACTTGTAACACCAGAAGGGTTCGTCATTACGTCCGCTACGCTGTTGTTTAAACAAAACTGGGCCCTTACTTTGAAGCCTGATGATGAGTGCAATGATTGGGAAAAGCCAGCTTATTAAAAAAATAATTACTAATAAACTGAAAATGACATCAAAGGCGCGTTTCTTAAAGCGATTACCTATATCTTCCAGGGGTTCGTTACGTAACTTAATAACGGGAAACTCTTTACCTAAATAATCAATTGTATATGGAACAGCCAGCGTACCGGCAATATCAGGAACCAACTTGATCCGGAGGCAATACTTATCAGCTTCGCGAACGAGCACATGAATTTTACCCATCCGCTCAGGAGGCACTGAAACATACATTTCTTTCACACCATCAGTAGCTGCAGCTTCCATCTCAGCCACTGCTACATCAGAGAGCAAACCTGTTTGGTAATTGTAACCATTATCGTTATTTCCTATGAAGCCATAGAAACTTATATTTCTTTGGTTTTTGAAATATTCAGCAAGCTTTCGTCCGGTTGGATTCATACCCATAACCGCTACTTTGGTACTTGCGTTAAGCTTATTTATTAACACAAATTGCAATACTGTACCTACGAAACGATTAAGTGCAAAGGCAAAAGTTAAAACCAGATAGAATACAAGAATAAACGTTCTGGAGAATTCAGCGTCACGCTCATACAGAAGATAAAGGGAAAATAATATAAAATGTGCGAGAATACTTCTCCAGGTGCCACGGTAAATACGTTCTAGTTTTCTGGCACTAAACTCTGAATACAAACCAAAAAACAATGCATTAAATAACCACAATAAATTACAGATCACCGCATATTGTTGAAATAAAGGGTAGGAAACCCATTTTCCCATATAACCGGTAAGGTGATAGGAAGCCCAGTAAACCAGGTTCAACATGAGCAGATCTGTTATCGGAAGGATGTACTTGAGCAGGTATAGATAACGCGTTTGCATATGTTTAATTCAAATATAGTATTTATATGTTAAGGTATATTTTTCAAAAGGAATTATTGAACAAATAAAACCAAATGGAATAAATAAAGGTTGTAGATATATTAACAAAGTCTTAACATTCAATTAATAACCAATATAAATCTAAGCATAATGGAACTAATCATCCTAACTATTGCAACGTTATACATCGCATTTTGGATATGGCTCTATTTTGAAGCTAAAAGAGCAATCATAGTAGAATAATAAACGTAATCGGCTAATAATGTGATAAAGTGGGTAATAATCGTCGCATAAAATGTACTGTTGTGAGAAGTAGATTTTACGTTTAAATAAATACATTTGCTGCCATAAGTTTAAATATAACTATTAATGAAAAAAGCGCTTATTACAGGTATAACTGGTCAGGATGGAGCTTACCTTGCAGATTTACTATTAAAGAAAGGTTATGAAGTTCACGGCATTAAACGCCGTAGTTCTTTGTTCAACACAGATAGGATTGACCACCTTTATCAGGATCCTCACGAAAGTAATGTGAAATTCGTTTTGCACTATGGTGATTTAAGCGATTCCACTAACCTGATCAGGATAATTCAGCTGGTACAACCAGATGAGATTTATAATTTGGGTGCAATGAGCCACGTACAGGTAAGTTTTGAAACTCCTGAGTACACAGCAAATGCTGATGGTATCGGTACGCTACGTATTTTGGAAGCCATCAGAATCTTAGGCCTTGTTGAAAAAACTAAAGTTTACCAAGCCTCTACATCAGAGCTATACGGACTTGTTCAAGCAGTTCCACAATCTGAAACCACTCCCTTTTACCCAAGATCACCATATGCGGTAGCTAAAATGTATGCCTACTGGATTACAGTAAACTATCGTGAAGCTTATGGCATGTTTGCTTGTAATGGTATCCTGTTTAATCACGAAAGTCCATTACGTGGAGAAACATTCGTTACAAGAAAAATTACCAGAGGAACGTCAAAGATCGCTTTAGGATTACAAGACAAATTATACCTTGGAAACCTGGATGCGCGCAGAGACTGGGGTCATGCAAAGGATTATGTAGAAGCGATGTGGTTGATTTTGCAACAAGATACACCTGAAGATTTCGTTATTGCAACCGGGGTAACAACAACCGTTCGTGATTTCATTAAAATGGCATTTCTTGAAGTAGGCATTGCTTTAGCGTTTTATGGAGAAGGTGCTGAAGAACGTGCTAAAGTTGTTTCTTGCAGTAATCCTGAATTTCAGGTAGAGATCGGCAAAGAAGTGGTAGCGGTAGATAGGAAATACTTCCGTCCAACAGAAGTGGAACTCTTGATTGGTGATCCAACAAAATGTAAAGAAAAACTGAACTGGACACCTAAATATGATCTTGCCGCTTTGGTAAATGATATGATGAATGCCGACGTGGAATATTTTAAGAAGGAAAAAATGTTAAAGGCAGCGGGCTATTCCGTTAAAAATCAGTTTGAATAGATTATGGAGAAACAATCAAAAATATATGTCGCAGGCCACAACGGAATGGTGGGATCTGCGATTGTTAGAAAGTTAAAGAGCGAAGGCTACACAAACATCATAACCCGTTCTTCTAAAGAACTAGATTTGCGCAATCAGCTGGCCGTAAGTGAGTTCTTCCAAAAAGAAAAACCCGAATATGTATTTCTGGCAGCCGCAAAAGTTGGCGGTATACTGGCCAACAACGTTTACAGAGCAGACTTCCTATACGAGAACCTGATGATCCAGAACAATGTGATCCATTCTGCCTACCAGAATGAGGTTACCAAGTTGATGTTCCTGGGCTCATCGTGCATCTATCCCAAGCTAGCGCCTCAGCCTTTGAAGGAAGAATATTTGCTGACTGGTGAACTTGAGCAGACTAATGAACCTTATGCCATTGCTAAAATCGCCGGGATCAAGCTTTGCGACGCCTACAGGACTCAATATGGATGCAATTACATTTCGGTGATGCCTACCAATCTATATGGTCCGAATGACAATTACGATCTACACAATTCACACGTATTGCCTGCCTTGATCCGCAAGGTGATCACCGCAAAGAGCAACAAGGAAGAAACAGTAACCATTTGGGGCACTGGAACACCTAAAAGAGAATTCCTGTATGTTGATGACCTTGCTGATGCCTGTTTTTACCTGATGGAAACGTACAACGAATCAGGACTAGTGAATGTAGGGGTTGGAGCGGATGTTTCCATAATGGAGCTTGCACAGTTAGTTTCAAAGACAGTAGGTTATAAGGGTGAAATCCTAACTGATACCACAAAACCGGATGGCACGCCAAGAAAACTGATGGATGTAAGTAAACTAAATGCGCAAGGTTGGAAAGCGAAGATTTCCTTAGCAGAAGGTATTGCAAAAGTTGTAGCGGACGTAAAAGACAAAGACTGGGCTGCCGTAGCGCCGGCCTTGAATTTTGCTGCATTATTCACAGGTTTGCTTCATTCCATCTAAATTGATATGTTTGTATTATATGCAATTAACTTGTAACTCATTAAATGAACAGCAATAACTATGTACTGATTATGGCAGGCGGCGTTGGTAGCCGTTTTTGGCCTAAAAGTCGCAACCACTTTCCAAAACAGTTTCTTGACATTCTGGGCATCGGCAAAACCTTGCTCCAGCTTACCTATGAGAGATTTTTGAAGTTATGCCCAGCGGAAAACATCTTTATCGTTACCAATAGTCAATATGAAGATATCATACTGAGTCAATTGGAAGGCATCAGCAATGCCCAGTTAATTTGTGAGCCCAGCAGAAACAATACCGCACCTTGCATCGCCTACGCCTCTTTCAAATTAAAGGGACTAAACCCTGAAGCGAATATTGTAGTCGCCCCTTCTGATCATTTCATTCTATACGAAGATATATTTTTAACAAAGATCAATCAGGCCTTAGCCTATACGGAGAAGTATGAAGCACTGGTTACGCTTGGCATTGCTCCTACCCGGCCTGATACCGGATATGGTTACATCCAATACGAAAGCGCCGAGGATGGAGGAGTACATAAAGTGGTACAATTCAAAGAAAAGCCAACGTTGGAAAAAGCAAAAGCATTTTTAGCAGAAGGAAACTATGTCTGGAACGCCGGGATCTTCATCTGGAAAGTTGGATCCATTCTCAAAGCTTTACAAACACATTCTGATGAAATCTACAAGCTATTCTCGAAAAACGAAAGTGTATACAATACCCTGGAGGAAAGAGCTTTCATTGACGAACATTATCCCCATTCTCCAAATATATCCATTGACTATGCGATTATGGAACAGGCAGACAATGTATATACTATTCCAGCAGAGTTTGGATGGTCAGATTTAGGCACCTGGGCTTCATTATATGAAGCGGCGCCAAAAGATGAAAACAACAACGTCATCTCTGCCCAACAAATTAATGTCACGGAAACCACCAATAGCATTATACACATCGGTAAAGATAAACTGGCGGTAATTAGAGGACTAGACAACTTTATCGTAGTTGATGAAAGCAATGCACTATTAATATATCCAAAATCTGATGAGCAGGAGATTAAAGAAGTTGTGAAACAAATGAGTATAAACTTCGGAGACAGCTTTATTTAAACCAGCGTCTTCTGTAAAACCACAAATGATGTTATATCTGATAATGTACATGAGCACAGCTTGTGAAGCTTTGCCACAAAAAGAGCTTGATGCTATTTTAGCGGAATCCCGGTCATGGAATAAGGCCCATGAAATTAGTGGCTTTTTAGCGTACGTGGAAGGAAAGCTAAGGGGAGAAAGTCGCTGCCAGTTTATTCAAATCCTGGAGGGGCCAGAAGCAGAAGTTACGTGTATCTTTCAAAAGATTAAAATAGACCGCCGTCACATGCACCTTACAGTGATTAAAGAAGGGGCCATTTTAAACCGAAACTTTGATGCCTGGGAGATGGGATTTGAAAAGATCGACCTTAATACCAATTTTGACCTGCATGAATTCTTTGATCTAGATACTCAAACACTCGCTAATCACGGCAATATAAATAACAATATGTTGCTTGACTTTATGAAGGCTTTTAACAAGATCACCCCCTCCTCTTAACTATTTCTTAAAACTCACCAATTCAATATCATAAACCAAGGTTGAATTAGCGGGTATTTCGGGCTTTGGAACATATTTACCATAGCCAAGCGACGAGGGCACGTAGATAATGATCCGGCCTCCTGTTCTTATCTTATTGATCCCAATCTGCCAGCCTTGCATTACATTCAAAAAGTTAAAGGCCTTATTGGAAACATCATCAAACTGCTTCCCATTTAACAACGATCCTTTATAATTTACGGTTACTGTAGATGTATAAATAACAGGATCGCCCGCTCCAGGGTTTATAATCTGATAGTAAACTCCGGATTTGTCTCTCGTAGCTTCAGCGTTGATACTTCTCAAATAGTTTCTGATTAAGGCGTCTTCATCTGGCAGAGGTTGATCTTGATCAGATTTTTTACAACCCATAGAAAATAGGAATGTAAATGCAATTGCGCAAAGGATAGTTTGTTTGGTCATGTGCTGGGTTTCTTACCGTGTATCTATTCCACATAATAGGGAAATAATTATACAAAACTACACAACTTTTCACAATCTTCACACTTTTTGCACATTTATTCACATGTTTTCACATAATTTACAAGGATCCCATTATCCCCTATCTGTAAAAACCAACCTACTTTATTAACTTCAGCAAATACTGACCATAACCACTCTTGACAAGCGGCGTGGCTACCACTCTAAGCTGCTCTGCGTTGATGAAACCCATGCGGTACGCTACTTCTTCAATTGAGCCAATTTTCAAGCCCTGACGCTCTTCAATCACCTGAACAAACTGTCCGGCTTGCATTAAAGAGTTGAACGTACCCGTATCTAACCAGGCAGTACCCCTGCTCAATACACCAACCTTCAATTTACCTTGCTCCAAATAAACCTTGTTCACATCAGTGATCTCGTATTCACCACGAGGGGAAGGCTTAATGTTCTTAGCGATTTCCACGACAGAGTTGTCATAAAAATACAATCCTGGAACAGCATAGTCAGATTTAGGCGCTGTAGGCTTCTCTTCTATAGAGATCGCTTTTTTATTATTGTCAAATTCAACGACACCGTAACGTTCCGGATCAGAAACCTGGTAAGCGAACACCACACCACCTTCCGGATCAGAACTATCCTGTAATAATTTAGACATCCCTTCACCGTAGAAAATGTTATCACCGAGAACCAAAGCTACCTTGTCATCGCCAATAAAATCAGCACCGATCACGAACGCCTGGGCAAGTCCGTTGGGTTCAGCCTGTACGGCATAAGAAAACTTACAACCGATCTTGCTACCATCGCCGAGCAACTTTTCGAAGTTCGGCAAGTCATGAGGAGTAGAAATGATCAAAATCTCGTTGATTCCCGCAAGCATCAATGTAGACAACGGATAGTAGATCATCGGCTTATCATAAACCGGCATCATTTGTTTACTCATTACTAAAGTAAGTGGGTGCAAACGTGTTCCACTACCACCAGCGAGAATTATACCTTTCATATTGTTAATTTTTCTATACACGTCACTAAACTATCTCTCCAATACGGCACTTCCATACCGAATACCCCTTTAATCTTGCTCTTATCCATTACCGAGAACTTAGGCCTTGTAGCTTTCGTTGGATATGCAGATGTAGGAATGGGATTAACCTTAACCTGCGTTCCGCTGATGTCGAATATTGCTTTCGCGAAATCATACCAGGAGATAGCACCTTCATTGCTGTAATGATAAACACCAAATTCTCTTTTGCCAGATTCGATGATATCAAGTATTGCCCCTGCTAAATCTACAGCATAAGTAGGTGAACCAATTTGATCTGCGATGATGTTCAACACATCCCTTTCAACCCCAAACTTCAGCATACTCTTTACAAAGTTGTTTCCGAATTCAGAATACAACCAGCTGGTGCGCAAAATATAATGCTCCCCTAAGTTAGCAATGATGTCTTCCTCCCCTTCCAGTTTAGTTAAACCATACACACTAATTGGCTCAGCCAGGTCATCCTCTTTCAGCAGCTCCATGATGTCACCCTGAAAAATAAAATCTGTAGAAATGTGAACCAGGACGGCGTTGAACTCCTTACAAAGCAGCGCGATGTTTAAGGCCCCAGTTTTGTTTACTGCCCTACAAATGTCAACTTCATCTTCCGCTTTATCCACAGCGGTGTAGGCAGCACAGTTAATAACGTACAAGGGTTTTACCTTTGCGAATAATTCTTTTAAACCTGCAACATCGAGGATATTTCCTTCACTTTCGTCAGGAAATTCCAAGAAGTCAATATTTCTTTCAGCGGCAACAGCTTTCAGGCATTGCCCCAACTGTCCCGATGCACCAAGTACAAGTGTTTTCATTTTATATATCTTTCGTCATTGTAAGGCCCTCGTCCCGACGGCGAAGGCCGGTACCTCAAACCGCTCCAATCCTACCAAGCGCTAAATCTTTCTCGCTTAAACTTCTTGCGGCTTCTGGGATACCCCAGTCGATCCCTAAACTTGGGTCATTGTATATAATTCCACCTTCAGAAGCCTTATTGTACGTATTATCACACTTATACGCAAAGACTGCTGTTTCGCTTAATACAGAAAACCCATGCGCAAAACCTCTCGGTACGTAAAACTGCAAATTGTTCTCCCCTGTAAGCTCCACAGCAACCCACTGACCATAGGTATCAGAACCTTCGCGGATATCCACTGCCACATCCAGTACACTTCCTTCGATAACACGGACAAGCTTAGCTTGCGCATGTTCTCCTTTTTGGAAATGCAATCCCCTGATCACGCCATACGTAGAAGCACTTTGATTGTCCTGAACAAAATGACCATTCTGTCCGGTTAATTCCTCAAACTTAGGTTCGTTAAAACTTTCGAAGAAATAACCCCTGCTGTCTTTGAATACTGAGGGCGCTATGATAAAGCATCCTTTTAACTTAGTTTCTGTGACTTTCATTTACTAATTCTTGGGAGATAAATACGTCAATTAAGAGCATGATACCTATTTATAATTTTTTTGTTAATTTAATATTAATAATCAATTTTAATTATTAGGTTAGGAATTCAAATAAAACGAACCAAATTGATCATGAGCTTAATCACCCTATCAATCACCACACCTTTCGTTCTCTCCTGGATTTGGCTTTACATCGAAGCTAAACGAGCATTTATTGTCGAACAAGATTCTCCCTTTTAACAGGGGAGAATCTTGCAAATCACCTATCTTTCAGCGTATTGGTTCTCGTAATAAGATTTGTAGTTACCTGAGGTAACGTTATTCAACCATTCTTCATTTTCAAGATACCAATCAACCGTTTTCGCTAAACCTTCTTCAAATTGTAAGCTAGGTACCCAATCCAGTTTCTCCTGTAATTTAGTAGAATCGATGGCGTAACGCAAATCATGACCAGCACGATCGGTAACATAAGTAATTAGCTTTGCAGAAGAACCCGCCTCCCGACCAAGCTTCTCATCCATAATGCCACAAAGCAGCATAATCAGGTCGATGTTTTTCCATTCATTGTGGCCACCGATGTTATAGGTTTCCCCAGTTTTAGCCTGATGAAATATTACGTCAATCGCACGGGCATGATCTTCCACCCATAACCAGTCGCGCACATTCTCCCCTTTACCATAAACAGGTACCGGTTTATTATTTTTAATATTATTGATTGCCAAAGGAATTAACTTCTCCGGAAAATGGTGAGAACCATAATTGTTAGAACAATTAGAGATCACTATATCCAAGCCATAAGTATCGTGGTAGGCGCGAACGAAATGATCTGAACTTGCCTTAGAGGCAGAATAGGGACTATGCGGATCATAGGCTGTAGATTCTGTAAACATCCCTGTTTCACCTAAAGCACCATATACCTCATCAGTGGAGACATGATAAAAACGTTTCTGCTCATAATCCCCTTTCCAGTATTCCCTTACCGCATTTAGTAAATTCACGGTTCCAATAACGTTGGTCATCACGAAAGCAGTAGGGTCAGTAATGGAACGATCCACATGAGATTCTGCTGCCAGATGGATGACCGCATCGAAATTCCCCTTTTCAAAAATGCCATTCATTTCAACAGCATCGGTGATGTCGGCCTTTATGAACGAATAATTAGGCTTATCCTCTAGATCAGTAAGGTTAGCTAGATTACCGGCATAAGTTAATTTATCAAGATTAACAATATCATACTCGGGATATTTGGTTACAAACCTGCGGACTACATGAGAACCTATAAAGCCAGCACCACCAGTTATTAAAATCTTTTTTGTCATGTCTACTTATTATACGTTTGAAAATCTTTATGGTCTTTCGCGAACAACACAGATTCAGGCAGAGATTTGAAATAATCGTATGTAATTTTTAAACCTTCTGCCCTGCTTACTTTTGGCTCCCAACCTAATATTGCCCTGGCTTTGGCGATATCGGGTCTTCTTTGTTTCGGATCATCAACCGGAAGATCCCGTAATACCAGCTTTTGTGAAGTTCCGGTTAACTTGATAATCTCTTCACCAAATTGCTTGATGGTGATTTCATCCGGGTTACCGATGTTCATTGGCTGGGCATAATCACTTAGAAGCAGTCTATAGATCCCTTCTACCAAATCGTCGACATAACAGAAAGAACGAGTTTGAGAACCATCACCAAAAACGGTTAAATCCTCGCCCCTTAAAGCTTGTCCGATAAAAGCAGGCAATACACGCCCGTCGTTCAGTCGCATTCTTGGCCCATAGGTATTGAAAATCCTAACAATTCTGGTCTCCAAACCATGGAAGGTATGGTAAGCCATTGTTATAGCTTCCTGGAAACGTTTTGCTTCGTCGTACACCCCCCTTGGCCCTACCGGATTTACGTTACCCCAGTATTCTTCAGGTTGTGGATTTACATTTGGATCACCATACACTTCAGATGTGGAAGCGATCAGCATCCTTGCACCTTTATTTTTCGCTAGGCCCAAAAGGTTGTGTGTACCCAATGAACCTACCTTTAGTGTTTGAATAGGAATCTTCAGGTAATCAATTGGACTTGCCGGAGAGGCGAAGTGCAAAATATAGTCTAAGGGACCAGCTACATAAACAAACTTAGAAACATCATGATGAGCGAATTCAAAGTTTTCTAAGGGAAACAAATGCTCAATGTTTTGTAAATCACCGGTAATCAGGTTATCCATTCCGATAACATGGTAGCCTTCTTTAATAAATCTATCGCAAAGGTGAGAGCCAAGAAAGCCTGCAGCACCTGTAATTAAAACTCTTTTACGTGTCATAGGAATAATAAATTATCTAACGCCGATTGATGTCACCTTAAATCCAATAGCTCTCAATTTTTCAGCATCCAAAATATTTCTACCGTCGAAAATCTTTGCTGGTTTTAACATGCTATCATAAATACGTTGCCAATCATAACCTTTAAACTCATCCCACTCTGTTAATACGGCAATGGCATGTGAATTTTCGCAGGCTCTGTAAGGATCTTCAAAAACCTTAACATACTCCGCATTCTCTTCAGGAGTACGAGTATGCAAATAATTCAAATCACCGAATACCTGAGCTTTTGTCACTTTGGGATCATACACCCTGATCATCGCCTGCTCATTTAGCAGCTCATCAGCCACATAAATTGCGGCAGATTCGCGCGTATCATTGGTGTCTTTTTTAAATGCCCAGCCAAGAAAGGCAATCTTCTTTCCTGAAACCGTATTATAAAGATTCCTTACAATGTTCAGGGCAAAGCGTTTCTTTTGGTGATCATTCATGATGATGACCTGTTCCCAGTAATCGGCAACTTCCTGCAAACCGAAGGAGCGGGAAATATAAACCAGGTTTAAAATATCTTTTTGGAAACAGGAACCACCAAAACCGACAGATGCTTTTAAGAACTTAGAACCGATACGGCTATCCGTACCAATCGCTCTTGCAACTTCGTTGATGTTAGCTTCTGTTTTCTCACACAACTCAGAAATGGAATTGATTGAAGAAATCCTTTGCGCTAAATAGGCATTAGCAACTAATTTAGAGAGCTCTGACGACCATACGTTAGTGGTTAAAATACGCTCGAGAGGAATCCAGTTTGCGTAAACATCCACTAAAGCTTGAACTGCCTCTTGACCTGATTCCGTTGAATCACCACCAATCAATACCCGATCAGGAGTCAATAAATCTTCGACTGCAGTACCTTCAGCTAAAAACTCAGGATTAGACAACACTTCAAATTTGACTCCATTGCCTGTATTTGCCAATATATCACGAACAGCTTCGGCAGTACGAACGGGTAAAGTAGATTTCTCGACAATAATCTTATCAGATGTAGAAACACGTGCAATTTGACGGGCACACAGTTCGATCCATTTTAAATCTGCACCCATGCCTTTACCGGCACCATATGTCTTAGTTGGAGTATTTACAGAAATAAAAATCATTTCGGCTTCAGCTATCGCTTTATCAACATCTGTTGAAAAAAACAGATTCCTACCTCTCGCTTCAGCAACCACTTCACTAAGTCCTGGCTCATACACTGGAATATTGTTTACATCCTCATCATTCCATGCAGCGATTCTTGCTTCATTCAAATCGACGATGGTTACTTTAATATGGGGACATTGTTTAGCAACAACAGCCATTGTTGGTCCTCCAACATACCCTGCACCAATGCAGCAAATATTAGTGATGTTTTTCATTTAAGAGTTTTAAGGTTATATGCAATAATAATTAAACACTAGCAATCTTTCATAAAGTATTTACAACTAGTGGTATTAAATTGTAAAAAAAAGAGCACTTAGTGTCAATAGTACACAAATATAGTTATTTACCTCTTTATGAAATTACAAATTTATGTAAGCTGCCGAAATACACAGCTTACTTTCAACTAAGTTAATTTTAACACAAATGGAAATAATTATTCAAGTTCCCTTTATTAAATGATTTGTAGTCCATTTTTAGTAAGCCACTGATTCTAAGCCGTAGCAAATACTAAAGTGATCGGCTCGGATGAAATAGGGATGAAAGAAAATGGCAAGTTAAAATAGTTCTGAACTTGGCAGAGCAAGTTTGCCAATTATATTACTGCTTCTAAAAACAGGGGATCTAAAACAGCTGAAGCTAATTTTCCTTCCAGAAAAAAAACATCAAACACAGGAACTATCAATTCACTTTTCTTTACCACATTGACATCCCCTCACATAACAACAATTCTGAACAGCCCATCCGAATTATTAAGATCAAACTCAAAGTCTCAGGTATGTTCAAATCTGTAAAGAAGGACAGAACTACGTAATCATTCGTTCTAATACAGATACATTCAAGAAAAATCAACAGGCTATTATTAATGCTTTCTTTACTATTGCTTCCTCAAAACACAACCTAAATGGTTACTCAAAAATGATGAATACTTAGTGTGATTTTTACACATCACCTTATCCTGAGGCAATTTTTTATATATTCGTATTGCTATCGTTACAATACTTAGTCCTGTATACCAAGAGGTTTGAAAAGTATTGACTAAGGCGTTACTAAAGAAAACATGTATCTATCACAAAACAGAAATTTTGGTTATTTAGCGCTAGTGGGAATTATATTCACTATGCAAAGCAATAAAGTCAGTGCTCAGGTACGCTCACTTAAATCGTTTTTTGAGGTTCAAGCGATTGCGTCTAGCACGAAAGATATTCCTTTCTGGATGAGATCAAATCAGTATGGCTCCGTGCCAATTACTGGACTTTCATCAGCTTTGACAGCAAATTTCATGAAAGAATATGAATCGTCTGCCCAGCAATACTCCTCAAATCAACCAAAGTTATTTGATTGGGGGTTTGGTTTCGAAAGTAGGGTAAATGTTGGACAGCAATCTACCGCAACAATAATTGAGGCCTACGGAAAAGCGAAGTTTAATATTTTTCAACTTAAGGTAGGTAGAACCAAGGATGTAATGGGTTTAAATGGTGATACCATATTAAGTTCAGGTAATTTTGCGCAATCGGGAAATGCTTTAGGAATTCCAAAAATCGAATTATCAATTCCTAGCTATTGGAGACTCCCATTCTTTAAGGGATTGTTTTCATTGAAAGGTAGCTTTAGCCATGGATGGGTTGGATCTGCCCGAATTTTAGATAGCATTGAATCGCTGCCTCCGAGCAAAGAAGTCTTCTACATTAATAACAACATGCCAAAGACTTTTTTTCACCAAAAATCATTATATATACGATTAGGTAAGGCAAATTGGAACCTGAATCTTATCGGTGGATTTAATCATCAAGTATTTTGGGGAAATGAAAGGTCAGCTTATGGATCAAATTTTAAACTATCTCCATTAGAAACTTTTTTTTATGTTGCAACGGGAAAAGCCTATGGTAGTCTGGGCGTGCCGAAATCGAAGATTGGGAATCAGATAGGGTCAATAGACGTCGGGGCTGAGTATAAATTTAATAGTTTGAAACTATTAATCTATAGGCAAAATTTCTATGATGTAGGGGCTTTATCTAAACTCGCGAATATCCGTGATGGACTTAACGGAGCAGCAATTGAGAATATAAAGATGCATCCATCTAACGGATCCCTTCAATGGAAGAAAATGCTTATTGAGCTTTTCTATTCCAAAGATCAAGCAGGCTATCCCTGGTCTATACCAACGAAGTCTGGAGATGAAGACTATTATAATAGTTTTTATTATAAGGAAGGCTGGTCTTATAAAGGAAGTGGTTTAGGCAATCCTTTAATATCAAAAAGAGACGATGTAAGGGATGGGCAGGCAGAACGTGAAATCGAATATTTTTCAAATAATCGTGTCATTGCAGTCCATTTAGGCTTTGAAGGTGAAATATACAATTGGAGCTTTAAAACAAAGCTAACACAGTCATGGAACTATGGAACATTCGGTACAAGCAAATATGGCAGTTCTACGGGTTCGATTAGGAGTGAGCAAAATAACAACATTTTTAAATCTGTAGCGCAGTCTTCGTATTATTTAGAAGCCCTAAAAAATATAGGCAATAAATATCAGTTAGGCTTTGTAACAGCCTTTGACAATGGTCATCTGCTGAGGAACTCCTTTGGCCTGGCAACCAAATTAAAAAGAAGCTTTTAAAAAAATTTTATGAATACTGGTGATGGCAACGTTAAATTTTTAAGCAGTTTAAGCTGAACTGTAGGCAAGTTAATAAACCGAAATATACTTATTTGGTTAGAATATTGGTTTGCAGCAAAAACAAAGTTTCCAGTAGGATCAACAGCGAAGTTTCTCGGACCCACCCCCCCTGTATCAAAGCTGGACGAATACGTTAATTCACCCGTTACCTTATTTACTGAAAAGACCGCGATTTGGTTAGCGTCTCCTCTATTTGAGGCAAGCAAGAAGTCTCCAGAAGGCATTAAATGCAAATCAGCTGCACTATTAGCGCCCATGTAATCCTTATTCATTAAAGGTACTTCCTGCTTTAATTTCAGGATCCCATTGTTCCACTTAAAAACATATATGTTAGCATTTATCTCTCCAATGACATACACGAATTCTCCATCATTTGAAAAAATTAGATGCCTTGGGCCGACACGCTCCTTAAAAATAAACTGGTTGACGCTGGAAGTTTGAACACTTTCATGGATTGCGTTTTTATTATATTGAAATACTGATATTGTATCTGTTCCCAAGTTCGTCACTAAAAGAAACTTATCATCTGGCGAAAGAATTACAGCATGGAAATTTGACTCACAATTTGCTTTAGGTAATTCATTGACCACTTGGCTCTTTGTACCTAATATTCCAAACGAAATGAATGGACGTACAGATAAACTTCCTGACCCATAATTTGCAACAAATGCATGATTTAAATCTTTATCAGCAGAGATATAACAAGGAGATGATCCATTGGAACTATACTGGCCTAAAATCTTTGGAGCTGATAAGTTACTAATATTCAGAACTGTAATTTTATCATCATCCGTTCCGCTTTCATTGACTGCTAGAAGCAAATCTCCTGATGTTAAACAGTATGAGGGGTTTGCCACTTGTAAGGTGCTTATTATTTGAATGTCAATCGTATCCGAACAAAACTCAAAAAAAGACAAACCTATATCCGAAGTTGGACTCGTATAACAACCAATAACGAAATTTAGCTTCGTCATCTAGTATGTATTCCTTTAATTGAATTCAAATGCATTGCGTACTGATCAATAATAATTTCCCAATCATATAGATTTTTAATCTTATCTAGATTGCAACCCAACATATTTTGATAATTTAAATCTTCTTTCCTAACTGACAATAATGAAGTGGCTACATCTTGCTCACTTTTGAAATATATGGCGTCAGCCCCCAATATATATTTATTAAATGGATTATTGTTTGCGCAAATTAAGCTCCTTGATGCCATTGCTTCGAGCAAGGACGGATTCGTTCCACCAACAGTATGTCCATGAAAATATAGATTTGAATAAAATCGGAGATTATTAAGAACCTCAATATCGTAGATTCCTCCTGTGAATTTTATATTCTTCACCTTCGCAAACTTTTGCTTAAGCATATTTCCATAAGGCGTTTTATGATTACCAATTACTAAGAAAGGCCGGCTCATCCCTGCAGCTTGAACACCGTCAAGAATTATTTCAATGCTATTTTCAGGCTCCAAGCGAGCAATTAGCATATCGTAAGAATGTGGCTGAATGCTATATTCTTCTAAACAATTTACGGCAGGACTCTCAAATAAAGTTGCACCATATGCAATGAAGGTCGAGCTTTTTTTGTATTTGTCAAACATGTAATCTTGAATACCGATAGAATCAGAAATTAAGTGGTCACTGTATCTTGTACCTAATTTCTCAGCATACTTCAAGAATTTTCTTACTCGGTTTGAGTATTTGGTTCTTTTCCACTCTAAACCATCCATATTAGTAGTCACTACGCTTTTTTTAGGAAGTAACCATCCCCAAATTGAACTGCTTGTATAACCTAACTGTAGGATTATGTCGCACTTACGTTTTCGAACATCTAGAATGCAATTGAAATCATAAATAAATTGTCCTGGTGTACCGAGTTTTTCTTCAGGATTGTAACAATGTACAATTTGTACACCGTTCCATGAATTATCTTGATACGGATGGTCATGTCCGTTATAGACTATTACTTCAAAACCTCGCTTAACAAGTCCCACTGCTAAGTATTCAGCGCATTGCTCAAAGCCTCCATAATGGTTTGGAATACCTCGGGTACCAATTATCGCTACAATCATTTCGTATTAAATTTTAAGTCGTCAATTAAGATATCGGAAAACTTACCTGCTATAGATGTCCAGTTGAATTTTGCGTCAACTGCTTGCTTTATTTCCGCAAAAGGATAATTACAATCGTTAAGGGCGATTGACAAAGTTGCAGCAAGCTCTCCAGGAGTATTGGGATTAAACAAATATTTAAAAAAGGTGAATTCTGACATGGCCGTCTGATTTGAGCATACTACCTTGCAATTATTCACAGCAGCTTCGATCGGGGGTATTCCGAAGCCTTCAGCTAAAGATGGGTAAACGAAGCATTCCGCCTGCTGATAAAATGCATGCAAATCACTCCACCCGATCCCTTCAAGGAAAAATATATTAGGCTTAATTGCTTCTTCGATAAGCGCATGAACATCTTTATAAGCATCAATTTCGATACTTTCTTTTTTACTTCCAATTAGTACCAATTTATAACCTTGTTCGTACAATTCTAATTGTAAGTATGCTTTTAATAATCCAATGTGATTCTTTCTAGGTTCGTATCTACTCACAAAAAGAATATATTTGTTGATGCCATATTTCTCGGCAATATCAATCTTCGAAGACTCACTCTCCGACACGGCATTTGGAGTGACATGAATACGGTTCAAAGCGATTGAGAATCGGTTATGAATATCAAGTTTTGAGTATTCAGAAACAGTCAGTATAACTTCCGAACGCTTTGCCGAAAGTAGAAAAAGTATTTTTCTACTTATCCGATAAGACCACGGAAAATGTTGTTTAAAATCCAGAAATAATAGATCATGTACCGTATTTATGAACTTGCAATTTTTTACAAAAGGTACAATGTATTGGAAGTGTGCATAATCGTAACCACCTTCTTTAATTATTTTCGGATATTCGACAAACAGTCTTTTAATCCGTGAATGCCCTTGAAGTTTTACAAACTTAAACCTGGTGTCAGGAAATAAAACCTGAAGATTCTCAACGTCGTGAGCACATAGTGAAACTTCAAACTCCTCAAACTTTACAAGCTCAGTATAAAGACCATGAATGTACGTTGCCGTGCCTTGAAAAGATTGATCAAAAATATGCGAATCTACTAAAATCCTTATTTTTTTACCTTTCATTTACTTTCAATTATTGCTTTTTTGACTCCAGAAATTAGTTTTGATCCGCTTACAGACGGAGTTAAATATGCGCCTTCCCCCACCTCGTTCCATGCATATATCAACCCAATTTTTTCAGTGCTGGTCTTTGATGAATTTATCCGCAACCATGATATTAATCCTTTTACGGACCTATAGGTAGAAAGTCCAGAATACCCAACGAAGTACGGCTTCGTATCATATCTATTTTCATTAGTTGCCCATGGTCGCGGGTCCCAATTCAAAGTCGTTACTGGTAGATACTTTAACTTTGACATACTAGAAATTTTTGTCCATAAATGGAACTCATTAATTCGCATACTATCTATCGGCACCTGTAATTTCTTTGACTTCAGTCCTGCATTATGGTAATTATATCCTGTAATTAAATCCACGCCGACCATTTCGGCTAGACGTATTTCTGATTTTTCAGCCGATAAACACGTTGCAATAGACACTCCGTTAAGTCCATTTTTTATCGCTTTAGCTCTAATTGAAGCAAAGGCTGCTCGAACCGAGTCTATAGATCCAAAATCGTCAACCAATAATTTGACGGAAAAAATAATCAACAAGGGCTTACCGTCAACTTTCAAATAATTACCAGACATGAAATGATCTATCCACACCGGCTCAACTGTTTTCCATTCCTTTTGTGATATACTAAACCCCTGATGATTAACTATGGTTAAGCAATATTTGAATCCAGTGGAAACCTTCGACTTTTTAAAAAGTGCAAGTGCGTTGTTTAATGGTTCTGCTTTATAATTATCTGAGCCTGAGTTGTACCAGCAAAAACTAAAGAATGAAAGGCCCGCATTACGAGCCATTTTGACTTGCTCATCAAAGATCTTTTGAGTGCTAGTAATCCAACCCCACTTTGGCATTCTATTTTTATAAGTAGTTCTTAAAAGCGGTGTGATATGGTATGGATAGGCTCCTGTCCATCCATCAAAGTAGTAAGCACCTAAAATAACGGGTGTTGGCTGTCCTCTAACTAAAGTTCCAGAAAATATAAGTATGAATAAGATTATTAATTTGAACATATGTCTCTTAGAATTTATGACCTATTAATAATGCACTTTTTATATAGCCACTGAAATATTTAGATTTTATCTGGGCAGACATGTCCTTCTGTAAATCAGAATATCTATATATTCTCATCTTTGTCATTGCCGTCACTAACAAAGCTTTTACTATTTTTAGGCTAAATCTTAACTTGCTCGTTCCAAGATCAACCAACACCTCAGACTGACCGTGTTGAAAGGCGTAGGAAAGTATGTATTCCTGTTCTAATTTTTCGTTAATCTTATGATAAACAACGAGGTTTGGTTCATAATTAATTTTATAGCCTTTAGATTTAGCTCTATTAAGATATTCCACTTCCTCCCCACCAGCTAAATTTTTCCCTTTTCTTCCAAGATTAATATTATAACCGCCAACTTCGACTGCTACACTTTTCCGCATGGTATAGTTTGCGCCCATCACCTTTGATACATCCATAGGCTGGTTTCCAAGATCAAACACACTAGATAGATAATAAAACTCTGGAGCCAACCAGTGAGGTATTTGAACTTTGTATGGAAGGACTTTACCGCCAACAATATTACAATCGCTTTCCGAATAAAGGGCTTTACATATTTCGAAGTAGTTAGAATTAAGTTCTATATCATCGTCCAAAAATAAGAGTATTGTATTCTGCGATTCTTTAATAGCCCGATTGCGAGCATATGATAAACCTTGATTTGCTTCAAGAACATACCTCACGTTTGTGAAGTTACGTACAGTTTCTTTTGTATTGTCAGTAGAATTATTGTCTATTACTATCAATTCATATTTTCCGTTATCAGGCATTATACTCAAGATAGACACTAATGATTCTTTAAGAAGGTCACAGCGATTGTAGGTGCAAATAATAACACTAAAAGTTAACATCTGATATCAGCTAATTATTTATAATTTTTAAAAAAAAATTTAAGCTCTGAAAGACCCAAATACATAGCACCAAGTAGAGATGTGAGAAATCCAAATTGAGCATTTTCAGAAACTATATTGTTTAACCTTATTTTCTCTATAAGTCTTAAGGGCGATTGCTTGACAGTTTGAAGTATCCATTTTAGTTTTTCAAAGCTATTCGTAGGATCCTGAATACGGTTTTGTTTGAAAAACATCTTAGCCCAATGTAAGTATTCCACATTAGCTAACACTTTCCTAGTAACAATTGAGCTATCCGTCACAGAAGCGGAAATATTCTTAGTACTTAATCTCCAATAGACTTTCGCAAATGGTATTGTTTTTATCGGATCGAGACCAGCAAACTTTATCCAAGTCGCATCGTCAGATCCCCACGCCAAATCAAACCTTTCAAACCCATTTCTACTTTCAAAAAGGCTGCGCTTGAAAATATACTCAACTATTGTACTTGACAATTTCAATTTAATTTTCTCCGAAAAAATATTAACGCCATGCATGTTTTCTGAAAAGGGCTTGCATTGATGCGAAACGTCACCCACTTCGTTTATTATGTCAATATTAATATGCAACAGCGCCACAGATTGATCCCTTTCAATAGTCGAATAGAACGATTCGACGCAATTTTCTGACATTATATCATCATCAGAAAACAACCATAGCCACTCCTCATCCTGAGTCATTTCAATGCATCTATTCCATTGACCGACCAGGTCTTTCCCCCCCATGTTTGCTGAAAACGTTTTGTAGACGATGTTTAACCTATCAACGTATAAGTTTACAATAGGTTCAAGGTTAAAAGGACTTGCGTCATTTCCGATATATAAAGTAAATCTTTTACAAGTCTGATGAACTATCGATTCCAACGCTTGATTTAAAAAATCTGGTTTATAAGCCGGAATGATGATAGCGAGATTATTAATTTGCATAGTCATATTTATTTGCCAATCCAAGAAGTCGATTTTTATAGAAGTCGTAACTTGTTCTATAATTAAAATTCTCTATTACCATCAAACGTGCACCTAAAGCTAGGTTCTTTTGCAATTCTTTATCATTGGAAAGCTTAACTATTTGTTGATAAAAATCATCAGCATTCTCTGCATGTAAATAGTGTAAACCGTCAACGCCAGGAATTCCTTCAATACCTACATTATTGGTGATGACAGGAATTCCAGACTTCATTGCATCTAAAACTTTTATTTTGATGCCTGCACCAAGCATCAGTGTAACGACAGAACAAAAACAGCCACTAAAAATGGTTGTAGGATCCTTTACGAAACCTTCTAAGACAACATTTTTATATTTTGAGAACTCGACTTTAGTAACATCGTCTAAACCTCCACCAACTACAACAAATTTAACAGTACCCAAAAAGTGATCATCTAATTTCTCCCAAACATTTTTCAAAAACCAACGAAGAGCTTGCACATTCTCAACCCTTCCAAGAGCACCAAAATACATGATATCTTTTTTTTCTATGTCTGGATCGATTTGATAAGAGTCGTAGAATGGAGATATCACATATGTATCTTTGACTGAAAACGTTGGTTCGGTTGTCAACAGCAATCGATCCTTTTCATTCAGAATGACAACATGATCAAAGCTATTTAAATGCTTGATCTCCATTTTTTTATAGTGATCAATATAAATTTTAGAGAAATAAAAGTTACTTACTTTTTGTCGAAAATAACGCTCTACCGATTGAAAGGTTACGTCATGACAAGAGGCAACGGTTTTACTTTCGGGAAAAACCTTTTTTATTTCGTCTATCCAATAAATTATTCTAGGAAACTCAGCGATAATAACAGAAGGGAGATAACCGTCTTGCTTAAGAATACCAATACAAGATTTTAGTCGATTTTTTGCGAATCCATCGGTTATATAATATTTGGGGTATACTAGCTTTAGCCACTTGTATAAAAAATTGAATCTTATATAATCAACGGCCTTTTCCATGATAGACTTATTATGGAAACTTGATACAATTCGCAACGACGGCAGTGAATCGACCATTTTATTAAAATCACTATCGTTATCTCCAAGGTATCCAATGGTAACCCGAAACATACCCTCTTTTAATAAATTTTTAACATAAAAATTTACGGTCTTTGCACCCGCATTCCCTACATTGTCGTGAAATGCTAAAGGAGTTAAAATTAATATATCTATTTTCAATTCTTTAACACTTTTAAATGTTTACGTGAACTATTTTGTTTGCTGAAATAAATAATGAAAACGATAATAAACGTAAAGAGCATAAACATAAAATTTTCAAAATAAAATCCAATAATGGTATCAGTCGTACCCGCCCATGCAACAAAAATTACGATACACTTCATCAAGCGGTTAATAACTCTTGAATCTTCTTCTTGCCTACCAACATTCAGGATTTTGAAAAAAAATATTATATATACAAGTAGTCCAATGTAGCCGTAATCATAAATAATCGTAAAAAAAGAACTGTGTGGAGTAATGTTTACGCTAGAATTTTGAATATTAGTAAATGCGTAAGACCAGTTTACCGACTGACCACTCCCAAAATGCCCATATTCACCATATCCAAACAAATGCATTATATCAAAATTAGAAAAAAACAGAAAAGAGACTCCCCATATTATCAATCTAAAGTTCCCTGTTTGTAGATCATCATCTGACCTTGCTAGTGTATCTAGACCCATAAGTTCACTAACATAAGGGACAACAGTAAGATAAATTACGGGTCCTAGAAGCAAAAAAACTAAAAAAATAGTCTTCGAGTATTTTAGTATAAAATTAAATCTGTATGCTACTATTACTAATAGGATAGGTATAAATAGTGCAACGCGGGTATCTACCATCAAAATACTTAGCAAGCATAATGATGCGGACAAAATGATAAATATGCTTCGTTTCTTTAGGATGAATATGAAGAACAACAGAATTAAGAATATTAACGCCACGTTGAACGCATAGTTATTCAATCCTGTTGCTAAAGGAAATTGTACTCTGTTGATATTTATACCCAGCTTTGAAAGAAAAACGGCTTGGTCAATACTTTGATCTTCTAGTCCTCCTTGTCTCACCCTAACCCCAAGGAAGTGAAGAAATAAATTCAATGAAAAATAAATAATAGCCGGAAGGATTAGCAGATAATTAAGACTCTGGTAAAAAGATAGTTTTAACGTAAAGCGCTGATAATAAGAAATGCACACAACTATACCTACAAAAAGAATAAGAAATATAAACTTACTTAGAATAGTAGAAAATATATTTGATTCCGTGACTTGATAATTTGCTCGAAAAACACCTATAGTCAATACTATTAAAAGGATTAGAAAGTAAGTGTTGTTTAAAAAGAAATCAGTAATTACTTGAATTGAATAATATTTAGGAACCAATAGTAATAAAAGTAGAATGGGCAGAATAAGGAATGTGTTCCCTACCCCTAAAGCTTCCAGATGGACCAATAACAAGAAAAAGATAAGTGTAACAAACTTCATTTCGTTTATAGGTATCTATCCATTAACACTTTTGTATAACTGAAATGCATCATATTAAATTTCTTACCATTATCCTCAGCCTCTTTTAACATCATCTCAAGAACATCACCATGTACATTATTAACATATTGAGCTGGGTTATTAGCAGGAACAAGAAATTCGAAGAAAGCAGGATGCAATGTTTTTAATTGTGGGACTAAATCTGTATAAAATTGTTTATCAGAATTTGCCCAGAATAGTTTAGCATCGGGAGATCTACCGTCAAATCCCCAAAGAAAGACATTGTTTGAAAAATAACAAGCTAAAGGCAACAATAATAGATTAAGAACATTACCCATTTCTGGTAGCTCAAATTTAGTTTCAATGACATTAAAAACCGTCTTAACACTACCCATCGGAATTGGAATTAGTCGATCATGGAAGTCAGAAAATTCTTTCAATAAAAATTTATAGTGAATCTCAGGAAAAACAAAAAGCGTGTCAGTTGTTTCCGACAATCTTTTTTGTAAGTCCTTTCTAAAACTAATGGCAAAATCAGAAATTCCAAAGTGATAAATAGCGTCTCCTGCGACAATGAAATGAGGCTGGATATGCCTCCATAAGCTTGCGTCTTTTACAATTGTATTACTTACGATTCTTATTCCATCGCTCCAATCAATGGTATCAGCTTTCTCAAGCGACGGACCAGTTCCAAGTATATATGCCTTTGAAAACTTAAGTCGCAAGTCATCTTTGCGCTTTTCCAACACCTTTCTTACTTTTACTCTATTCAGCAATATTTCTGTCTCATTCTGCAAAGTCAAAATTCGGTGATATTCCCAACCCTCGTCGTAGTTTGTTTGGTGATTCAATATAAAAACATGTTTATATTTGAACCTAAGCAACCTATGAGGGGGCTTATTAATGAAAGCAATCAATTTATAATTTAAATAGTCAGCTAAAGTCAAATCTGAATCTCCAACTACCTCAAAAGCTATCTCAAAGAATTTTAAGCGTTCAATAATTGCGTCAGTAGTCTCGACGTTAGCTTCTGCCTTATCTAGGTCAGTTAACACAAGCTTTAAGGATTGCTGATTTTTTGTCCGGTTAAAGGTTCGAAACCTTGCAATTCTTAATAATGATTTAATAAAATTTTTCATGAATAAAAATATATTAGAAAAAATGAACCGACCACAAAAAATGCAAGAGCTAAAAGAAATCCTTTAGCCTCGAATTTTAATAAATTTATTTTGTAAGTCTTTATAGAGATCCAGGCTGCATACCAGCAATAGAAGCTCAGATAAGAAACTATTAATGAAACTGGAATTGCAGCAATACCAAAGTATTTATATGACAAAAACAAAGTTACCACATAAATACCTGCGCTAACTCCATCTGCAATATGCGACTTAATGACGTTTCCCACCACTTGCAATTGCACATGCATCGCTCCATACCTGTGTAACATAAATGCAAAGCCCATTAGTACCCATGTTTTAGAATCAACAAATGAAGTCTGGCTTTTAAAGATCTTCAAGGCAATCGGGAATAAAAAACCACATGCCAAAACGCCTAAAACAAACACCAAATAGCTCATAAGCATACCCTTTCTGGCATTCTCCAATAATTCCTCATTCTTATTTTTAGCCCTTAATTGCGAAAGAAAAGGAATTTTACTATAAAAGGGAGCCATAGATAAATCTCGGATCATATAAACGATTCTGAACGCCAATAGATAAGGCGCCAATACGGAGGCTTTAGTAAACTGAGCCATCGCTATATTCGTAGCATGATTAGTTCCCAAAGAAAACAAAGAGGAAAATCCTGTTTTAACAGAAGGAACTAAAATCTCTCTTTTTTTGTCTTCAGGCGTAATTAAGAAAAGATCTTGTTTATTGATTGATTGAGCCTTAAAAACTTTATCTGTTACCCTTTTGTCTCTTAAACAATTAAAAAGTAGCCAAAATTGGTAACAGCAAACTAGATTTAATAAGCTTGGTTGGAAAAAATACAGCACAATAAACGCAGATATGACTGCTGCAATTGCACTTAACGCATCTAAAGTTCTAAGAAAAATTATTTTGTTTAGTCCTTCTAATACAGAAATGTAAACGCCACAATACATTCTAACTGTTGTCGTGATCAATAAGAGCCCCCAAGCAAGCCAAGCATCAGATTGCTCATTAATTTTAGATATAGGGTTCATCAATGAAAGTGTCCCAATGCTTCCCAATAGCACAAGAAAAATCAAAGCTATCACCATGTAGTACTTCCGAAAAATTGTATATAGAGTCCAAATTAGTACCCAATGAGGCTTACCATTGCTTTCACTGTTAGCTTCAAAGATATTTTTTCCACCAAAAGCATAGGCCACAAGTCGAACTAGAGTAACTCTAAACCCTGTGTCCAAGAGAAGTTGAAATACTAGGATACTATCAAACAAATACCAAACCGTAATACGTTCAGGATTTATTTTATTTAACAAAACAGGTAATACAAGTACAAAGCTTATTGCTCTCGCAAAAAAACCAAACCAGGTTGCAATCGTTGGTGTATAATACTTATCAATCCTTTTTCTGAAGAAATTATCCTTAGCTGTGACCGTCATTCGCTTGATATAAAATATTGTTATTCTAGGTCTTTCAAAACATTACTTATCCCGCCATCAATCTTCAAGTTTGCGCCATTAATAAATCCTAACTTATCCTCCGCTAGTAGCAGTGCTAATTGTGAAACCTCTTGAGGTTTACCAATTCTCTGGCTTGGGTGCATTTCATTTAATAACTTGACTTTTGCTTCATCGTTGCCGAAGCCGTCTCTAAGCATCTGGGTATCAATTGCGGCTGGACTGATTGCATTTACTCTTACTCTTCCTTGGAGATCTACTGACATCGCTTTAGTCAGTCCGACTAATGCACTTTTCGAACTTGCATAGGCAACAAACCTCTTTTTTGTCAGCTGCTGATGAATGCTAGCTATGTTTATTATTGATCCAATAGACTTGTCTAACCGGGCCAAGAAAAATTGACTAAGCATTAATGGTCCAGTCAAATTCACATTTAATGTATGATTCCAATCTGCTAGTTGAATTTCAGAAAGACTTCCTAAGATTTGTACTGCTGCATTATTAATAAGCAAAAACAATTCTGGTATTTCCATATCAAAGGTGTTCTCCATTATTTTCTTATATGCAGGATCTGAACAGTATCTATTAAGATCGAATTGAAAAAATTTGTTGCAATGTGGGGTCTCCGAATCATTTATATCTAACCCAATAACATTATAATCATTTTCTTGAAATGTCTTTGCTAATTGTCTGCCAATGCCACCTAATACGCCAGTAATTACAACAGTTTTTTTATTACTCATATTATTTTATACCTAAAAAACCAAATAAAATATCAATTGCTTTATAACTAGCTCGCAAAACCGCTTCCTTAGTGTTTGATCCATTATGTGTCCCGAAGATACATTGCTCAAATCGACGTAATTCACTATCTAAGGAAAGTGGCTCAACTTCAAAAACATCTAACCCAGCTGCACTTACCTTTCCTGTTTTCAGTGCTGCAATTAATGCGGGCTCATCTATTAAAGGCCCTCTTGCAACATTGATGAGCTTAACTCCATCTTTCATCATCTCAATAGCATCAGCGTTTATCATGTGGTAACTGGATGGTGTTAGCGCACAAGTAACAATAACAAAATCCGCATCACCAAGAAATTCAGGGAAAAGAATAATTTGATCTACTCCGGCCTCGGTTGCTGACAGTTTACTAAACGGATCGTAGGCATTAATTTTAACATCAAAACCCTTCAACCGTCTAGCTACCCCTAAACCGATATCTCCTAAGCCAATCAAAGCAACAGTCTTGTCTGTTGAAGACATACCGGGTGGCTTTATCCAATTTCCCGCACGCACCTCACGGTCGACCTTATAACTGTCTCTTAGCAAACCAGTGAAATATGCCATCGCCATATCTGCCACCTCATTACCGAACATTCTTGGCGTATTTTCTATGGGAATGCCCAGCTTCTCACATGCTTTAAAATCAACGTTATCAATACCAACTCCCCACTTAACTGCTGCGCGGAGTTTCCCTGCCTTTCCAGCCGTAAAAACCTTTTCGGTAGCAGGGTCATCCCCAATTATCCAAGCATCAACAGTAGGAACCAATTGAATTAGCTCCTCCTCGGTTAAAACCTGGATGACTTCTGGAGTAACGAGTTCAATATTTCTCTCTTCAAATATATATTTAAGCTGATCGATAGCTTTAAGCATGGGTGGGCAAGTAACAAGTACTTTCATTATTATAGATTATTAAGGTTTTTAAATAGTAATTCGGCCATAATGAAATTCAACTCGACGTCAATATCTTGGGCTTCAGCTTCCGGAAGCTCGTACATGAAGGGTCTGTCACCTATTCTATTATGCTTTCTCTCTAAAATTGCTTTTGTAAACAGATAGAAACAAGAATTCTCCTCAAAAATGGGAGGCAAGTCTTGTGTTCTTAACAAGATATTAGAGTTGTGATTTATCGGTCTAGCCAGACTGTCCCAAAATCTTACGTGCCTTCTGGTTACTGAAAACAACGAGTCATACAAAGGATACAGTTCCAAAAACTTAGCTATTGCTTCACTTAAAGTTTTTGTGCTGAGTAATGGATTAGTACTATGAGTCTGCAGATAAAATTCTGATGGCACCTGATTAATCGTATTTAATAGAACATCATTCATAGGAATAGATCCGTCTCTTAAATTTTCAGGACGTTCAAGAACTAGAACAGTAGGAAAGCTTTTAGCACATTGATCAATCACAATCGGGCTATCAGTATCTACGACTACCTGGTCTATCTGGCTGCAGTCCAAAAGAGTCTGAACTACATGATGAAAAAGAGGTTTACCCGCAAAATCTCGGTAATTTTTGCCCGGCACCCGCTCACTAGAGTGACGCATTGGCACGACGGCTGTAATTCTATTTCTTTTCATATATATATAAGTCGTTACTCTGAATAATCAATTTTTTGCCCAAAACCCATTTTACTTTCATCCACCCGTTTCTGAAATAACTTTTTCCGAAAATTATTCGGGTAGTACATCCTCATCCTCAGTGTTTCATCTGGTTTGGATTTCATATTATAGCCAAGATATGTTCCCCAGAATTGAAGCGTACGAAACATTATAATAGATAGAATTTCTTGAAAAAATCTTCTATCATGCACTGCATGAACTGCGTCGGACCAGATATTTGAATTAGTCAACCTAATGAAACTCCACAGCGTAAATTTCTCTTTTGGATATATACTCTTTAAGGCAATTGCTTCTCGCATATATCTGTTTTTAATACGGGAAGGCGTTTCTTCATGAACGTGTACAATCGCTGCAAAAGCTTCATAAGCAATAACGTACCCTTTTTCCTGAATCTTTGTTGCCCAATCTAAATCTTCCAAGCCCGTCAGTTGTTCATCATAAGGAAGTTCTTCCCAAAGAGATCTTCTTATAACTGCATTGGCATTATTACAGAAGGAAATATTTTGTTCGTAATTTGAGTGCGCAGGGAACCATTTTTTGAATAATAGCAATTCTGAATATTTAGAGACTTCATTCCCCACTTGTCTTCCATAAACAAGTGCCACTTTTTCATTTTTGAATGGTGCAGTCATCTTTTCAACCCAATCGTCATATATAGGGTATACATGAGCACTTGCAAGTATTAAAAACTTTCCCTTAGCTTTTCTACATCCTATATTTAATGCCCTTCCAAAAGAGAAATCTTCTGGCATAATACTAACAATAACTGCTCCCAACTCACTGGCAATACTTACGGTATTATCTGTAGAACCGGAGTCTACAAGTATGATTTCAACTTCATTGAAAACTGACTGCTGGCGTATCCCTTTAATCAGCTTACCAATATGCTTCTCTTCGTTAAATGAGCGGATGATAATGCTAAATAAGGGATTAATCATTTTTGATTTGAACTAGTTTAAGATTTGAATAAATTCTTGATGCGAGTAAGTGCTCCTACATCTTTCTGTTCATTTCCATAAGTACCATAGCCATAGGCATAACCATAACCATAACCATAACCATAGCCATAACCGTAACCATAGCCATATGAATTCGAAGCTTGAATATCGTTGACAACGATTCCAATATTCTTCATTTTACTATTCTTGTATAAATCTTCAACAATGTTTAACTGCTGTTTAAAAGAATAATTTTGTCTAACAAGATACATACAGACATCTACGTGTTTGCTCATTAATTGTGCATCAGTAACAATACCAATTGGAGGTGCATCAATAATAATATAATCGAATCTCTTCTTTAATTCGTCTAGAAGAAATGTTGTCTTGTCATCTAGCAACATTTCTGCAGGATTTGGAGGAACAGGACCTGAACTTAATATGTATAAATTATCGTTGAGTGAAAGGGGGTTAACAATGTCATCAATCGATAACTTTTGATCAATTATGTAGTTGGTAAATCCGATGGTGTTTGATATACCAACCTTAGCTGATAATCCTGGCTTTCGCAAATCCAATTCCATTAACAATACTTTCTTGTTTGAAAGAGCCAAAATATTACCAAGGTTTATAGCAACAAACGATTTTCCTTCACCGGACATACTTGATGTCAATAGAACTACCTTTTCACTTTCATTTTTGAAATAAAATGACAAGTTAGTTCGTAATGCCCTAAATTGTTCGGAGACAGCAGATCTAGAGCTGTTTGCCACAACTAGATTATCATTTTCTTCGTTATGGCTTATCTCCCCAATTATAGGAACATCCGTTATTTGTATTATATCATCCTTTGTTCGCACTTTATCGTTTAAAAGGTCTTTAATATAGATTAAACCAATCGGAATTGCCAAACCTGCAATGATGGCAAGGATAAAAAACATCTTCCTTTTAGGACTAAATGGGTCAACTTCTGATTTAGCCGGATCTATGGTCTTGGAATTAGCAATCGTAGAAGTCTTCGAAATAGCTGTTTCCTCGCTCTTTTGCATTAGGAAAATGTACAGCTCCTGTTTTATTTGCTGCTGCCTAGCTAAATTCAAATAATTTCTTTCAATCTGAGGTACATCTCTGACTTGAGATTCTGCTTGATTCATTTGGCTGCGGATCTTGTTCCTGGTAATAATCAAGCCATTCAGTGTGGTTGTTAAATTCGACTCAATATCTGCCCTTGCGTTTGAAATCTCTTTATCTATCAGTATAATCTGTGGGTTTTCTTCTGTTACTCCAATCAAGCGACGTGCTCGTTCGAGGGATAATTCATTATATTTTTGTACTGCGCCATTAAACACAAAATCTGCAGGAATCAAAGAACTTGGTAAAACTCTCTTATTTTTTGAATCATCTTTTAAAAATTCCTTAAGACTTTGCAAAATACTTACTTGAGTTTCAACCTTAGATAGTTCGTTCATAAACTCACTTGTATTTTGAACCAACAGCTTAGATTGTTCCGACATATCTGCCAAATTATTTTTCTGTTTGAATCCTTGAATATTACCCTCAAGATCTCCTAGCTCCTGACCTATGAAGCTCAGTCTATTTCTAATAAACTTAACCGTGCTGTCTGCAACTTCGTTTTTATCCTTTAGATTTGCTTGTACATATTTTTCGATTAGCTTGCTCAAAATATCCTCACCTTTCTTCGGTATAGGATGGGATAATGATAAGTCGATAATAGTGATTAATTTGTTTTTTACCTCCACATTAAGATCCTCGGAAAGACTCGCAACCTTAGCATCGACAGAACTAATGCTGAAACCGTATCCCAAATAAGATATAGGCTCGTTAGAGTTCCGTACAATCTTGATCACCCCTACGTCAGGCATTTTGAATGCCTTATTAAATTGTACCACTGTATCAAGTTCGCCAGAGCTAATTTTCAGGCTACTATTTTTTAGAATATTAACCTCTACTTTTGTAGATTTTATCGTATCCACAGCATTAATAAGTTGGACAGCAAATGGAGATTTATATAACTCAATCTTGGTAATGCGCCCTTTTCTGAAATAAGTGATATTTAGGTTCATATCAATGACTACCTGCTGCATCAAAAATCTAGTTTTAAGAATTTCCGCTTCGTTATCTACAGTACTTTTAGTACCTAATAATCCACCTAAATCTCCGAGGAGTGCATCACCACCCATCAAGCCAGCTCCCTTTTTTTCATCTGTAACCAATACCCTAGCTGAAATTTTATAGATAGGCGTCTTGTATCGTAAATAAACGAAGGCAAGCGCAAGGCATACCAAAACAGAAAGTACAATCCAATACCAATTAGATATCAATTTTCCTAATAATTGTTTTATGTCTAGACCTTGTTCAATATTCTGGTTTAAGTTCTCTTTATTGGTATTCATTTTTCTTCTGGTAATAAATTAAGTATTACAGTCTAGTGAACAAAACAACAAGAACTGATAAGGCAGAACCTATCACAGCAAAAGTTTGCGTTCTAGCCTGATTTAATGAAGCAGCCTTGCCTTTGTTTGGTTCCACATACAAAACGTCATTTTGACGTAAGTAATAATATGGACTTTTGAAAATATCAGAGGAATTTAAGTTTAACCTCGCGACTTCTTTTTTACCGTTTGCATCTCTAATTAGAAGCACATTTTCTCTTTTTCCGAATATGGTTAAGTCACCTGCAAGACCTAAGGCGTCTAATATATTTACTCGCTCATTCGGTATGACATATGAAGCAGGTCGAGCTACCTCTCCCAATATAGTAATCTTAAAATTTGCAAAACGCACCTGCACGTTAGGCTTTTGAAAAACAATTGACGCTCTATCTCTTATTAAATCCTTTGCTTGGAAAGTGGTTAAGCCCGCAATCTTAATTTTACCGACTACAGATATGTCAATTTCTCCATTTTTATCTACTAAAAAACCAGCATTTGCTGGTGTGGCAGACAATGAAGATTGCATTGAGGATGAATTTATTGCCTGAGAACCGGCCTGATTAACGATCATCGAAGTCGTAGGATCCGTTGTGAAAATTGAAACCGACATGATATCATCTGACTGAATAATAGGTTCCTTGAAAACACTTGATTTATCCAGAACTGATTGCTCATCAAGCGGTATGTCTTTAAAGTAGGGAACATTTTTTGTAGTCTCGCAAGAGCTAAAAGCTAACATGGCTAACACAAGTATAAGGCGGAGACATTGGGCTGATAGTAAACGGTTCATAACAATAATTTAAATTCTCAAATGAAATAGATTACAAATATTTTTTTGGCTAACACATAAAGTGTTTTAGGAACTCATTTGTGAGTAACTTTAAATTGGAAAAAGCTGCTTGTTTAAAAATCTATAGGAACCAATTTTGTTATATAGATATCCATTTTGAACACATTTTTTCAAGGCTTCCATGTGCTTAAAATGATGTAAATCAGTTCCTGCTAAATCATAACACTTTTTTTCTAAAAGATATTCTGCGGTTCTTTTGACTTCTCTCCCGTAGTAACCTGTTACAGAAAGTAAATTTAACTGAAACAAAACCCCCATATCCTTATACCTGTGAAATCTCCTATACTCTTGGTGATAAAAGTTATATCTTTCTGGATGTGCTAAAATCACCTTATAGCCCTTAATCTGCAAATCGAAGATAAATTTCTCAATATTAGGCGCTTCATTTAAATAAGACATTTCCACCAAAATGTAACTGCCCGGCAGGACCATTAATCCCTCTTTAACTTCGAAATTTTCATCAATCATATGCTCAGCTGCGGCAGCAATTTCAACACTAACATTTGCTTTCCTTAGAGCCACTTTCGTAGCCTCCAACGCTAGAAAAATTGTCTCATTCGTATTAGGATAAAGTTCCTTAAAAATATGGGGTGTACAAATGAACTTCGAAAACCCAAGCTCATTTAATCCCTTAATCAATTTAACTGATTGCTCCACATCGGGAGATCCATCATCAATCCCAGGTAAAAGATGAGAATGCATATCTACACCGAGCCATTCGATGTTAGTCACTAAAGTTTTCTTTTTAAAAATAGAGAACATTGTTTAAGTTTGGGAATTTGTTTCCAATATTATCTTAATTCAAGGAGCAAAAGGTCTTCCGTCCTTTAACACAAAAGTAGAAAAAATTAGGATGGTAAACAATTTAATACTCAATATTTCACGGTTTTCTCACATAATTTCTCATTAAATTAACAATTCCTTTATAAAGTGTAATTAATACACTAAGACTATCATTATTTTGCATTATTTAGTCGAAAATATTATGACAAACTATATTTATTTTGCAAATTTACATGTAAGACTTACTTATTAAGTACTACAAACTAATCTTGAAATTAGGGTTTTCAAGAAAACAACAAATTAAATTAATTATTGATTATGAATAATGTTTCTGACAATAGCTGGATTGACAAGACTGTATCGTATAATCAGTGTCCAAGATGTAAATCAGGAATACTGGATACTCGCATCCCAAGAGGAGTAATCGTAAAACACATATTTTTTTGGCTAAAAGTAAAAAGATATAGATGCAGTAATTGCTCAGCAAAGAAATATATTAGTAGTAACTAGCCCCGTAGAAATTGATTTATAAGTGGATACGAAAATCACCTATTTGAGAAATCAACTTGAAAAGTGGCTGAGTTCTCTCATCACCTAAAGTGATTTCACGATTTGTTAATTCTTCTACACCTTCTACAAATTGTCCAATAGTATCATTATACACATCATTTTCATTAAGCAAAATCTGGTATGCACAGTTCCAGACGGCTATACAATACATGTAGCTATTGTCGCTATAGCCAAAAGTCAAATCTCTATACCCTATCGGATCATCATTACGCTGGGCAGTCACAACTGCCCAAGTTGCTTTTGCTTGTTCATAATCGTTATCCCCCTCATTTAAACTTTCTATATCTATGTTATTTATATAAGCATAATTAAGCAAGCACCTTGTGGTATGAATCATGTGTTGTACAATTTGATGGATGTGGAAATCATGATGCTTTCCCAGATATTCTAGGTGGTCTAGCTTCTTCTCCTCCTCTAAAACGGAAACTTCCGCCAATTGGCATGCAAATTTTAGCATGTCATCATATATAAATTTTATCATCCAGATAGGGGAGCACCTCAAAATAACTTCTTTAATAATCATATTTGCTTATCTGTAGGCAATCTCCACGTAATAAAATTAGGAAACCAACTAATCACTCAACTATTTCTTCAGTGTATCACTTTCCCTTAAGTTGAGTATATTCTCTTCAATGGGAACAGCATATTGAATTCAGTACCAATATTTAGATCACTTTTGATTTGAAAGGTGCCACCCAAGACTTCAATCTGACGTTTTACCATGAACAGCCCCATGTTTGGATTAATCAATCCATCGTTCAAATACTTATGTAGTCCTAATATGCTAAAACTGATGCCCGAATGCGTCAATTGCCCTTTACCAATAAATACTACTTCTAAATAATTTCTCCTGATTATGGACTTAACATAGATATCCGTCACGGCACCTTCTCTACGAAGTCCGATTGCCATAGACCTCGATGCTTTTTTTCTTTAACGAACCGTCAAGGCAATCATTGACATCTTTAAGCAACTTATAAAAATAAACGTTTTCGTGCTCCGGAACAACCTGCTCCTTTACACTCAGTATCACGTTTAGTTTGCGGATTTTCTTGTCTAATAAGCAAACGGATTGCTTTAGATGGCCTACAACCTCCAGTTGTTGTGTTGAAATGTCCAGGGATTCCAGGATGTCACTCAGCCCGATAATATTGGCCACAGGGGCGCGAAGATTATGCCACCTAACTTAACCAACATTCCTGAACCATCTAGGGTAGGAATGATGCTATTCTCAATCCACCTAATGCTTCCGTTTTTATGAATGATCCGGCACTCATGTATAAGGGACTCCCCTTTTTTATTTCGGCGCTGACCGACATTAAGCATATGCCTGTCTGCAGGATGTGTGATTTTGAGCCACAGGAGCTTACTTAAATTGGCGCGAAAGAGAATAGATTCCTTTTAGATGTTAATATCACTAACTTATACAAATGGAATCAGAATCTGCCCTTTTTATCAATGAAAGCAGAATAATGGATCTCTCGGTTAACCCATATCTAAAATTTAAAAATACGTCAAAGAACTTTTCTGCCTACTTCACAGCGGACAACTTAACAAGCAACAACTCCTACTCTACCCTACCACTATCTCACCCAGGTAAGTACTCGTGCTTACCATATCACCCGCAACATCCACATACTGCATCCAACAATGCACCGTATCACCTGAAAACTCCGCTGGCAATTTCAATTCTGCCTGCTCTGCTTCTCGATCAGCTATTCCTACAAACGAGACAAATTTGTCTTTTGTAGGGTTATATATAACAAACGTTGCTTTGTCATCACTTTTATTATAAATTGAGGCATTGAAATTTTGCCATTTAATATTCAGTAGTGAATCGATCATCGACAAGATTTCAAATACAAATGATGCTAGTAATTCTCCTTTGCTTAATACTACGTTTTTGTAATTAATGCTGATCTCATTTCCATTAACGATCAGGGCTTCTTTAAAAATCAAAGCGAACACTTGATTTATCGGAGTTTTACTACCAGTGAAGACTTTAAAACCAATCGCTATGATAGATTTGATAGGTTTAAGCCAGCTACTGATCATCGCCATAATTTTCCGCTGCCGGATCTGTTTTTCCGAAGGGTTGTCAACCCGGATATCCGGAACGCTTCGAATGTAGTCAACTCCACGTCTAGTCACTCCCACTACATTTCCTATTTTTCCAGAAAATCGGCCATGTACGCCATTTTTATACTTTCCCATTGTATTCAGTTTTAAATTGTTCAATTTGTGCCGCATCCAACTGAATGTCGGCATAGATGCCTAAGAGAAATAAGGCATTTTCGTTTACTATTTCCAACGATTGAGCGTCGCCATCCCAAGTGTAGTATTCCAGCTCAGTTTCAAGAAATACATCTTCTAATCCTAGGATCTGCTGATAAGCTAGGTTCCAGATCACCATCCCGTAGCATTCAATCAACCACCCCAATGAATTCAGTATATCCGCATAGCCTTCATATTTCAGCTCTCCAATAATGGTCAACCAGGTCAATATCGATTGCTCCATAACATCCTCGTCGGCAGCGATCTCTTTCCATACCAAGTCATTGGTATTCGTATAGCTGATGATGTGTTGCTCAATCTTACGGATGATATTCATCAGGTAAACAACCGGCTCGTCTTCTACGAGGTTCAATATGGCCATGTCGGCCGACCAATCCACTAAACCATCTTTACCATAGGTTCCGATGCTTTCTGCAGGAACTACTCCCTTTAAGAACGATAACTCTCTTTCATGTGCCAGCAAGAAACAATGCTCCATCATGGAGCGGATAATCAGTTTTAGCACGCTCACTGCCGAGGCTTCAATAATTTTTACACTTGTCATAACCAGTTTGCATATTTATGTATTGTTCGTTTGTGCCTAAGGCGGCGGTAAACCCCCTGCCCCTCCCGGCTCCCTTCCACATTTGTGTTCCCTTCAATCGTAAGCACAAAGTCTCCCTGTAAATTTTCTACAAGGCCGCAGTGGCCGATGCGCTTTAAATCGCTAAAGTAAATTCCAAAGACCATCCCTACGGAGGGTTCTTTCTCTAGATGATCAGTAGGGAATAAAGCCGGCGACCAGGCTGTTTTAGGTGCCGGATAACCTGCTTGTTTAAAGACCCAGCTCACATAGGCCGCACACCAGGGGTTTCCCTTTTTGAAGCCTACGTATTTTAAATAGCCTTCTACTTTAATTCCATCATTCTTGCCCGTCAGTTCCCGAACGCCCAGTTCAGCACGGGCAACGTTCATTACCTCCTTTACAGGACTGCGCTGAGGGATCCCACTCCTGCCAAAAGCAGTAAAGCAAAGGATGCCCAATAGAAGCTTAGCTGTTGCCATATCTCTAGTGAATTAAATTGTAAAATGATACTGCCCGCCGTTGGCAAGCCCATCACAACCGCAAAGCGTTTTAAGATCCAGAAGCTGATTCCGGTAACGGTGATAAAACAGATCAGGCTCAACAGAACAAGCAGCCAAATACTGGGATCAAGTACACCTATGGAGAGATCTCCCGATTGCACTGCTCTTTGGAGGGTAAACCAGGACAAAATCAAGATCACACCGACCAGATATTTTTCCATTCCTCTCCAGGACAGCCCCTCTTTCGGGACTATTAACTTTAATATTTTCATTGTTTTTAGAATTAAAAAGTGAGGTTAAATAAGCATGGCAGTTCCCATATGGCAACGCGCCATGCTCATCGATTACAGGCTACTATATAAAGAGCCTTCCAAAATTTAAACTACTGTTACAGGACCTTTGTGCTGACTGGTGCTGCATTCTTTCCCATCTACACTGGTTACCATTGCATAGCACTGTACCACATTACCAACAAACTCTGCAGGAACAGATAAGGTATAGGTAAGGGCAGATCGCGGTACTACTTTCAACACCTGAACGTATTTAAACAAGGTTTCGCAATAGACCATTAACGTTACCAGATCTGTAGGTTTCCCGTACTCCATCGCTACATTTGCCTCCCAGGCAAATACAAGCTCCCCGTCTGTAGAAGATGTCACACCCAAATCGATCAGGTCTTCCAGATCACCTACGCTGATGATCACCTTTGGATAGTTCATCTGAACTATTGGTGCATTGCCTAATACAGCAGACTTCAAGTGGTAAGAAGTAGCCGCGTTCATCGGCGTAATTCCCTTGTTGAACCGCTGATAACCAATGTTGATCAGCCCTTTAATGTGAGAGAGAAAATCTATCACCATTGCAAACTTAAGCCTTGCATTTAGCTGCGCCGGCGTTGGCTCACTGTTACTCACGTCAGGTAAACTTTTCATGTAGTTTATACCTTTCCAAATTGAACCTACTACAGTTCCTACTTTTCCTCTGAAATAGCCAAGGATGCCTTTTTTGTACTTTCCCATGTTTCTTTTTTTTATGGGTGAATGGCGTCCGTAACCTTGTTATGCTGTAGTTAACGACGATATGTATCAGCTTTCCTTTAACCCCTTATAAAATATTTATAAGATTCGGCTTTATCTATCATAAGATTTATACTTTCTCTAAACTCCTCTGCGTTACCTTCCCAGGAAAATATGGTCTTAAGCTGCTCTTTAAAACCGTATTTTTGCATCCACAAATCCAAGGCAACTACTCCCTTTCGGAATGTACAATTCAGCACCCATTGAAAGCCTTTCCAATCCCTTAGTTCATAGGCGCATTCTTGTTTTCCGTGATGGTCTATCGCATGACTCAAGTGTTTCATCTTGCCAACAAAACCCAAAGAATTGGAAAGCCGGTTAATGTGGGCATTTTGGCCATGATTCTTAAAAGTTAACATACCTTCGTTATCTGGCATATAACGTAAAGTTAATAAGAGATTAATTTTCATACAGTTAATTGATTGGTGTGATACAAGGGTATGGTGTTTTAATCAGTTAAACTAATCTTTGCCGAAAATGTCCGCGAATGTCCGCCGTTTCTGCAAAATGTCCGCGAGATGTCCGAGAAATAAGGACTAAAAATCATCGGATGTTTCCATAAATGCTAAATACTGGATTCCAAATACCAGGGGGAACGGCCAACCTTTTTAGAAATTAGCTGACCTTCTTTAGAATATCTTTGTAGCTGACGATCACTCCGCATTAACATATGCATTGTTGTACGCTGATCAATCCAGCGTTCCGGAGTAATCGGCATTTCAATTGGTATCGGCATAATGTTACTTATCGTAGTAATGAAGAGTTACCCACGTATTTAGCAGTCGCTGGAAACTAACTTGAAATACAATTTGACTTAAAATACTGGTTAACTGCGTGTCTGTTTTTTTAGTTGAAGAATTATCTGATCTATAGAAAAGTAATGGAATAAGGATGGTCGTACAAGGGTACAAACTACTTGTGCTGGTGTTCATTCTTGATACATTTTTTGGAACAAATAGCAAACAACTAGGGAACTTAGAGCACATTAGTTGGAAAAACGGGACCCTTTTCCCAACTAATGTGCTGTCAAATCGCGTGTAGTACCGAAGTAGTGCAAGAGGTGTATAGTCCTAGAATAGCTTTACACTAGTCCTGGAAAAACTTGACATCGTCCTAAATTGAACTTTACATGTCCTGGTTAAACATTACATGCTAATTATCCCCTAATATAGCAATGGAATTTTGTTGTTGTTGAATTTTACGGTCCCATTTTTCTTTTCTATAGTTTTTCCAATTTTTGTTTAATTCTCCCAGCTTTTTGTGCG
>Ga0209512_1000140_pt1 | contig 155794 bp, 124 predicted proteins | sample frozenSSSSmetaG_FD_184142 | JGI IMG/M metagenome (GOLD analysis project Ga0209512, IMG submission 184142) | Glacier valley bacterial and archeal communities from Borup Fiord, Nunavut, Canada, to study Microbial Dark Matter (Phase II) -... | ecosystem: Environmental > Aquatic > Freshwater > Ice...
AAAAGTGAGAAAGAGCGACAACTGCAATAGCTGACCGCCCTTTACAAGCTGACTCTAGGCCGCTTTGAATATCAAAGATAAAGAAAATTGAGATTTCTTTTGGAAGTTAACACAGAATCTTTGTGGTTCTTTTTTACCATGATGTATGGAATGAAGCACGATAACCGATGGTGACTGTTTTTACGAATAAAAATTACCTTTGCCCAATGCTAAACGTGCAACATTATACCTTTCATTCATTGAATACCGAGCAAATCGATCGGGCATTCGAATTGATGATTGTAGCGTATGGGCTAACAGAAGTAGAAATTTGGGGCGCAGACTATTTGCGCATGAGCAAAGAACAATTCATTGAAGTCATTAAAAGCCGTGGAATCATTATTGCCTTTTTGGACGATCAACTAGTGGGGAGCATTTCGGTTTACCCTTTACCAAATAATAAGTACGGTTTTGGCTTGTTAAATGCAGATTTCTCGCAATCAGGGAAGGGGATAGGTGCTTCACTCGTAAAGGCTGCGGAACGATTCGCACACGAAAACGGTGCACATTCCATGGTGATAGAAATTCTCCGACCGAAAGCATTTTCAATTCCTGTGAAGGAAAAATTAAAATCGTGGTACACAACTATAGGTTATGGTTTCATTGAAACATTCGACTTTATTGATTACAAACCCTACGAATTGGAAAAGTCGAAAGACTTGGTGAATCCTTCCGTTTTTGATGTGTACGAGAAGGAACTAAGTGAATAGGGAGTTTTATTATTCCTTGTAAGTACCACGATAAATAGTGTTATTAAAGATTCACGATTCAAACTTTAAAATTCCATTTTTGTGATTTAAATCATTTTTACTACAATCTTACTGTGTTATGTTTGTACTGTAATAGTTCAATTAAAACCAGCGGATATGAATATCATAGAAAGTGATGCATTAAAAACGAGTGAATTCATTGAAGAAACGTTTCTTTTCTGGTATAATGACAATGAACATATTCGTTCTCCTTTTCCAGATTATATCCAATCGCGCTTGAAGATTGAAGCAACAGAGAAGTTTTATAATTGGATCAATAATTTAAAACCTGAAGCGAAAGATGAATTAAATGACGAAGCAATTGCTGAGAAATTTGAGGAAATCATCTTTGAAACATCTTTACCGATGATCCTTACTGAGGATGAGCGTATTTCAATTCTTTATCCTTTTTTACCTCGATTAGGGGATGCTTTAAAAGATGAAAATGGAATTGAAAGTGTCATCACCGATAGGGTCATTAAAAAAGAGGAGGATACTAATTTTCTTCACCTTTCTTGCTTAAATAAGGCAACGAATGACAAATGGGAAACTTCCTTTGAGCTTCCAGCATAAATTTACATTCCTTTTTAGGAATTGATTTCAGTCAACTTATTGTTTCTAAGAAAGAGGCCTTTAGTTGGGTTGTTATGTGATATACATCACATTCTATTTTCTTGCTACAACCTACATTTGAAAAACAAATAGAAACGCAATGAAATACGTCATAATAGGTGCGGTTGCAGGTGGTGCAAGCACAGCAGCAAGATTAAGAAGGTTAGATGAAAAAGCAGAAATCATTTTAATTGAAAAGGGAGAATACATCTCTTATGCAAATTGCGGATTACCCTATTATATAGGAGATGTTATCAAGGATCGCAACAAATTGTTTGTTCAAAATGCAACGTCATTTAACCAACGATTTAATATAACGGTTCGCGTAAACACGGAAGCAATTAGGATCGATAAAAAGAAGCAATGCATAGAACTTTTCAATAGCAATACAGGTGAGAGATTGATTGAAACGTATGATAAATTGGTTTTGTCGCCAGGTGCTATTCCTGTAATCCCACCTTTCCCTGGAATCAATTTACCGGGCATTTTTACAGTGAGGAATGTAAAAGATACAGATCTCATAAAAGAAGCTGTTAATGGTCAAGAGATAAAGCACGCAACTGTAATTGGGGCGGGTTTTATAGGTTTAGAAATGATTGAGAATTTCCATCATTTAGGTATAAGTGTAACGTTGATAGAGCGTGCTGAACATGTTCTGCCACCTGTAGATTTCCCAATAGCTGCAATTGCTCAAAAAGAATTAAAAAGGAATGCTATTCAATTGATGTTAAACACATCCGTTACGGGGTTTTCCAAAAGTAATACTGGTCGATTGTTAGTGGAAGTGGCTGAAAAAGAGGCTATCGAAACCGATCTAGTAATTCTCTCAATAGGAGTAAAACCAAATGCTAAATTAGCTATTGATGCAGGGCTTACTGTTGGGGAATTTGGAGGAATTGTGGTTGATAAATACCTACAAACATCTGATCCGAATATTTACGCAGTTGGCGATGTCATTGAATTTGCAAACCCTATTACTGCTATTGTTTCCCCAACGTACTTGGCCGGTCCTGCGAATAAACAAGGTAGGATTTGTGCAACGAATATCGTTCATGGAAATAAGCAGATCTATAACGGATCGATCAATACTGCAATTGTAAAAGTGTTTGATCAAACCATTGCTACAGCAGGCTTATCTGAGCGTGTTTTAAAACAACGAAATATTCCGTATGTGATATCAACAACATTTGGAGGATCAAATGCAGGGTATTATCCTGGAGCTGAACAGTTGGTTATTCAATTGGCTTTTTCTCCACAAAACGGAACCATACTGGGAGCGCAAGTTGCAGGAATAAAAGGGGTCGATAAACGAATCGATGTTCTTTCATTTTTGATTCAACAAACAGGAACAATTTACGATTTAGCTGAATTTGAACATGCTTATGCACCACCGTTTTCATCTGCGAAAGACCCGCTCAATATGGCAGGATTTGTAGCCGAAAATGTTTTGAACGGAATCAATAAAATCTATTATTGGGATCAGATTGATAGGTTGAAAACGAGCGTGTTTTTGTTAGATGTGCGTACGGAAAAAGAATACGAAATCGGAACAATAGATGGCGCTAAAAACCTAGCGCTTGATTCAATACGGGAACGTATGGGGGAATTACCGAAAGATAAAGTACTTGCTATCTTTTGTAAAACGGGGATCAGAAGTTATATTGCTCAACGAATTTTAGTTCAAAATGGATTCGAAGTGATGAATTTATCTGGTGGTTTTGATCTCTGGAAAATTTGTCAGGATGGAAGGGTTGATGAAACAATGAGTTTGTTGGAAGCTAAATAATTAGCTTTTTTTGTTTTCTTTAAATTATACACATGTTCTTTTACCATTTGCGCCCATTTTTCCTGGGTTTGGGCTTTTGTAAAAGAGGTGTGTGGAATTGGTTTTCCAATCGTTATTTTTATTGTTTTACCGCGTTGTTTATACACTTCATCAACAAGGTAAAACATTTCAATATTTACGTTGATACCTACCATTTTCCTTATTCGAGCAAGGTTATAAAAAAACGAGCTATTGCTCGCCTCAATGTGAACTGGTATTACGTCTTGTTCATATTTAATTGCTTTTGAAACAAATCCTTTTTTCCATTCCAAGTCTTTTATTATTCCATTTTGCTTTCTGGATACTAATCCAGCTGGAAACACAATGAGACAGTCTTCTGAAGCAAATGATTTGTCAATTTGACGAATATTCTGAATTGTGTTTTTTCCATGCTTGTTGACTGGGATCAATAACTTATTGAGGTTTTGTAAATTCATCAATAAGTCATTAACCATTGCTTTTAAATCAGGTCTTTTTTTTCCTAATTCACTCATTGCCGCGATTCCATCCATTCCACCAAGCGGATGGTTACAAACAACAATACAGCCACCTTTTTCTGGAATATTCTGCAAGCCTTCACATTGAACTTTAATTTGAAAATAGTTTAAGGTTTCACGTACGAAATCATGTTCGTAAACATCTTTGGTTTGAATCAAAAAATCATTGAACTCATCTTGATGAATAATCTTTTTTATGTACTTCAATACAAATGGTGGAAGAAACTTTAGTAATCGAGGATTCTTACTTCTGATAATTTCTTCTAAATCAATTTGATGAATTGCGTTGGTGTTTTTTAATGGATCATCTTTCATCTTTTTCAGATTCTAGTTTTACACAAAAAAAATCTTGAAGATGTCAGATCGTACACTCAAGATGTTGAGCAAAAATAATCGATCAATTGTCATTTAACTATGATATAAATCACCATCAAATACGATTTGATGTTCACTAATCTGTTTTGTTTAGTGATTTTCAGTAACCTGATTACGACCAATTAATGAAAGTATAGAGCTTATTGAACGATTAATTATTTGACCAATTGATCGTTCTTATAAGTGTCGTGCCGAAGGAGCGTTCCATCCGATGAAAATTGTTTAAAGGAACCATTTAGGAGGTTTTTTTTATATTGACTTTCAATGATTAAGTTTCCTAATGTATCGTAGCTTCTCCAAACGCCTTCTCGCTTACCTTCGATGAATTTCCCTGTTATCTGAATGGTTCCATTTTCATGATACCATGACCAAACACCGTGATTTAAATTGTTTTGTGTTTCACCCGTTCTGATTGGATCACCGTTTTCGTATTTCAAACTCTCATCACTTCGACTGCGAAATTGAAACATGGCCCATCCAATAACTAGACAGACCATGATTATTTTGTGAAAATCGTTACCGGACCCCATCTTTTAATCGTGGCGAGCACCTTTAAAAACTTTAAACACATGCAAAACGGCTGGGAAAATTGCTTCCATGGATTCCGTGGCTCCTTTTGTTGAACCGGGAAGGGCAATCACCAATGTTTTTCCTTTCACTCCAACGACACTTCTTGACAACATGGAAAGTGGTGTTCTTTCTTGTCCGTAGCTACGGATTGCTTCTTCAATTCCAGGAATACGTCTGTCAAGTAATGGGATAATTGCTTCAGGAGTAATATCTCTTACAGATAAACCTGTTCCGCCAGTGTAAATGACCATGCTAGTTTCAGCTTCCACTTGTTTCATCAATTGCTCCTGAATAGCCTTGATCTCATCTGGCACAATTGTATAATCGACCACCTCAATTGAACAGGATTTCAATTTTTCAATGATTGCTTTACCCGCTCGATCTTCTTTTACACCTGCGCTAATGGTGTCTGAACAAACCACTACGGCGGCTTTTAATCCCAAATCATTGAATTTATTCTTCCAGTCTGATTTTCCGCCATGTTTTTCAATCAATTTAATGTTGTTGATCTCAATCCCTTTATCGATTGGTTTCAGCATGTCATACATTGTTAGCGCAACTACACTAGCTCCATGCATTGCTTCAACTTCCACTCCTGTTCGATAAATTGATTTCACTTCTACTTCTATCGTAATATTTAATCCATCAATTGTATAACGAACTGCTGTGTATTCAATAGGAAGTGGGTGGCAATCAGGAATCATTTCTGAGGTTTTTTTTACACCAAATAATCCTGCTGTTTTCGCCATTTCAAAAACATCTCCTTTTGGAACTTGTTTATTTATAACAGCATCAATTGTTTCTTGTTTTGAAACAGTAACAATGGCTTGTGCTATTGCTATTCGAAGTGATGTGTTTTTATGTGTTATTTCGACCATTATCTTGTTAGATTAATTACGTATTGACTTTCCATACATGTGATTCGTCAGCAAAAAGTTCTTTTCCAAATATTGGGACCTTCTCTTTTATTTCCTCAACAATAAATTCAATGGCTTGTTGTGCCATTTTTCGATGTGCAGATGACACAAATACAAACAAACAGATTTCACCTGATTTTACTACTCCTATGCTGTGGTAAATATGCATACACACCAAATCGAATTTCGTAAATGCTGTTTCTCGGATTTCATTAAACACACGATTTGCCATTTCTTCATACGTAGAGTATTCAATTGCAACAACTTCCTTTCCGTCAATAAAATCTGCTCTGACTTGTCCTAAAAAGATCTGATGCGCTCCAATCGTAGTTTTTGACTGATGTTTGCCAATCGATTCTCCAATAAACTGTGCTGAGATTGCCCTCTCTTTGAAACAGTTTTTTACTGTTCTTTCTTGTTTTTCCATGCTGTAATAAATTGGTCCGAAATGCCATTCTCGAGCGTTCTCAAATCATTTAAATTCAATTCTTTTTGTAATAATTCAATTGCTTTTCTACTTCGAATTCCTGATTTGCAAATGACAGCTAATTTATTGGAATTGGATAGCTTATTGAGGTTGTATGTTAATTCGTTTAAAGGTATTTGAATAACTCCATCGGCTAAAAACAAGGGTAATTCACCATGATCTCTTACATCCAGTATTACATATTCTCCTGTTTCTGCACTTTGTAATAATGTTTCGTGATCGATTGTTAATTGCTGATCTATTACACTTGAACACGATTGTTGATAATTGTTCGCGTGCAGTGAATTGTTTTGCAACAATGCGGTGTAATCCAATTCCAAATTTCGAGACAAGGAATAATTGTCAAAAGAATTTTTCTGGGCACTGTAAACCAGAATTTTTCCAGAAAGCACTTCTCCGTATCCCGTTATGATTTTTAATACTTCGTTGGCTTGCAACAGGCCTATTATTCCAGGTAAAACACCAATAACACCTGAGATAGAACAATTGGTTGTTGATTCTTCACTTGGCATTTCTGGATATAAGCAACGGTAGGTGGGGCCGTTGTTGTAATTGAAGACACTTACTTGTCCCTCAAAACGATAAATAGCGCCATAAACGAGTGGTTTGTTCAATAAAACAGCTGCATCATTGACAAGAAACCGTGTTTCGTAATTATCGGTGCAATCAACCAGAATGTCATATCCATTCATGATCGAAACCGCATTTTCTGCAGTTATTTTATAAGGGAAAGAAGTGATTTCGATATAGGGATTTAACCGCTTTAATGCTTTGACTGCCTCGTACGATTTATTCTTGCCAATTGAATCGATTGAAAAAAGAATTTGTCGGTGTAAATTTGAAAGGGTAACTACATCACCGTCAATAATGCCGATATTGCCAACTCCTGCCGCAGTGATATACTGTAAAACTGGGCATCCAAGTCCGCCTGCTCCAATAACCAATACACTGGCATCAGCCAATTTTTGCTGACCGAAAAGACCGATTTCATCAACCATGATTTGGCGAGAATAAAATGATTTTTCTTCTGTTGTTAGCATATAGTATTATGGTTAACCTCCAGCGAATGGGGGTAATAAAGCAATCGTTGTTACGTCACAAGAGGGGAGTTCATTGGTTAAAACACCATTTACAGCAACTTTAAATGTCATAGCATTCAATTCTGGATAACGATCAATAAATGATTTTTTTAAATCATGCGGTTCAGATAAATCTGAATCTGTCTGTATGATTTCTGAAGTCCTTTTCAGTTTTTCACCAATCATTCCAAAATAGGTTACGCTAGACTGCATATTCAAGCTTTTTTAATTCCTCCATCGTATTCACATTTGCAACTACATAACTTTCCAAATGGGGAAGCTCCTTATTCAAATCAATTATGTCGGCATTATTAGATGAAATAAACTGCCCCACTTTTAACTTGTTATTGACAATGTGTTCACCAAGATCCTTGATCAAGGAAGCATCATAAGCGCCAATTAAATGATGCAGTTGTTCACCATACTTAACAATTGTAATTGTCTTTTCCAATCCATTTTGTATCAGTGTTCTAAGTACCGCTTCGCTAATAAGCGGGATGTCGCAGCTTAAAATCAAATTTTTGACTGTAGTTGATTTAATAAGTCCCGTATAAATTCCTCCAAGTGGTCCTTTATTTTGGATAAGATCTGGATAAACTGGATATCCGAATTGTATATATGCGGGGTTGTTTGAAATGATGATTATATCTGAAATACCTGTTTTTTTTACGACATCAATCACGCGTCTAACCATAGGGATTTCTTTCATCGTTACCAATCCTTTATCGGTTCCCATGCGTGAACTTTTACCTCCAGCTAATATGATTGCCGTGAATTTCATTTGAAAAGCTCCATGTTTCGTAATTCATTTTGTAAAAACAGGTTATTTTTCTCATTCAATTGAGTAAATAATACAATGATTTTCTTACCTGTTTCACTCAATACAGATCCTCCACCATTTAAACCACCTGTTGAAACCACAACTAACGGATCTTTAAATTGGGTATTCATCGAACTAACCAATTCCCATGCTTTTTTATAAGACATTTTCATCGCTTTCGCTGCTTTTGAAATAGAACCAGTTGATTCGATTTGTTTCAATAACTCAATTCTTCCTTCTCCTAGAAATGTTCCATTCTCTGAATTGATCCAGATTCTGCTTTTGATATTGAATGTTTGAAGTAATTTCATTGCGTTCTATCTTAGAATACATATCGATCAAAATTAGCGGAAGGTTGCGGTTATAACTATGATTTATATCATACGATAGTATTATTGGATCGTGTAGACATCTACTAATTCATTCTTATCCCAATGCGCTTTATTTTCATCCAAGCGGATCAGACAATCTGCTTCGATAAATGAACTAAGCATGGCAGAACTTTGAGCTGGAAGAATTGTTACATGATCCTTGTTGATCTTTCCTTTTAATAAATAAGTGAGATTTGGTGACTTTTCAAAGTCTGTCGTTAATTTAACTTTCTTGTGGGTCAAATAGCTCGATTTTCTTCCAGTTAAGCTAGCAAGCGCATGCAGTACGTACATATAGAATGAGGTGAGGACTGCAGCGGGATTACCAGGCAAAGCAAAAATGATTGTTTCATTTTTCACTCCAAAAAACAGTGGCTTGCCCGGTTTCTGTTTTACGTTGTAAAATTGCTCGTCTACATTCAAATCGCTCAGAATTTTTCCTACAAAATCATAATCACCTACAGAAATACCACCAGTAATGAGCACAACATCATGAGTGTTGATTGCCTCATTGATTTTTTCTCGGATCAAATCATAAGAATCCTCAACCACGGAAGCAGTAGCCTGAAACCCATAAACAGACAACGCCGAAACTAATGTAGTTGTGTTTGATTCATAGATCTTGCCTGGTTGAAGTTTTGAGCCAGCCATCATTAATTCATTTCCTGTTGCAATGATTGCAATGTTGGGTTTACGAAATGCCTTGATTGTTTTAACTCCCAATGTTGATAAAAAGCCGATTGCACCAGGGTTGAGGACGGTATTTTTGCGCACCGCGATATCACCATCATTGATTTGTTCTCCACACAATCGGATATTTTCTTCGGGCAAAATTGATCGAGTAACACAAATGCTATTTTCATTTCGAGTAACATCTTCTTGTTTGACAACGGCTTTCGTGTCATTGGGCAACATCGCTCCTGTAAATATGCGGCAAGCTTCTCCCTTTTTTAGTGTTATAGCACTTGCTGAATCTCCGGCTTTCAACTCGTAAAGAACCATAAATTCTAATTGACCTTCGCTATTGTTTATTGCATAACCGTCCATTGCAGATTGGTCAAATGGGGGGAACGATACCGTTGAAACATAGTCTTCAGCCATTACAAATCCGACGGCATTTTTTAATTCAATTTCGATCACATCTAACTGATGAGTCACCTCGCTGATTCTTCGAAAAGCATCTTCAACACTAATCATACTATTCCTTTTTTACAAAATTGAAAAAGTTCTATCTAATTTAAAGTGATTTATATCATCTTTATTACTAATATTAGTTTGGATGTGATTGAATCATTTCATTTAATTTAGATCATAATTAATTTCGAATGAAAAAGAAAAGCATAGAAATACCTTCATGTGACAATTGTAAAAACGCAAAGGATTTTTTCTGCAACCTTTCGGTGGATGAAAAGAAATTGATTAGTGAGAAAAAAGGCGATAATTTTTACAAAAAAGGGCAAGTCATTTTTTACGAAGGGAATCACGCTAACGGATTATTTTGTTTATTCGAAGGAAAAGTGAAGTTGACGAAACTGGGGAAGGATGGTAAGGAGCAGATCGTTCGTTTCTCAAAAGATGGTGATATTTTAGGATACCGCTCACTTTTAAGTAATGAACCTTACCACGCAACGGCAACAGCCTTAGAGGATTCTCATATTTGTATGATTACAAAAGACAGGTTTTTACAAACGGTAGAAGATAACCCTAGACTGTCATTAAAAGTAATTCAACTTCTTTCAAAAGATCTGAAAAGTGCTGAACAACACTTGGTGGATGTTGCGCAAAAAACAGTCAAAGAGCGCATTTCTGAATCAATTTTGTTATTAAAAAACACCTTTGGTTATTTGGAAGACGGAGAAACGATTAATATTCAGATGACGAGATCTGAAATTGCCGATATGGCAGGAACGACTACTGAATCTGCGATAAGAACACTCGCGCAATTAAGTCATGAACAACTGATAAAGCTAGTGGGAAAGAGCATTGTGATTTCAAATTTACAAGGACTTATCTGCTGTACAAATGCGTATGACTAATGTAAATAAGATCTGCTAAAAAAAATGCAAAACAACTAAATATAAGCATGTTGCGTTCGATTGTGGATTTTGTTCAGAACGCTCATAAAAGCTACTTCATTTCTGGCTTTTCAGCAGACCCTAAATAGCTCACTAAAGCGATGTGTAAGGTGAAAGAGAAGCAGTTCCAAAAAAGTTCGAGGGAAGTAAAAGACTCCGAATGAAAATCCAAAAATAAATCAATTCTGTTTCCTACCATTTTTAATGGAACTCCCCGTTCTTATTAAATTTAATTATTCATTGATTTATAGCACCTTACCTTGGTTGGTTGTTGGTCAATTTCTAAAATGATTTGAATCATATTTTATCATTTAAGCCTTTCATAGCTTTACGTAATTGGAATTTAGATTAGAAAGCTTATGTATGATACAGGTAAAAGATTTGATCTTAATTTTATAGAGCAAACTTTTCACTCAGAAAAGATAAAGTTAACTACTGGCGATGTTTTGTTTAAAGAGGGAGAGCCTAATGACTATGTTTTTTTTATAGAGACTGGCACAATCAAGGTGTTGAAAAGCAAATGGGTTATTGGAATCACGAAAGCTCTTGAGTTTGTGGGCATCACCTCGTGTTTAAGTGATACAAGTACCTATGCTTTTTCTTCAATGGCAATAGAAGATAGTTTAGTTTTGAAAATCAAGAAAACGGAGTTTAAAGAAATGCTTTTAATCAATTCAGTTTTGTGTAAGCAAATCATTGAAATATTATGTGAAAGAATTAAATTGATTGATATTAAAACACGAAGTTTTATTGAGCAAACATCTCAGCATAGACTCATTCGGGAGTTGATTAACAATTCGAAAAACAGTGAAAATTCACTTAAAACATTTTTAGGTGTTGAGGATTTATCAGAACTTACTGGTATTTCAAAAAGAGCGGTAAAGAGGATATTGAACGATCTTTCAAAGCAAAAGCTCATCCATCAAGTTATGAAAAATGAAATAGAATTACTTGACCAAGGTAAACTTCAGCAGATGCTTGATAAAAAAGAGTCGGATTGATTTATTTCAATCCTTCTTTCAATTCGATCAGGTTGGGTAGGTTTAAAATATGAATGGATTTACCTTCTATTTTAATCAGCCCTTCGTTTTTAAATTCGGCTAACGTTCTCACCACTGTTTCATATCTTGTACCAGCTTGACTGGATAGATCCTTTCTAGAAAGTGTGTGACTTAGTTTTGTTTTGCTATCCTTGGCGAAGCCAAAAACAGTTAGATTATTTATTAATACTGATGCAATAATATTGCGAATTGGTAATTGTGAAGCTAAACGTTCTGATTCTCTTAATTCTTCAGCAAAAAGCATCATCATAAAATAAGCAAATTCAGGATTAGCGCGAATGGCTTCATTAAATATTTTCAAAGGAATGAATAATAGTTCCAGGTCTTCTAAGGCAATCGCTGAAACGGTGTATTTCCAACTACCTCCAAAACCCCGGTGCCCAAGGATGTCACCCTCGGCGGCTAAACGGATAATTCGTACTGTATCATTTCCAGTTTCAGCAACTACTTTAGCTTTTCCTGAATGAATAATGAAGATGCCGTTTGTTTCTTCTCCAGACTGAAAGACGTATTCATTTTTCTTTACTTTTATAATTGCACTGTAAAATAAGATGAATTCATTCCAATACTCAGAGCAATGTTTTTTTAATACACTATTCATAATTGTAACAAAAATAGTAATTACTTAATCCAAGTCAATAAAATGCGAGATCAAATTTAACTAGGTTAATCGTTATCCACCAATTGCGACCATTGTTCTATTTTTCATGCGTTTTACAGACTCATTACTGAATTCCTCAAATCCACCTCTTTCTTTGTGTTTTGAATTGATGGAATCGATAATCAATTGCTCTAATTGTTCGCCATTTCGATGAGCTGCTAATAAGTCGGTTTCGGTTTGTGAAAAAAGACAGTTTTTGATCTTTCCGTCAGCTGTCAATCGAATTCTATTGCAGGTAGAGCAGAACGGATTTGTAACAGAGCTAATTATTCCAAAGGTTCCTTTGGCATTTTTGATCTGATAGTTTTTACACGTGTCATTCTTTGTGTCAATCAATTTAGTTACCTCGTCTGTACGGTAGTAGGTTTGCACTTTATCTAGGACTTCTTTCAATGAGATTTTTTTATCTATGTTCCAATTATTTCCATCGAAGGGCATGAATTCTATAAAACGGACATGAATTTTTTCATACCTAGTCCATTCAATAAAATCAATTATTTCATCATCATTTACACCTCTCATCAGCACAACATTGATTTTTACATTAAAGTCGTTTTTTAGAAGTAGATCAATGTTGTTTTTTATTTTCTGGAAATAGTTTCTTCGAGAAATTGCATTGAATCGGTCTTCCTGTAAAGAATCGAGACTTACATTAATGTTCTTTACTCCAGCCTCCAACAGATCCTGTAAGTAGTTGTCTATCAAGATTGCGTTGGTTGTCAATGCCAATTCGATGGGCAGCTTTCCTAATGCTTTAATCAACGAATCAACGCCCTTTTTCACCAATGGTTCACCACCAGTTAATCGAATTTTTTTCACGCCCATTTTAACAAAAACTTGAGCGATTTCCAAAAGTTCTTCAGAAGTCATAAACGCTGCCTTGTCTCTTAATTGGATTCCTTCTTCGGGCATGCAGTAAAAGCAGCGTAAATTGCAACGCTCTGTCAATGATATCCTGAGGTAATCATGAACTCTTCCGAAACGGTCGATAATATGTTGACTAGGATTGTCCATTGATCACATTAAAATCTTCTTTGGTAAGTAATTGTTGGGACAAAGGAAATAATGTTTCGTCTTCTCTGAAAATGTGGAGTCGCAATAATTCGGTTAATTCTCTACCTGCGTTGAAAGCAAGGTCAAAGGTCATCACTCTTGATTCGTTATCACGCAATCTTGTTCCAAGTCCAAGCAGATTGAAAGCCAATGTAGCAAGTTGAATGAATTTTGTGTGATCATCCTCCATTAAATCAATTGCGGTGCTTGGTTCATCTCCATTTCCATGCTCACCTGATTCAATTAAACGATCATGTAAGATTCTGAAATAGTGGCGCTCTTCTTTTCTATTATGTGGTAAAATATGTTCATCAAAATAGACAAAAAAGGAATTAAAAGCACTGTCAATTTCTCGTGTAAAAGCAAAGCCACTATCGCGAAATGTAACCAGGGCTTCATCAAAAACTTTTGTCTTTTCAATTACTTCTTTGTGTTCATCCATTAACCCTTGTAGAAATTTATCTAAGTGTTCATAATCTGAACCAACCACTCTTTCTTTGTCATACGCTTCTGGTGGATCCATCGCTGAAAATTCTTCTAAATTCTCATGCTTATCGGCATTTCTGAGAATTGGATCTTCATCTTTTAGCTTTTTAGAATGACCTTTTACTGCTTCATCCTTTGAGCCTACTCTTTTTCCTGTTTCCTTATTTATGATTTTCATAACCAGTAATTGTAATCGTTATCGTTATCGTTATCGTTATATCTTTCAGTAAATATCGGTATTGAATGAAGTTTTATTTATGATATAAATCATATGTTTTGATTTAATTACAAGAATTATTGAACTATCTGAGATTGTTTATATGCTTCTTAGCATGAATTCATGTTTTTAAAAAAAGCAAAACCGAGGCAGAACCTCGGTTTTTCACAAGATGAAAGTAATCCTGAGCAACAATTAATTAAAATAACAATCAATCAACCGCCTCCTGTCAGATAGAGTTTAATTGTGTTATTTTATCTTTCATCTAATTACATTTTCAATCCAACTTTGGGGAATTTAGTTGGTGAGTTTGGACGAACGATCAACATAATATATGCCCAGTTACTGGACGCTGAAATACTCGTTAACCCACCTTTTACCTGTTGCAATGTTCCAGTGCCAAAGAATTGTGAATATCCTGCCTGTATAGAAACCCCATCTGCATAGTTATACAGCATTGTAAAGTCAAGTTCAGCACCCAAATGAGCGTTTCTAGCTGCTAATTCTGTTGTAACTGTTTGATCCCATACATCGGCAGCCGCATTGAAATAGTGACCATTCAATGAATAGATCATCTTCTTTTTAGCATAACTTACCCGTAAAAACCCGTCAAGTAATCCTACTGAGTTTAAGTGGTTACCTACATAGAAATAATCCATGTATCCGTTAAAACGATGGTTTGTTCCATACAGTGGATTGAAGGAGTTATTTACTTTGTTTGCGGTGTCTATTTGACTTGTTCCGGATAATAATTCTGCTCCCAGAGTTATCAATAAACCTTGAACTGGTTTATATCCGATCTCTGCGCTGATGTCATATGCACTTAGACTTTTTGATCCAAGTTTCCCTGTTTGGTAATAGGCATAACCACCAAAATTGAATTTTTCAGTTTTGTATTCTCCCCTTAACCCAATTGTTTGAGAATAAGAAGTAATGGAATCTGTTTTACCTGAAGAAGTATTCAGCTTATTGTAGGCTACACCATTATTTAAGAATAAGAAACTGTAATTTCCTTTTCCTAATTTTTTATTCACCCATAAATACTGGAAATTCTTGTAATTATTTACAGTGTATTGAGTGGCTATGTAGGATTCAGCATTTTGGTTGAATGCAAAACCGGCATTGGCTGTCCAGGTACTATCGTGGTATTTCAAAATTGCAGCATCGTGTCTTCTTCCTTGCATTGACCAATCTAAGGTTCCAAAGATGCGGTCGTCATCATACGAGATGGCTTGTCGACCAACTTTTAAGGTCCATTTTTTTGTCATTAGCAATTCAACATTAGCTTCATAAATTGAAAGTAAACCTTTTGTATCGATTGCTGCATTGGCAACACTACCCCAGGTTCTAACATCTTGAACAGCGACATTCATTTTGAATCGTTCATGTACGTATTCAGCTCCAAGGCGTGCTCGTTGAGAGATAAATATGGCTGGATCTTGATTTGTGTCAGCAAGTGTTCCAAAACCATGTCTCATTTCAGCACGAGCCATGTATTGTCCGTTAATTGAAAATTGTGCGTGTGTTTGACCAGCGATTGTTAACCCGAACAATAACCCAATCAATTTTAAACTTTGCGTTTTCATAGTGAGAATTTACTTTACAAAAATTAAACGAAGGGATTCTTGGATGGGAATCTCTAAACATAATGCGTGCAAGATCCCTTCGTTCACCTAACTCTTTAACTTGGTCTTTCGCAGCCTTTACGCTGATAGAAGTACCAGTTTATTGTTGTTGCAATTACAGCGAATACCGTCAACCCAATGAAGAATGGATTTGGAGTACCAGATGCATTAATTGCTGTTAATATTAACATGGAGAAAATGAATGGTCCAAATGCTGCAATTGCCGCTGTCCATCCAATTACACCAGCTGCTTGGCGAGGATTGTGTTGGAATACAATAGGATATTGTCTGAATGTTGCTGCATTTCCAATTCCAGTAAAGAAGAACAAACCGAGCATCACGGCTACGAAAGTTGGAAACTGTTCCATGCTTGTTGGTGCAACAAGATCCAATCCAATCAATAACGAGCATCCAGTTACAATACCAATTCCTGAAATTGTTGTCAAAATTGCTCCACCAGTTTTATCTGCAATAAATCCAAATAATACGCGACTCGCTGAACCGATCAATGGTCCGTAGAATGCATATGTGAGTGGGTCTGGTGCATCAGGAAAAGTACCGTAAACTGACTTGATCAACATGGGGAAGGCTGCGGCTAAACCTGCAAATCCACCGAATGTCATTAAGTAAGTAATAGTGCAATACCAAGTGTGTTTATCTTTGAAGATATCCATTTGCTCTTTAATGGAAGCTTTTACTGGAACACTGCGCAGTTTAATCCAGCTTAAAACTCCGAAGATCAATAAGAATGGGACGTACCAAAATGCTGCTGTTTGCAAATAAATGGGTTTATTTTTCACAGAACTTTCTGCTTTAAAAGCGATTAATGCTTTTTCCGCTGCTTTTGGGTGAATGTTACCAAAACCACGTGCTTGAGCAAGTACTGGAAGTCGATCAAAGATTTCAACTTCATCGGTGATTTTTTCTCCACCTAAAGCTTTTTTTAAGACTTTTTTATCGATTTTCTCAACAAAAGCTGTTTTTACCTTGGGGTCAAGTGTGCCGAAAATCCGAGTAGTTTCTTCTTTGCCTAATTTTTCGAAGATAACTTTCACCTCTTTCGGTTCAACTTTAGTGAATACTGCTGATGCACCGAAGACTCCAACGCCTATCATTACGGGTGTAAGAAACTGTACCAAACTCACTCCAAAGTTTCCAATTCCTGCTTGAATTCCTAAAGCCGTACCTTTTAATCGTTTTGGGAAAAACAAGTTGGTGCTTGGCATATAGGATGAGAAATCACCGCCACCAAAACCAGTCAAAAAGGCAAGGATCATGAACATCCAAAAGGGAGTTGATGTATCCATTACGGCAAACCCAATCCCAATGCAGGGAATGATTTTTAAGAACGTTGAAATGGAAATCACATGTCTTGTTCCATAAATTGGCAACAGGAAAGTGTGTACAATTCGAAGGATACCTCCTGCTAAACCTGGCATTGCGGCCAGCCAAAACAATTGATCTTGCGTGAATTTAAATCCAATTCCATTTAATTTTACTACGAGCGCACTCATAATAAACCAAGTTGCAAAAGAGAATGTTAGCGCACCCGTTGTGATCCATAATGTTTTCCAAGCTCTTGAGCTGCCTTCTGAATTCCAAAACGATTCATCTTCGGGTTCCCATCTGTTTAACCAAGTTGACATAACTTTTAGTTTAAGTAAATAATCATCGTACTATCCTCAAGATCGGGCAAGTTGCCTCTTTGAAAATTTCATAGGTTCTACTTCCCATGAGCAACTTACCCATTGGAGAAGCGACATGGCTTGCTAATAAAATCAACTCTGCATCTCTTTCTTTTGCCACGGTGAGAATTTCGTGAGCTACATCGCCCTGTCCAAAGACAGCTTCAATGTTTTTCACATCAAGATGTTGTAATTTCTGCGCTTCACTGATTAAGGCCTGTTTTCCTTCTTCGATCCATGCCTCTCGAATTACTGCCCATTCATCAGAGTCGGTTGCTAATAATCCAGTACTGTGGAATTTTTCGTTTACATATAGTAAAAGCAACTTTGATCCTGTTGAGTTTGCTAAATAAGCAGCGTGTTCTCGAGCTTTGTCTGCTAATTCTGAGTTGCCAACAGGATAAATGATTGTTCTGTAAGCCAATTTTCCAGCTCTGTTTCCTTCTTCAATGATTGCCATTCCAGGAATGTGTTCTTGAATTTCAAACTCAATTTCTTCATTGATTGTTTTAGCGCGTCCTCCTTTATCAACCCATCTTTTTGTCCATTTACGTTGGGCAACTCGAAGGATTACGAAGGCTAGAACGGCTAAGATTGCAAAGGAAATGAATCCCCAAAAGAATGAACCAGTAGTTTGTTTGGAAATACCCATTGCATTTGGAATAAAACTTCCGCCTAATGCTCCGATCTCGCCAATCATACTTCCTGCAACTGCGGTAGATAATGGCCATCTGAGTGGTACTAATTGGAATAGCGCTCCATTTCCTGCTCCTAGTGCTGCGAAACAGACCATAAATAAAACGGTTGTTCCAGCTACACCGATTGGGAATGCTGCCATTACGATTGTAAAGATGACAATACCGAATATGGCTGTTAAGGTATTGATTCCGCCCCATCTATCTGAAGCCCAGCCACCAATAATACGAACTGCACTTCCCATTAAGGCTGCTAACATTGTAAGCTGTCCTGCTTGAATTTTAGTAACCCCAAACTGATCGTGGAAGTAGGTTGGTAAAAAGTTGGCTAACCCAATAAATCCTCCAAATGTGATGATATAAATCAAGTTAAATGTCCAACCATCTTTTTCAAACAAACAAGATAAGTGTGCTCTCAACGATTGGCGTTCTCTATCTGGTGGTTCTTTAGCGAAAATGATCATTACGATAATAGGAAGCAACATACAGATTGCTGCTACGCCATATACTGTTGACCAACCATACGCTGCTGCCAGAGGCGGTGCGAACAACATTGCGAGTACAGTACCGCTATTACCAGCGCCAGCAATACCCATCGCTAATCCTTTATATTTTGGTGGAAACCAGCCAGACCCCAAAGACAATGCAACGCCAAAACTTGCGCCAGCAATACCCAGTAAAACACCCATTGCCAATACGTCAGAATAAGAGTCGACCATGGTGTAACCAAAAATCATTGCTCCAAAAATGAGTGACATCTCTGTCAGTGCTGCATTTTTCCGACCAATATACTGAGCCAGAATTCCTAGAGGGAAACGCATAATAGCACCAGCTAAAATTGGCACGGAAATCATGAAGCCTTTTTGAGAGGGGGTTAAGTTGAATTCTTCACTGATAAAAGGAGCCATTGCACCATTTAAAACCCATATCGCAAAGCAGAAATCAAAATACAAAAAGGACGCAAATAATGTCGGTGCGTGTCCTGACTTTAAGAATGTTCTAAAACTTCCCATAACCTTTGTTTTATTATAGAACAAATCTAAGCAGGGCGGGAAGTCTATAAAATGATTTGAATCATAATAAGTGCAGTTTTGATAAAAATGGATTGGCTTTTATTGAATGCTTAGTCTACGATTTGTTTCGTGTTTCACGTTGCTGTTTTGCAGTTGTTTACAAAAGGTTTTGGTTTGAAATAACTTTTCAAACCCGTTCAGATTTATTCTAGACTGCCTTTTTTGAACAGTGCCTTCTTTATGAATTAGTTAACGAATTCTATAGGCCAACACTGACTTCTTTCACTTTGTCCATTAGAACAATGTACACGTGTTCGGGCGAAATTTCTTCAATATTTATCCCGAAATTCATGACCTTACTATTTTGCATTTTAATCAACTCTAAATGATTTGCATCATGAAGCGTAAAAACAAAGAAGTGTTTATCGCCAATTTGATCTAGGATCGTTGCAATGATTCCCATGTTCGTTTCGGGTAGTTCACTTCTTCGTTTATCAAAATCTGAAACCAGTATTTTATATTCCTTTTCAAAAATCTCCTTTATAACACCATTTCCACTAAAAAAGGCTTCCATATTTTCAATATCCCATATTTCAAAACCCTGATATTGAAATGGATTCTCGCTAAACTGTTGGACTAACATAATTCTCTGTTTTTTTTTCAAAAGTATGACATTAAATCATCGCGTTAAATGATTTATATCACATTTGAAAACCATTTTTTCACTTACCATTGCCCCTAATTTAAAGAACGGACACGATGAGTCTTCTATTAATTTGTAGTATTACATTTTCCATTTATATCCTATTCGTTATCCTGTTTCTCTTTGTAAAGAAAAAAATATCCAGTGAAAAAGGGGTTGTGAATATTGTATTGATTTCTTTGCTAATCTCGTTTCTTTTGGGAATTGTAATCATGGGGATTGCCCTTTCTGTTTAGCACGTTCAAAACAGTTTCTTAGTTTTTTAACTCTTTTTCCATTGGTAGTGCGACTTAAATTTCAATTGAAAGATTGCCATTAAAATTAGAATGGCAATACTTTGGTGCAGGACTCCTAAATTAACGGGAACGGCTGTAATCAGTGTTGCGATTCCTACTAAAACTTGCAGGATAATAAGTGATGACACAACCTGAATAGTGTGAACAATTGAGGTAGGATATTTTTTTTGCTTACTGAGTAAATAAATGGACATACCAAAGCAGGTTATTCCAATGATTCTGTGTATTAATTGAACTACCGAAGGCGATTCAATTAGCGCTAATAATCCTTTTATTTCGAAAGATCGAATCAATTCAATTGGGATCCAACTCTCTCCCATTTTAGGGAATGTGGTGTACATTTTCCCTGCTTTGAGTCCTGCAACTAGAGCACCATAAATTATCTGAAGAGAAACCAATGCAATAATTCCATTGATCAATCTTGCAGGAACGATGGGTGTGATTAATCGCCTTGCATCTTGCTTGTAATACATGGCTGTCCAATAAATATAACTGATAAGAGCGAGTGCAGTAACAAGATGTGCAGCCAGTCGGTAATGGCTTACGTGTGGGGCTTTGACTAATCCACTTTTAACCATAAACCAACCTAGGATTCCCTGAAAAAGTCCGCCTATAAAGATAATGATTATCCGTTGTTTCATTTTTTTAGAGAAACGTCCTTTACTCCAAAAAATCAAGCAAGGAATAATAAAGACCAATCCTATGATTCGACCAATGAGGCGGTGGAGGTATTCCCAAAAGAAAATGGACTTAAAATCGGAGAGTGTAAAGTGAGAATTGTAGAACTTATATTCAGGAGAACTTTTATACAGCTCAAATTCATGGATCCATTCTTGTTCATTCAATGGTGGAATTGCTCCTACGATTGGTTTCCATTCTACCATCGAAAGTCCTGATTGAGTGAGACGGGTAATTCCGCCGATAATAACCATAAGGGCAATTAAGATACATCCTGAGATTAACCAATAATAAACCGCATTACTTTTTTTTACTTTCATTTTGGTGACGTTTTTAACGGATTTCAAAATTGTTCAGGAATCACTAACGAAAGAATGATTCAAATCATAAGACCGTTGCAAAACCCATTACTCTTCGTTACTTCAAAAATTCAACATCCTCATTTACAATCGTAAACTGCGGTGTTAAATTTTAATCGCGCCTCGATTAATGAATCTTGCAACGGTTTTATGAATCAAGGACAAAAGTTGGGGAGGATAAATTCCTTCGTTAGGATAGACAGAGGTTTTAATAACAAATTATTGTTGCGGACGAAGCGTCATTCAAGGAAGCGAAGTAAGAAAAATGGCTGTTTCGTTGTGTTTTGTCAAAAGCGCTTGCGTTTCAGATCTCGATCTGTCACTTTTGACCATAAAATACAGAAAGAGCCATATTTCACGAGTGGCTTAGAATGGCGCAAAGGATGTTTTGCTTACTTTTTCAGCCTCGGAAAAAAGTAAGAAGCATAAAAATTGTGGTACGCTTGAAACCAATCAATAAAACTTCAACTGTTTCGAGTTGAGAGACAAATCCCCACGTTTTATAATTGATCTGGTTTTATCATACGATTTTATAAATAAAAAAAGCCACCCATTTCTGAGTGGCTTAAATGATTTAGGCGTGTTGACGTTAATGATTTCGTGGTTTTTTTCCGAAAGTATGTCGATTAGAGATTCTGATTTTTCGCGGATTCCAGTTCCAGATAACGATTTGGTATTTTCTCCAAGCATAATCGAGTGGAGCAACCAAAAAGTGCATAAATCGAGTGAACGGAATAATACCGATAATCACGAATGCAGAAATAATGTGAATTTGGATCAGCCAAGGCATTTCAGAAACCGCATTAATGTCAGGATTAAATGAGAATATCGATCTTAAATAGGGTGTTAAGACACTTGAAAACCAGGAAGATCCCCATCTTACAAAAAACGCCACCCCTAAACCTGAAAGAATCTGTGTGAATAATACGGTGTAAACAACCATATCCATTTTGTTGGTTACCACCAATAGCATTTTAGCTTCTAATCTTCGTTTAATCAATAAGATTAATCCCAATAATGCAGCTAATCCGAAAGCAAAAGAAGAGATTTCAAGAATTAATAACCGCACTGGTTGACCATTCCATGCTAATACTGCAGATGGAAACAAGAACGCGATCAAGTGACCAAAGAACAATATGAATAAGCCCCAGTGGAAAGGTTGGCTACCCCAGAATAATTTCTTGCCTTCCAGAAATTGTGAGGACAAAGAAGAGACTTGGTATCCTCTTGCTGTATATCGATAAATACTACCTATAATGAATATTCCAAAGCAGAGATAGGGGAGAACTACGAACATCAATGTATTAATCATTCCTGCGTTTGCGTTCAATAAGACAACTAGCAGTAGAATGATTATTGCTGCAATGAATAAAAACAAGAAGAAGAAAAAGCCATAATTTGGAATTTTATGTGGTTCCGTGTGGTAACCTACTTCATTTACCAATTTAAAGGCATTTTTTCTCAGTCTATACAAGAAGAACCCTACAACAAGCAGTGAAAGAAATGTCCAAAATAGAAATGTTGAATTCACATTAATTCCATTTGTGCCTGAAGCTTGAGGATCAGGTCCGTTTGTAGGAGAGGCTGTTGATCCATTATCTCCAGCAGCCGGGGTAGATCCAGCGGCAGTACCTTTTTCTTTTACAAACGCAATAAAGTCTTTGATTTCGTCATCGGTTAATTGAGGGAATCCAGGCATTTGCATCTTATTGAACTCTTCGTAGACTTCAATAGCATCTTTATCACCTGATTTAATCAAACCTTGCGAATCTTTGACCCATTTAATGATCCATTCTTCACTTCTGCGATCAGCGAGCCCACCTAAGCCAGGACCAACAAGCTTTTGGTCTGACAAGCTGTGGCAAGTCATACACATCTTATTGAAAAGATCTTCACCAGAGGCTCCAAAACTGTTAGTTGGAGTAAGGAATGTAAAAATAAAAAGAACGAAAGCTGAAATAGTTTTTATTCTTTTCCAAACAGAACCCAACTCCCGGTCGAGCCCCATTACCATTGTTTTTTCTAGACGAGCCATATTAATTTGTTTTTACAAGTTGTGGGGTGGTTGAACATCCCGTGTTGCAACTCTTAAGGAAATTTCCTCCAAGTGTTGGAATGATTTCTGGATCATTGTATTCGATGTTTTTGAAATCTTGTTTAACGACATTTAATAGCGATTGAATCGCGTATTGGAATATGTTTTTGTTTTCCATGTCCTCCATAAGAATTACTTTTTGCTTTTTCTTACGAACCTTGTCTTTCAATTCCATTCTAGCAGTATCAAATTCTGCTAACATTTTTGTGAGTGAAGGCTCCATGATCCGGGCAGCAAATTCATCCAAAAATGTTTCATCCTCCATGATTGCCATTAGGGTCAGTACATTCGGGAGGTTATCCGCTAGTTCATTGCCACAATCATTATTTGCTCTCCGTTGCTCATCTTTCATTTTGACCAAAAACTCACCTCTTTTGTAGTCTTCAGCAAAAAGCACGTAACCCAAATCAAGAAAACAAATAGCTTGAATATGAAATGTTTTTCCGAAAACCTCTTCAATTTCATAAAGATCTTTCGTCTCTATGAATTGAAAAAATGGAAGTATTTCAGTGTATGCTTCGGGATAATCTTCTTTCAGCATTTTAACACATTCTGCCACTTGTTGCTTGTATGATTCGTCAGGATACCTGAACAGATTCGCAAGCTGGTTATACTGCTCTCTCTTTTTCATAATTGACACTCAATTACAGACCTCTTTTTGGTCTCATTTTGAACCCGAATCCTGTTTCACCTTTTGCGTCAGCTGTTGCTTCTAGCATTTCAATTGATTCTTCACGGTGTGCTGGAGGAATAACAAAGCGCTCTTCAAAAGTTGCTAATGATGTAAGTCTAAAAATTGCATCAGCTGTTTCTGGCCCTATTTTGGAACGTGACATTAAATTCTTCACATTTTCTTCTGATAGATCGCCTACAGTTGCGTTTCTTCTATGAAGTTTTACACTCAATAATTTTTCATAGATATTCGCAATGATTTTCGTGTCACCAATTGAGAACAAGGACGCTAAGTATTGCATTGGCATACGATTGTGATCAATTCCTGGGAACATATCGGTAGACGTAGTTTGGTACAATCCTTTTTCATCAACTTGTGCCATTGCTGGTAGCATTGGTGGAACATAGAATAAGTTGGGTAATGTTCTAAATTCTGGGTGAAGAGGTAGAGCAATTCCCCATTCTTTCACGAATTTGTAAACGGGTGAATTTTGAGCTGCCGTGATGGTAGAATCATGAATTCCATTTTTACGTGCTTCTGCGATTACCAATGGATCATTTGGATTCAAATAAATATCCAGTTGATTGTGAATTAAGTCTTTATCTGCTGACGCAGCAACTTGTTCAATGCGGTCAGCATCGTATAGCATCACACCAAGGTACCTGATTCGTCCAACGCAAGAGTGCATACAAGCGGGTGCTTGTCCAGTCTCTAAACGCGGATAGCAAAGGATACATTTTTCTGATTTCCCAGTATGCCAGTTGTAGTAGCTTTTCTTGTAAGGACAAGCTGTTACACACATTCTCCAAGCGCGACATCTTTCTTGATTGATCAATACAACGCCATCTTCACCTCTTTTGTACAATGCACCTGATGGACAAGAAGCCACGCATGCAGGATTTAAACAGTGATTACAAATTCTTGGCAAGTACATCATGGTCATCTGTTCTAACTGGAACATTGCTTCCTGATCTTGGCTTGTCATGTCTTTGAAGTTGACATCTTTTCTTGCATAATCAGGTGATCCACCTAGATCGTCATCCCAGTTTGGCCCTGACTTGATGTCAATCGGCTCACCAGTAATTAATGAGATTGCTCTCCCGATTGGTTGATCATCACCTTCTGGAGCGGTGAAAAGATCACTGTATTTATATGCCCACGGGTGATAATAATCCTCTAATGAAGGCATATTGGGATTGTGAAAGATGTTTTTTAACCCTTTTAGTTTACCAGCTCCTTTTAACGATACTGATTCACCATTTTTCTCCCATCCACCTTTGTATATTTCCTGATCTTCCCATTTAGTAGGATATCCAGTTCCCGGTTTCGTTTCAACGTTGTTCCACCACATATATTCAGCTCCTCGTCTATCGGTCCAAACGTTTTTACACGCTACCGAGCAAGTGTGGCATCCGATACATTTATCGAGATGAAATACCATTGAAACTTGTGCTCTAATATTCATAACTATGAATTTTTAATTCTACGATTAACTATTAATATTCTACGATCTCCATTTTTCTCACCAACACGTGAGTATCACGGTTAACACCAACTGGCCCCCAGTAATTAAAATGGTACGTAAATTGGCCGTATCCACCACACATTAGATTTGGTTTTAAGTGAACTCTAGTGAACGAGTTGTTCATTCCTCCACGTCTCGGTTCTCCTTTTTCACCTCTTCTAATTTGAGATTTTGGAATATTATAGGTTCTTTCAACGGCATGATACACGATACAGACACCTCTTGGAATTCGCGCACTCACACAAGCTCGTGCAACATACACACCATGGTCATTGTAAACCTCTACGTGATCGTTGTCTTTGATTCCAAGTTCTGCAGCATCTTCTTCACTCATCCAGCAAGGCTCATTTCCTCTTGAAAGGGTCAACATTCTCAATGTATCTCCGTAAGTAGAGTGAATGTGCCATTTACCGTGTGGTGTTAAACAATTCAACATTTTTGCTTTCCCATCATTTACCGTTTTTCTTAAATCTCCATATGCTTCAGGAGTCGGTGATGGTTTGTATGTTGCGAGGTGTTCTCCAAATGCGATGTAGGCATCATGATCTAAGTAGAAGTGCTGACGACCAGTCAATGTTCTCCACGGAACAAACATATCTACATTGTAGGTGTATGCTGCATACGTTCTGCCTTCATGCATTAAACCAGACCAAAGAGGTGATGAATTGTATCGCTTAGGTTGTGCTTGCAAATCACGGTATTCCATAGATATTTGCTCATAACCATCTCCTAATTTAGCGATGTCTTCATTTCCTATAATCTCAGCCATGTTTTGATATGCACGTTTGGTTAATTTACCATTCGTGAGTGTTGATAGTTTCAAGATTGCATCAATTGCTTCAACATCGCCTTTTAATGAAGGATATTCTTTTCCATCAGATAAACGAATGACATGTTCCTTGTTCTGGATCATTTCTTCATAAACATCTGCACATTTGTAGTGATTACCGTGCGCTCCCAATCCATTTTTAGCAACACCTTCACCTAATGTGATGAATTTGTCATAGATTTTCGTGTAATCTCTTTCTTTGAAAACTATTTTGTGCATTGTTTTCCCAGGAATTGGTTCACATTCTCCTTTGCTCCAGTCTTGAAGACGCGATTGTGTGATTTCATCCTTAGAGTCATGTGATAAAGGAACATTTACAACATCCAACATTGGGGTTGGTAAATATTTTTTAGACATGTTTTGTACTTTCAATGCCAACTCTTGGAAAATTTGCCAGTCAGTTTTAGATTCCCATACTGGAGGAATTGCCTCTGACAATGGGTGAATAAATGAGTGCATATCCGTTGAATTGATATCCGCTTTTTCGTACCATGAGGCTGTTGGCAAAACGATATCAGAATAAAGCGCTGAAGTATCCATACGGAAGTTGATGTCAATCACCAAATCCATTTTTCCTTTCGGTGCTTCTTTTCCTTTATAGGAAATATCGTGAACCATGTCGCCAGCAACCTCATCAGCAATTTTATTTGTATGAGTTCCTAAGTAGTGATCTAAGAAATACTCATGACCTTTTGCGGATGTACCGATTGCATTTCCTTTCCAGATGAACCACACTCTTGGGAAGTTGATTTCCTCATCTGGTTCAACAATTGCGTGCTTCAATTCACCGGATTTGATTTGTGCTACAATGTGCGCTCTCATTTCATCTTCCGTTGTAGCTCCAGCTTTTTGTGCATCAGCTACGATGTCGAAATTGCGTTTACTGTACTGCGGATAATAAGGCATCCATCCATTACGAACCGCCATTACCGCCCAGTCAGCAGAGTGCATATTTGCCAATTTATTATCAGGTGAAGAGTTGTAGAATTTCTGATTTCCATCGTATCTCCATTGACACGAATTGATGTAGTGCCAAATTGGTCCTTGTTGTAAGCGTGGTGCGGTGTCCCAGTCTTTGGAACTCATAATGGTTGACCAAGAATCCATTGGAGCCAATTTTTCTTGTCCAACATAGTGATTCATACCACCTCCGTTTTTACCGTTACAACCAGTTAGCATTTGTGCCATAATTGCAGAGCGGTACATTAAGTTTTCGTGGAACCAGTGATTGATACCTGCACCAACAATGACCATGCAAGCACCTTCAGTTGTTTCGGCTGTACTTGCCCATTCACGTGCCAATTGGATTACTTCTTTACGACCAATTCCGGTGAATATTTCTTGCCACGCTGGCGTGTAAGCAGCATCTTTATCATCAAATGATGTAGGATATTCACCTTCAAGTCCTCTACCGATACCGTATTGAGCCATCGTAAGGTCGTATACAGTAGCAACTGGTATTTTTTCTCCGGTATTTGAAGTGATGTAACGCACAGGAACCCCTCGGAGTGCTTTTTTGTCTAAGCCAAATTCTGTAAATTCTACTTGAACAACAGCGTCGTGTTTTTCGAGTAATGATAATTCTGGGTCGTACTCTTTTCCAGTTTCGCCATCTTTATGGAATAAGTTCCATTGACCTTTTTTCTCTTGCCATCTGTAACCCATTGTTCCCATTGGAGAGATCAATCCACCAGTTTTTGTATCAAAATTCAAGAATTTCCATTCGCTATTTTCAGCATCTTTAAATTCAGAAACCTCGCTGATGCGAACCATTCTTCCAGGCACTAATTTATCGCCATCTTTATCAAGTCGAACCAAGAATGGGCAATCAGTGAATTTCTTCACGTAATCCATGAAATAAGGAACTTGTCTATTGACGTGGTATTCCTGAAGAATAACGTGTGTTACTGCCATCCAGAATGCACCATCAGATCCTGCGTGAACTGGAATCCATTGATCTGCATGTTTTGCTACCATATTGAAATCTGGTGCCATTACAACAGTTTTTGTTCCATTGTGTCTCGCTTCAGAAAAGAAGTGAATGTCTGGTGTACGTGTCATACCCAAGTTGGCCCCCATTGAAACGATAAATTTCGATTTGAACCAGTCGGCACTTTCGCAAACGTCTGTTTGTTCACCCCATATTTCTGGGAAAGCATTTGGTAAATCGCAGTACCAATCATAGAATGATAGGTTGACAGCTCCCATTAATTGTAGGTAACGAGCGCCAGATGCGTAACTCAACATACTTTTTGCAGGAATAGGGGCAAAACCAATGATTCTGTCTGAACCATATTTCTGTATTGTGTAAATGTTTGATGCGGCAATAATTTCAATTACCTCATCCCATTTTACACGACGGAATCCGCCTTTACCTCTTGCTCGTTGGTATCTTTTTCTTTTAGCTGGATCTGCTTGTAAATTTGCCCAAGCCTGAACTGGGTCTTCGCCACATTTTTTCTTCTCTTCTCTAAAAAGATCAATCAATGCACCTCTTATAATAGGGTATTTAACACGGATGGGACTGTATAAGTACCACGAATAGGAAATGCCTCGTTGACAACCTCTAGGTTCGTAAGGGGGAACATCTTTGTTGAATTGTGGATAATCCAATTGTTGCATTTCCCAAACTACAATTCCATCTTTCACGTGAATTGCCCAAGAACATCCTCCAGTACAGTTTACTCCATGGGTACTTCTTACTACTTTATCATATTGCCATCTATTTCTATAGAATTCTTCCCATTTTCTTGTATTTGGCGATATTATATCTTCAATCCAGCTCATTTTGTTTGAATTTAATGTAACTACTTTTCTTTATTAATGTTTCGCATCCCAGGCTTTACTCTGACGGTCGAAAATTTCCTTTTTAACCATTTTCTTCTTTCTTGAAAACCACATAAGATTGATTGCGATCAAGATGATAACTAGTCCACTAATCCCTCCTAATAACATAAAGTTATAGCCTGAATCTGCTGTTTGCGTTTGTTTGACTTCATTGGCATACTTTAAAAATGCCTGAAGCTTTGTTCGTTCGTTTTCTGTGAGCGGACTGTTTTGATAAGATGCTGCCATTGCTGGAAATGAAGGCGCTGCTAACCATCCAGAGATTCCTTCTCCCAGTCGTGTATAAACATCAGTAAGATCTTTTGCAAGAAGTCCTCCAGTTGCTGTGTTGTTGTTTTTTACTGAGTGACATGAAATACAAGACGGACCTCCATTTGCAAAACCTTTAGTTCCTTCAAAATAATTCTTCCCGGCCAATTCCTCTAACTTCATTGCTCTTCCAGCTGCTAATGCCTTGGCGCTAGTCAAACTGATCATTGATCCAATCAAGATCAATCCAATTCCTTTTAAAAATCCTTTTCTTTCCATTACTGAGATTATTATAGTGTAAAGATCATTCCATTGACATGCTTATAAAATGATCTGAATCATATAATGAGGCTATTTAGGTTTTTGATTGGAAGTTGGAATCTTTCTAAATAAGAGTTGGTTAGTGATGTTTAGTTGATTTTAGGATGATGTGTTGATCAAATAAAAGAGAAAATTAGTTGTCTCTAATCATGTTTTATGAAAATCAAATGGAGTCAGGTGGGAGTGGTTGGTTTTTTGTCTTTGATGTACTTCTAGTTTATATAAAAGCAGTTATAACCTGAGATTGGTAGGTGTTCTTTCTGTAAGTTGTCGTGATTATTTGGTGAATGCGTTTCCTTTATTTTAGTTGCGAACAAAGACTTTTATTTTTGAATCACTGAAATCGCTTTGTTGTAATGAATTTCTGGAATAGCCCAAATTGCCAATTGTTGGTGTGTTGTTTACGAATTGTTGCAAGAAATAACTGCCTTGATATCCTTTTTTTATCAAAAAGGCAATCATTTCGTCAATATCTTTTTTTGAAAGAAGGTTTTCGTGAACGGTTGTCCTTACTTCAAATTTAAACTGACTATCGAGTAATAAGTCGAGTGTTTTTTCAAAACGACTAACTAATTTGGAGTTGGTTATGATGTTGAATTTTTGGTTGGTTGCTTTGAAATCGAGGGCTATGTAATCGATTAATTGTTCGTCAATTAATTGTTGAATCATTTTAGGGTTGGAGCCATTGGTGTCTAGTTTGATGTTCATGCCAATTTTTTTGATTGTTCTGGCGAATTGAGGTAAATCTTTGTTGGAAGTGCATTCCCCTCCACTCAATACAACTCCATCGATGAGGTTGATGCGTTTTCTTAAAAAAACAGCTACTTCCTCGAAGCTTAATTTCCCCTTGCTGGTAACGATTTCTGGATTGTAACAATAGGAGCAACGCATATTACAGCCTGCAAACCAAATAATGCAGGCTGTTTTATCAGGATAGTCTAACAAGGTGAAAGGTGTTAGACTATAAATAGGGGTGTGGTCAACGGCATTCATCAAAATGAGTCCGTTGTTTGTGTTCACCTTTTTTTCCGATATTAAAACTTTCAATAGGTCGATGGTAGCCCATTACCCTAGTGTATACTAAGCATTTTGTTCTCAATTGATCTACTTCCTTTAGTAAATCTTCTTTTGTGCTTCTTCTAGTTGTCGTCGTTGTCATAACTGGTTGTATTTAAGTTTAATTTTTCAATTAAGGAATCATCGCATTTTGGGCAGTATTCATATTCGCCAGAAAGGTAGCCATGTGTTGGACACACGCTAAATACGGGTGTAACTGTTATGTAAGGCAATCTGAAATTTGTAAGCACTTTTTTTACCATGTTTCGACAAGCTTCAGCAGAGCTTAATCGTTCACGCATGTATAAATGCAGTACTGTACCTCCAGTGTATTTGCATTGGAGTTCATCTTGAAGGATTAAGGCTTCAAATGGATCGTCTGTGTGATCAACAGGGATTTGGGAGCTATTTGTGTAATAAATATTTTCGTCAAATCCTGCTTGAATAATATCGTTAAAGCGCTTCTTGTCTTCTTTGGCAAATCGATAAGTGGTGCCTTCGGCTGGTGTTGCTTCAAGGTTGTAAAGATTACCTGTTTCCTCTTGGAATTCCTGCATACGCTTGCGGATAAAATCCAAAACTTCAGATGCGAAATCAATTCCTGCTTCAGCTGTAATGTTAATTTGATCATTTGTGAAGTTTCGAATCATTTCATTCAAGCCATTAACACCGATTGTTGAAAAATGGTTTTTGAAATGTGGTAAATAGCGTTTGGTGTAAGGGAATAATCCTCTGTCATACATATCTGTAATGAATATCCGTTTCTTTTCAAGGGTTGACTTGGCTATCTGGATTAAGAAATCGAGTCGTTCAAAAAGGGCTGCTTTATTTCCTTTGTAGATATATCCTAAGCGTGCCATATTGATTGTAACAACACCGATGCTTCCTGTCATTTCTGCACTTCCGAATAGGCCGTTTCCTCGTTTCAATAACTCACGTAGATCTAGTTGTAGTCTACAGCACATGCTTCGAACTGCATTTGGCTTGTATGCATTCGGGTTTTCAACTTTTTCTCCATTTTCATTGGTTATGAATTGACTTCCTATGAAATTCTGAAAATAGGAAGAACCTATTTTTGCTGTGTTCTCAAAAAGAAGATCTGTATTCTCTCCGTACCAATCAAAATCCTCAGTAATATTTACAGTGGGAATAGGGAAGGTGAATGGCTGTCCATTTGAATCGCCTTCTGTCATGACTGTGTAATATGCTTTGTTGATGAGGTGCATTTCTGGTTGAAAGTGCTCATATCTCAAGTCTTCCAAGTTGTTAACGCCTCGTTCTGATGCTCTGAAAATCATCTCTTGATCTTTACTTCCTTTAAATAGATGAAGATTGTTTTTTGTAGGTATTTGTTCTTTTAGATCGCTCGGAACTACCCAATCTAATGTAATATTCGTAAAGGGAGACTGTCCCCATCGTGCTGGAACGTTTAAGTTATAGACAAAGCTTCTGATTGCTTTTAGTACTTCGGTGTAGGATAAATTATCCTTAAATACGTAAGGAGCCAAGTAGGTATCGAAAGAACTAAATGCTTGTGCTCCTGCCCATTCACTTTGAAGAATTCCTAGAAAGTTAGCCATTTGCCCTAGTGCTTCGCGAAAGTGATTGGGTGGTTTGCTTTCAACACGACCGCGAACACCATTAAAACCATCATTTAATAAGATCCGCAAGCTCCAACCTGCACAATAGCCTGTTAAACAATCCAAGTCGTGAATGTGAATATCGCCATTTCTATGTGCGTATCCTTCTTCTTTCGTATAAACTTTATCGAGCCAATAGTTTGCTATGATTTTACCTGCTACATTATTTACTAAGCCAGCATTCGAATAGGAGGTGTTTGCATTTGCATTGATGCGCCAATCTGATTGATTAATGTATTCTTCGATCGTTTGTGTGCTGTTTACAAATGTGGTTTCAGTGGGAATTCCTTCAATGCTTTCACGTTGCATTTTTCGGGTATGTCGATATACCATGAAAGATCGTAACACATCAAAATTGTTCGACTTAAATAATTCTTTTTCAATAACATCTTGGACTTCCTCTACTGACCACACTGTTTTTGAATCCAGTTCATTCAGTACTTCTTCAAGAATAGAGGCTTCAAATCGGGTGTTGACACTTTCGAATCCTTTCCGGATTACTTCTTCAATCTTAAATATTTCCAATGGCTTGTATTCTCCATTGCGCTTAATCACATACTTTTCCATGTTAATTCATTTTTCAATGTTTAATTCATTTTTAAATAGGCTCTCCCGTTTTGAAGGTCTGTCACCATTTCAAATACGGAGGTCGTTTTGATCATGTTTTTAAAATCACTTTTAATGTGCTTGTATTTTTTGTGTGCTGGACAAGGATTTACTTCAGAACATTCCTTGAGACCTAATACACACATTGAAAAACTTGCCTCGCCATCAATTGCAATAACAATATCTTCAAGTGTGATTTTTTTAAGATTTACAGTCACCATTTCAAATCCTCCTTGTGCACCTTGAATCGAGTAGATCAATCTGTTTTTTACTAATTTCTGCAAAATTTTTGCGGTGAATGGTTCGGGCGAATCAATAGCGTTTGAGATTTCTCTTAAGCTGATTCTTTTGCCTTCTAGTGAGTTCAGTGCAACAACTACACAAGCTCTGATTCCATATTCGCATGCTTTTGTAAACATTATTAAAGATTTATTCAAATGTAAATAAAGCGAATTAATAAGGACTATTATATCCGAATTGATTTAATAACAATTACCTGTTCATAAGCCATTGAACACGTTGTGTGTACTGGGTTTTAGAATGGTGTTACAGCTCTGAATTAGATATTAACAATGCTTTATTGTAATGTTAATAAAGGTTATAGAATTATTTGTAGATTTTAATCAAAGCCCAATGTAGTCTATTGATTAGGATGGGCTCGGTTCTTAATGAATTGAAAATTTAAATTAATACAAGACTATATTGTCTTTTATTTAAAGATATTAAATACATTTGTACAATAAGAATATTAAAAATAAAATCAGATGGAAAAGTTAGATGTCACAGTGATTGAGCCACGTCTTAAACACCCAACAATATTTGAACGTTTTGATGCGCTTTTAGGTGGACAAGCATTCATTATTCATAATGACCACGATCCAAAGCCACTTTATTACCAAATGATCGCTGAAAGAGGTCCGGTTTTTAATTGGGAGTATTTGCTGGAAGGCCCAGCGATTTGGGAAGTAAAAATCACACGTTTGAATGATGGTGAACAATCAGAAACAATCGGTGAAATGGTTGCGAATGATTACCGAAAAGCAGAGGTATTTCGCAAATTTGGATTAGATTTTTGTTGTGGTGGTAAAAAAACACTTGAAAAAGCGTGTGAACGTAAAGGTTTAGATGTTGTAGAGGTGAAAAAAGCACTTCTAGCGGTTGAAAATGAATCGAATGCTAATGTAGAAGATTACACTAGTTGGGAATTGGATTTTTTGGCTGATTATATCATCAATAAACATCATAAGTACATTGAAAATGCGCACCTAATACTTTCTGAGTTTAGTAACAAAGTTGCAAGAGTACATGGTTCTAGCCATCCTGAAGTTGTAGAAATTGCACACTACTACAATGAGGTAGCCGAAGAGCTTCAACTTCACATGCGCAAGGAAGAGATGATCCTTTTTCCCTATATCAAGGAATTAGTTGCTGCAAAACGAAGTGGTGTTAAAATGGAGCGCCCTGCTTTTGGATCCATCCAAAATCCAATAAACATGATGGAGGCTGAACATGTTTCTGCTGGAGGTAATATGGATAAAATCAACGAATTGAGCAATAATTTCACTCCGCCAGAAGATGCATGTAATTCATACCGAGTATTGTATGCTAAACTGAAAGAATATGAATTGGACTTACATCACCACATTCATTTAGAGAACAATATTCTTTTTAAGAAAGCCATTGATTTGGAGAAAGAACTTTTTAACAGTTAATATTTCAGGTCATGAAGATCAATGGTCAAACAAAAGTGTCGGCGGTCATTAAGCACAATATGGAAGCAATAGATGTTATTGCTTCCATTAATCGAAACTTCAAAAAGTTGAAGAATCCTATCCTTCGTGCTGTTTTGGCACCAAGGGTTACACTGGCCGATGCTTCCAAAATAGGGAAATGTGACTTAGAAGTCATCATGAATAAACTGGCTGAAATTGGGTTTGAAATTGAAGTTGATCCTCATCAACAGTTAACTCATGTACATGATGAAATCGTTGATGTAATCCAGATCATTGAATTTCTTGGAAGTCGAAAGTGCGATATCTTAGATGTGAGACCTTTGTTCAATAAAAATGAGGATCCATTCAATACGATTATGTCTTTTGTAAAGTTATTAGATTCAACAATGGCACTGGAAATCATCAATTCATTTGAACCGATTCCATTGATTCGGATTCTTCAAAACAAAGGGTTTGAGATATTGTGTGTTTCTCAAGATGATTATTACCGCGTTTTTATTAAAATGGGTGTTTCTAAATTGACGAACGAAATAACTCCAACGACTACAGTTTCTTTAGCTGCTTTCAATGAACAACTAAAAGCATTTGATGGACACATTACTGAAATTGATGTACGTGAGTTGGAAATGCCATTACCAATGGTAACGATTCTAAATGAATTAGAAGAGTTGAAAAAAGGAAATGCACTCTTTGTATTTCATAAAAAAATTCCCCAGTACTTATTGCCCGAATTGCAAGAACGGGGTTTTGTAACACTTATTAATGAAGTAGACGAGGCAACAATACATCTGTTAATCTATCAATAAATGCAAGGTACAGCTAGCAATAATGCCCCTTCGAGTTCTGTTGTAATTCCTCATTTTATAACAGGCGCGGTAATTTGGTTGCTTTGCATGATTCTTCTGTTTTGTAATACAGATGCTTTAATGGGGCATTTTTTTAATTTCAAATTGCTGTCAATCAATCATTTACTTGTTTTGAGCTGGGTAACAACAATCATATTTGGAGCATTGTATCAGCTTCTTCCCGTTATTTTACTTTGCAAATTGTACAGTGAACGTTTAGCCATTTTATCATTTATTTTTCTGCAAGTTGGCTCTATTGGGATGTCTGTATGTTTTTGGAATGGGTTAACAGGAATTCCGTTAATCTCAACTGGATCGGTTGTCTGTTTGGCGATGCTTTTTTTTGGATTCAATCTCATGAAGACGATTCTACGTTCATCCGTTGTTCGAATTGAAAAGACATTTATTGCAACAGCTGTTTTTTGGCTCTTCTTCACCGTGTTAATTGGACTCCTTTTAGCGATCAATTTCCAATTTCCTTTCTTGACATTTCCGCACGTAGAATTACTGAAAGTTCACGCACATTTTGGTGTGATTGGGTGGTTTTCTCAATTAATTATCGGAGTAGCAAGTGTTTTAATTCCTATGTTTCTGCTTTCTCATACAACTTCAAAAAGGGGATTAATGATTTGTTATGTTCTCTTGAATGGTTCACTGTTAGTGGGATTTTTTTCTAAAATGAGTGCGTTTGAAACTGGGTTGATCTGCTCACTTTTGATGGGTGTTTTAGGGCTGTTTTTCTTTTTGCGTTTTATCTACCAAACCTACCGAGCACGGGTCAAAAAGAAATTAGACATTGGTATGAAAAAATCAATGATCGCATTCCTTTTTGCTTTGCTTGCTATTGTTTTTTCAATTCCTTCATTCGTTCAACAAATCAAGGGTTTTGAAATCCCGGAAACAGCTTATTTCACTACACTTATTATAGGATTTGTGTCGACACTAATAATGGGGCAGACCTATAAAACATTGCCTTTTATCATTTGGTTGAACACCTATAAATCAGTTGTTGGGAAAGAAAAAACGCCTTTGCCAAGAGATTTGTATTCTGATACGATTGCTCGTTGGCAATACCGCATTCATTCTATCGGATTTCTAGTTGTTTTAACTGGCATTACTTTGCACTATCAGCCAGTTCTTCAAGCAGGAATTGGATGCTTGCTGATTGCGGGAATACTTTATTTGAAAAACGTATTGACACTCTTATTTCATAAACGAAAACACAATGAATTTAGCACTTATTAATTCCGAAGAAACCGCAGTTTTGGATTGTTTAAAAGCAGTGATTGACCCAGAATTGATGGTTAATATTGTAGACCTTGGATTGGTTTATGGTATTGAGGTCAACAGTAAAACAAATAGGATCAATATCAATCTCACATTAACTTCTCCCGGTTGCCCAATGGGTGATGTAATTGTGCAGGATATTGAAAATACATTATACCGTTTTTATCCTAGTTATACACAAACGATTCAGCTAGTATGGGAACCAAATTGGACACCAGATCTGGCAAGTGAGGAAGGGAAATTTGCATTAACAGAATTCTAGTATGTTTTCGCACAAATGTAAGTATGCAATCCGTGCGGTTATTTTTCTTGCTACACGGAACAAACAGTTGACAATGACGAGTGGTACTGAGATTGCTCGCGTATTAAACACGCCGATGGCTTTCACAGTAAAAATTCTTCAAGAACTTGCTCGGAAAAAGTTGATTCATTCTACAAAAGGCCCGAAAGGTGGGTTTTATATTGATGAGTCGCTTAAGTCAATTCCCATGCTTTCTATTGTAAAAGCGATTGATGGAATTGGTGTTTTTCATCGGTGTGGAATTGGTTTAGATGCTTGTTCTGATGAGCATCCATGCCCTTTCCATGAAACATTCAAAGAAAACAGAGAAAAACTTCTTGCGGTTTTTAGTTCAAAAACAATTGGTGATTTTTGCATTGATTGTTTTGAGGAAAATTACTTCATAACCAATTTCATTCGCTGATCATTCACACCATACCTATCAAATTTGATTTTACATGAATGCAATTACTGAAAAAACAACTCTTGAAGCGCTTCAATTCATCTATTTCAAACCACTTTTGGACTTGATTTATGAAGCTCAAACGATTCATCGTCTCCATCACATTCCGAATGAGATTCAAGTCAGCTCACTTGTAAACATTAAAAGTGGGGGTTGTCCCGAAAATTGTGCCTACTGTCCGCAATCTGTTCATAATACAGCAAAGGTGCCAGTTGAAAAACTAATGTCTGTTGCTGAAGTTCATACACAGATAATAGCGGCAAAATCTGCGGGCGCTTCGCGTATTTGTTTAGGGGCAGCTTGGAGAGAAGTACGTGATAATAAGGATTTTGATCGCGTTTTAGAAATGGTTCGTTCTGTTTCCAACGAACAGTTGGAGGTTTGCTGTACCCTCGGAATGATCACTGAAGAACAAGCTGTAAAGTTGAAAAAGGCAGGATTGACAGCTTACAATCATAACTTGGACACATCAGAAACGTATTACGATAAGATCGTTACAACAAGGGATTACCAACATCGGATTGATACACTAAAAAATGCAAGAAACGCTGGTATAGCTCTCTGTTCTGGAGGAATTATTGGTATGGGCGAATCCATTGAAGATCGACTACAAATGCTTTTAACACTTGCTTCATTGAATCCTGCGCCTGAATCCGTTCCCATTAACCTGCTCGTTCCCGTTGCAGGAACTCAACTTGAACACCAAGATCTTGCCTCTGTTTGGGAATTGATTCGAATGATTGCTACTGCTCGCATTCTAATGCCTACGAGTGCTATTCGGTTATCTGCAGGTCGCGAACGAATCAGCCATGAAGGTCAAGCATTGTGCTTTCTTGCAGGTGCCAATTCGATTTTTATGGGCGAAATGTTACTTACAACAAGTAATTGTTCTTACGAAAATGATAGTGAGTTGTTTGAACAATTGGGATTGGTGAAAAAATCGGTCTAGTTCAATTAAAATAGCGATTAAAAACAGTAAACGATTGTTGAAGTTGTGTGATTACTTTATTCGATTCATCGATGCTTTTCAACTCATCTAGTTCATTTACTAGATCTATAAATGGCACTAACCACTTATGGAGTTCATCGTGCGCTTTGCCGGTCATGGTACAGTTAGAAGTCAATAGGTCAACATTATTCGACAATTTGATTGATAATTTTGTATAATTCTTCTTGGGTAATGGATTAAATTCTTTTAAGTCTTTTTCCATGTTCCGTATATGAATCATCATTCCCTCATCGACTTTCCATTTCTTTCCATTATCTAATTCAATTTCAGTTGAATGTTTATGTTGTTCCAATTGCTGATTCTGTGGAGTGTTTTGCTTTGTGGTTTCCTTTGTTGAATTTTCACAACTTAGCAATAGTCCGCCGATGACTATTAGGAATGTAATTTTAGTGTTCATTTTTTTCTTTTTTAGCATAAAATTTATTTGATTTTCATTCTCATTCCCAGAAAAAATCTCATTTTTTGATAGGGAGCATAGTTGTATCCGGGATCGAAAGTATATCCATTAGGATTGGTAATAGGATCACTAATTGTTTTATCAAAAGGGTCAAAAGGTCTCATGATTGGATCGCCTGATGGAAGGAAATTCAATAAGTTCTTTACGCCCAAATATGTTTCAAAAGAGGGGGTTATTTTTTTAGTTACCTGAAGATTAATAATACTAAACCAAGGTGAGTGATCTGGTCGGTAATCGTTCTCTAAAACAGGTAGTAGCATTGGGGAATATACATTTCCAGTCAGGTCAAAACTAGTGCCAATGCGACACCATGTATAGCTTAAAACAAAATTTGAAGTGAATTTTGGTGTCTGAACCTGATACCTTGTGTTCAGCAACCCATTTTTATCCTTTTCTCTTAAAAACACATCCGTATAGGTTCCGCCCACCATTATTTTAAATGGGAAATTGAAAGCCCACAATAAGTGAAAGCCACCTCCCTGACTGACGCCATATCCATCAAGGTTGTCAAAAATCACCTTGTTGTAATCTGTGAAGTAATCAGCTACAATTTTATTGCTGAAATACGTGTAAAACAAATTCAAATCGAGATTTAATTGACCTTTTTTAAATGGTTTATTGACTGAATAATTCAAATTGCCGTTCCACGATTGTTCTGGTTTTAATGTATTTGTTACGACTACTTCTCTGGCTCCATTAAATGCTGCATGATCTTCGCTGAATAAGTTTACAACTCTATAGCCATTTCCAATTCCAGCTCTGAAAATATGCTTCTTTTTTAGGGTTCCTTTCCAATTAATTCTAGGAGATAGAATACTTCCATGGTGCGTGTTGTAATCATAGCGAAGTCCCATTAATAGCGTATTGTTTTCATTCAGTTTCAATTCATCTTGAATAAAAATCCCTGGTAATAGAGTAGAGATAGGTTGATTTAATGGATGCAATGTATCACTACTTCGTGTGATCATTGTATTGTCATCATAGTATGTATAACGGGTTGCGAAACCAAGCAAGATGTCATTTCTATTTAATTCAATGTTTTTGGTTAGTTGGAGAAATGCGATATTTTGTTCAGCATAGAATGGTGTATTTCCATAGGCTGAATTCTGTTTATGCCTATTAAGTGAATAACTAAGATTTATTTTTTGTTTTCCAATTTTTAACGGTGAATTACCAATTAACTCAAAGCGATTGGTGTAAATACTTTCGCCATAAATACTGTCGCCACCACGAAAGGTTTTATTCCAATTCATTTCTCCTCCCCATCGGTCTTCATAAAAATACCTCATTGCAATCATAGATGTAGTGCCCGACTTGTGTCGAAAACTCAGCTTGTTAAATAGAGCCACTCTTTTCTGAAGTGTTACATCTGTGAAATTATCTCCGTTGAGGTCCCATTTTTTATCAAATAAGAATGAATTTGCAGATAACAATCCAGTAATTTTTGATCCTAATTTGTATTTGAAACTGGCATCCAAATTTAGTTCTTGGTAACTAGTTCCAAAAACATCAAACGAATAGCGCGGTGCATTTTCGGTCTTTTTTGTAATGACATTGATCAATCCACCTACTGCTTCTGATCCGTATAAGGTAGAAGCTGGACCTTTTTGCACTTCTACTCGCTCAATAATTGAATTCGGAATCCCCATTAAACCATAAACGGTCCCTAATGCTGAAACGATGGGCATTCCATCTATCATCACCATTGTGTATGGACCTTCCATTCCGTTGATATGAATATCACCCGTATTACAGACATTGCATTGCAGTTGAGGTCTCACGCCATTCACCATGTTTAAAGACTCAAAAATGGAAGAAGAAGGGTTCCGTTCAAACAATTTCGGAGAAACGATGGTCATTGCAATTGGGCTTTGAGAAACAGCGGTTTCCTTTAATGTGGCTGTGATTGTAACCTCTTCAACGCTTTGAATGGTTGTCTTTAAATGAATGTTTAGTTCATATATTTCATCTCCCAAAAGAGTAAATGATGTGGTGTCACTAGTGTGTTCTGGCGATCTTGTTATTAATGTATATGTACCAGGCTTAAGGTCTTTTATTGAATAAAAACCGTCATCATTTGTGGTTGTACCTTGATTGATCTCTATAATATAAACTTGAGCTAAATCAATTTTACCTGTTTCAGAATAGACAAAACCTTTAATTTCTCCAGCGTAAACACCTGATGAAATGAGGCCGAATAATAGTATAATGGAATACTTCATAACCTAATTATTTATGGTGTAAAACTATTATTTAGAGTCTTTATAAACAATAGCTTAAACAGGGTATTTCACACTGAATCAATGACTTATGGTCATGTAATTCAATGATTTATATCATGTTTTTTTGTGAGTTGAATGAAGAGCATTCATTTAACTTTATAAATCTGTTTCGACGCAACTAACGTCTCGGGTTACTGCTATTTAAACTGAAGCAAAAAACAGGTAAATTCACTTTCACGAAACAAAAAAGTGCAGAATGAGGTTGAAGCATTATATTTTTCGCCTGCTTTTTTCCTGTCTTAACAATTCGTATTCCCGACTCACTTGCCCTTCAATTGATGAGTTTTCTTCAGCCCTTCGTAACAAATACGGAATTGCTTTTTCTACTTCCCCATAAGGAACATATTTTGAAGAATTGTAATGGTTTTTTGCCAAATTAAAGGTTAAGTTATCACTCATTCCAAATAACTGGGAGAAAAAAACTTTATTGAAATGATCAGTAATTGCATACTTATCGATGAGTTCCAGTGCCAATTCAACACTTTTCTGATTATGTGTTGCTAAACAGGTGTGAACAACCGCGTGTTCTTTTAAACAAATCGCCACTGCTTTATTGAATGAGTTGTCTGTATCTTCCCTATTGTCAAAAACAGGACTTTCCTTTTTTGCTTGAAGAGCATAATCTCTTTCCTTTTCCATATATGCACCACGAACTAGTTTCATTCCAATCAAGTAACCATGTTTCTTTGCTTCTTCAATGGTGTATTCCAGGTAGGAAATTCGATCTTTCAAATACATTTGAAGTGTCGTGTAAATAAGCACTTTTCCCTTGTTGTATTTTGCCATCATGGATTCAATGACAAAATCGTACACATCTTGAGTACTTCTTTCTTCAGCATCAAAATAGACTTTCACATGCTGTTGATTCGCTAGTGAACAAATCTGATCTACACGGTTAAGAAACACATGCATTCTTTCTTTTGTTTTTATGTCAGGAGTTACATTGGTTACTTCTACCTTTTTAATGAATTCCACATCTTCTAAGCCAGATAATTTAACACCAACAAATGAATCATTTGATTGCTCTCCTACAAATCGAATATTCGTAAGAATAGTGTCTAAATTTATTCTAAAACTTTCATCCGAATTGTCTCCTTCTGCGACATAATCTAAAACGGTATTGACACCATGTTTTTTCAGGTTGGACATTGTTCGAGCTGCTTCCTGTCTGTTTTGGCCTGCACAAAAAACGTTGAAGACTGTTTTTTTTAAAAGAAATTTCAAGGGCAATTTATACTGCAGGATCAAATTAGCTATCTTGGTAAGATACTTTACTAAGCGTGGTTTTTGAATCAATCGATAGATCATTAACGTATTTTTGAGATCAGCGTCCGATTTATACTCAAATGCTATTTCAACGTTGTTTAGATCAATGTTCTTTTTCATGAGCTAGTATTTTTTGATTTTCAGATAGTTGATTAACGTTCCTATAAAGATGGAAAAACCGATCGTTAATAAGGATCCAGATAACATCAATACGAAGAATATAGGGCGTAAACTTTCCATCATTTCTGCAAAAGAACCGTGGTTTGGATCGCGTTGCCATAAGCCTTTTATTATACCTGAAATATTCAGAGAAATGAATAAGAAAAACAATGCTATTTGTGTCATCCAGAATACGCCATTCAATAAAGAACTCGGGGGTTTATTGATGACTTTTTTTGGTGTGAGAAACATAAATACGGCAGCAAATAGAATCATGCTATTGATTCCAATTGTTGTTCCCATAGCGTGGGCTACAGTAACATGTGTTCCATGTGTGTAAATATTCAAAACAGGAATAGACATCAGAATTGCTTGTCCTAGGTTCATAAACACCCAAAAATCAGCAGCCATCAAAAAACGATAGGGAAAGAAATGATAATTTGTGAGCGCTTCTTTTACATTTTTTCGCCAGTTATAAATGATCTTTACGAAGAAAATCCATTCGGTCATACTTACAAGATAAGCGATGTATCGAATGTAATTATCTGTTGGCAAAGTATAAATATGGTGTCCCCAGTTGAACATCAGATTAGCCAATCCCAGAAAATACATACCGAATGCCAATTTACTATAACCGATTTTATTGTTTTCGTTTTTGGTGATTTTGTCCATTAAAAAGAATGCAGTACCGTAGAGCATTTGATTAATAGCTCCAACTAATGAACCATTCACTTTCCATTGAATCGTCATATCTGTGATAAAATGCTCTCGGAAATAGGGAAAGATCCAAAGGTAGTTTTCAACAAAAACGAACAAGAAAAAAACGATGCCAGACATCCACATCCAGACATAAACAGGCCATCGTTTGATTGTTCGGGCCATTCGAATGAAATTCACTAAAAATAACATCCAAGAGAGTAGGATTGGTAATGCCCAAATGGGATTGAATTCCCAATATTCTCGTCCTCCAAAATCGCCTATAAAGTAGGAATAAAAAATTCCTACCAGAGCGATCAACCACAAAACCAATTGAATGTTCGCAAGTGCTTTAATAGGTGGAACTTTGGATAGTACAGATAAACCAGAGTAGACACAGCCTGTTGCACCAATTATGATCCAAAACATCACTGATGAAACATGTAATGGACGTAATTTAATCAATCCAAGATCCTCTTTGAGGAATTCAGGTAGGATATAAATGATGGCTGATAGCACGCCGGCCAGTAGTCCAAAAAACAATAAATACAAGCTTATTCTGAAATAAGGCTTCCCCGGATTTGGTTTATTTTTTTCCATTTTGTTCGATCATTCCGTCTTTTAATAACTTGTAATTCTGTGGGTCTCCATTGCCACTAGCATCGGTTACTTTTAAAAACTCAATCAATAAATCTGCTTCTTTATTGGAAAGATTGTACGTTGGCATTTGTTTGAATCCTCCTTTAAAAAATGCTTTTAATACGTCTGAACTACCTGCGAATTTTGAATATTCATTTGTGAGATCTGGCCCTAAATAACCTCCCAGTCCATACAGTTGATGACAGCTTTGACAATTGTATTTTTGCCAAACCAGCCTGCCTTCTGCGGCCTTCACTTTATCAACACCTTGAAAATCTCGAACATTCAATGGGCGTAAATAAATACTAAATGAAAAGATCAGAAATGCGATACAGAGCATGCTGAAAATATGGATTGGTTTAATTTTCATCGATCTTGATTCTTATTTATCAATTCTAATTCGAACATCGACTGCAGCCATTCTTGAGTCGTTTGCTATTATTGGATTTATATCCAGTTCACTTATTTCGGGAGCAATGTGCACTAATGCTCCAATACGGGTAATGATGTCTATGTATTTTTCTTCGTTCAATCCTTTTTTGTTTCTGTAACCTTTTATCAACGGATAGCCTTTTAACGATTCAACCATTGATCTGACTTCCTGTTTCGTCATTGGTGCCAAAGCCGATGCAGTATCCTGTAATAATTCAAGGAATATTCCGCCTAGCCCACACAATACTACATGACCAAAATCTCCTTGTTTAACGGCGCCACAATACAATTCTTCACCAAACATCATTTCTTGGATCAATACGCCTTTTGCTTCAGGAATCCGCATCAACTCTTCAAAAGCTAAAGCTGCTTGATTTGGATCTTGAATACCCAGTTTAACCCCATCTACTTCCGTTTTGTGTACAGGCCCAACTACTTTCATAACGATAGGGAAACTGATTGTATGGGCAATGTCTGCTATTTTTGACTGATCAACTATGAAAAGCTGATTGGCCAATTCAATATGAGTGGCTTCCATCAACTCGCGACATGCCTCGATTGTCAAAAAACCAGTTGGTGATGAATTGATCAATGCTCTGATTGCAACGATATCCATATCTGGTAATTGCGTTTTTTCAAAAACTGTTTTTTTAGAAGCATAAACGTGTGCCAACGCTTTTCCCAAGGTTACTTCATCATGAAAATTAACGTTACCCTTTGATAGGAATTGTTTAATCTCTTTTTCTGCATTAATTAAGGATGGAAGAACAGGGTAGATGGATTTTTGACAAGTGTTCATTTTTGCATCAAGAACTTTATATACATCACGCACATTAAAGAGACCTGGGCTTCCAAAAACAACAACCATTCCATCAATGCTCGGATTGTTTTCACAGAAATCAATAATTTCTCCAAGTTGATCTGCAGTTCCTGTTGCTAAAAAGTCAAACGGATTTGTAACAGATGAACCAGGATTGAGTTTTTTTAATAATTCTTCGGTTTCCTTCGAATCAAATGCGGGAACATTCATTCCGTTTGAAGTCAAAGTATCTGTTAGCATGAACGCTGATCCTCCAGCATGCGTGATAATTGCAATGTTGTTTCCTAGGAGATTCTTTGATAAAAAAACGCTTGCTACTGCGATTAGCTCATCTCGGCTACTGCAATATACAATTCCACATTTTTTGAACAATGCCCGAATTACGGTGTCTGAGGTGGCTATTGCTCCAGTATGTGAAGATGCTGCTCTTCCTCCAGCTTCAGAATATCCAGATTTTATAGCGGCAATTCTGCATCCTTTTTGAATTAAGGAAGTAGCATGTTTTATAAATTTGAATGGATTTTTTATTTGCTCTAAGTAAAGGAGTTTTACTGTTGGACTTTTTTCCAGATCAAAATGCTGATCCATGTATTCCAACAACTCTTCAACTCCTGTTTGGCAAGCGTTTCCAATTGAATATACATTGGAAAATTTTAGTCCAGTTAGTAACGCCGACTCCATAATAAAAACTGCTGTTGCTCCAGAACTTGAGATTAATTCACAGCCTAATGAATCGTATGGCGGAACGGGTGTTGTAAAAACACCTTTGTATGTTTCGTTGACCACACCAACACAATTGGGGCCAATCAACGTTGCATTTGCTTTATTAATGACCTCAATTAGTTCTTGCTCGATTGCGATTCCAACTTCCCCTGCTTCTGAAAATCCAGCTGAGTAAATAATAAAAGCGCGTGTTCCTTTCTCAATCAACTCTTGTACAATTTGCACACATTGATTGGCTGGAATCGCAATGATTGCTAAATCAACCTCAATCAAATTTTTGACATCCGCTACATGTTGAACACCGTCTATTGCTATTGGCTTGTGGTTTATTGCATACAGAACACCCTTAAAATTTCCATCCAACAGGTTTCGTAAAACTTTGCCACCAGGTTTCTTTTGGTTTTCTGAGGCTCCTACGACTGCAATGCTTTTTGGAGAAATAAGTTGTGTTGAGATCATTGTTTCGCTATTTAATTTTTTCAAATCGTGCTTGGAAGAATCGCAAGTACTTCGGTTCGTAGGTCATTGTCATCCCTTTGATCTTCTTGCGGCGATCATAAACTATTGCGGTTGATTCTGCTACCACATCCATGTGCGCCTGTGTATAAACACGACGGGGAATTGTGAAACGCACTAATTCTAGATTTGGATAATAATTCTCTCCATTTGATTTTCTTCCAGCAGAAACAACACCTCGCTCCATCGTTCGAACACCAGAATCTGCATAGATTTCTCCAGCTAATGTTTGTGCTGGGAATTCATCTTGCGAAAGATGTGGTAAAAATGCTTTAGCGTCGACAAAGATTCCGTGTCCGCCAATTGGTTTGACAATTGGAATACCAAATTCTTGCATCCGTTTACCCAAGTATTCAACCTGACCAATGCGTGCTCTTTGGTGATAATCATCTAAACTTTCCTTTATTCCAACAGCTATCGCTTCCATATCACGTCCAGCTAATCCTCCATAGGTATGTAGTCCTTCATATACCACAACAAGATTTCTTGCTTCTTCAAAAACATCCCATTCATTGGTTGCCATGAAGCCGCCGATATTTACAAGCGCATCTTTTTTTGCACTCATTGTAGCTCCGTCTGTTAATGAGCATATTTCTAAGACAATCTCTTGAACGGTTTTGAGTAAATACCCTTTTTCACGTTGTTGAATGAAATAAGCATTTTCCGCCACACGCGTCATGTCATGAATGATGCGAATTCCATGTTCCAAGGTGTATTTTCGCAGTTCTTTTAAATTCTCCATGCTAATAGGTTGTCCACCAGCCATGTTAACATTCGTTGCGATACTTATATAAGGAATCTTTGCTACTCCATGTTTCTTAACCAGTAACTCCAATTTATTTAGGTCAACATTGCCTTTGAAAGGAAATTCACTCAATGGATTATGTGCTTCATCAATGATGATGTCTTCAAATTTACCGCCTGCCAATTCTTGGTGCAAACGTGTAGTAGTGAAATACATGTTTCCCGGAATGACGTCTCCTTTTTTGATCAAAATCTGAGACAGAATATTTTCTGCTCCACGTCCTTGGTGGGTGGGAATGACATATTTATAGCCATAATAGTGTTGAATGGCTTTTTCCATATTGTAATAACTCTTACTACCAGCATAAGCTTCATCACCCGTCATAAAAGCTGCCCACTGACGGTCACTCATGGAATTCGTTCCACTATCAGTCAATAGATCAATGTATACATCTTCCGATCTCAATAAAAAAGTATTGAACCCTGCTTCTTTTAATGCTTTTACACGTTGGGCTTTGGTTGTCATTTTTAATAACTCAACCATTTTCATTTTGTAGGGTTCTGCCCAAGATCTTTTTTCAATTTTCATCGTTGAAGTGTTTTTATTTAGTACGATTTAAAACATGCTGTTTTAATGATTACAAAGAATGAGTGATAGATGTCTTGTTCTTTGGAAGATTCTTCTAGTTTAGTGTTCTATGCTTAAGCGTTTACCGATATCATAGTTTTCGGATGATTTTGTTCTATTTTGACATGTTTTTTTTTCATCAATTCGTTGATCATCGCCTCGATAATTGCTTTTGCTAGTTGAATACTATTTTCAGCAATAAGCCTGTTTTCAGATATTCCCACATCATTTTTATGAACTTTAATGAGCTGATCCAATTCATTTATACTTTTTTTTGCAGAATACAGCTCTTCAGAATCTGAAGCGATGGTTACATAGTTCGACATTGTTTCTTTGATTAGGTCTACCAAGTTTTTACTTATTTCATCACGCTTTTCATTGATGTTTTCTTGCACTTGATTCAATACCTCTTCATTCTTATAATCGTCTATGTGTTGTTGAATAAAGTCTGCTGCTTCGTGCGCAAAAACGAGTGCTTCAAGTAGAGAGTTAGAAGCGAGTCTATTTGCTCCATGAAGTCCGGTCTCCGCGCATTCTCCTATTGCGAACAAACCCTCAATACTTGTTTGTCCATGTTTATTGACTTTTAATCCACCACATTGATAATGAGCTGCTGGTGCGATAGGTATGAGGTCTTTTTTTAGATCGATCCCTTTTGATGTGAGGTAAGCAAAAATGGTTGGGAATTTAGCTTTAAATGCAGCAATTTTTAAATGTCTGCAATCCATGTAAACATGATCGGTCCAACTCGTTTTCAATTCACCGAAAATGGCTTTAGAAACAATGTCTCTTGTTGCTAATTCACCACGTTCATCCGAGTCATATAAAAATCGTTTTCCTTTTTTCGTTACAATGTGCGCACCAAACCCTCTGATTGCCTCCGAGATTAAGAAAAGTTGTTCTTTGTTTTTTTCAACAAAAGCTGTTGGATGGAATTGAATGTAGTTTAAGTTCGAAACCACAGCACCAACTTTCAGTCCCATCGAAATAGCATCACCGGTAGCTATGGAAGGATTCGTTGTGTATTTATAGACTTGTCCTATACCACCAGTCGCCAAAACAACTAGTTTGCTCTGAAACAATTCGGTCTGATTTTCTAGTGTGTTTAGCGCACTTACACCACCAATTTTTCCGCTTTTCGTTTTCAAAAGCTCCATACAGAATCGGTGATCGAAGACAGTCACATTCGAAAATGATGTTGTTTTAGAGATCAACGTTTTCATAATAACTTCTCCCGTGTTATCAACTGAATGCACAATTCGTGGTGAGCTATGACCACCTTCAAGAGCTAGATCAAGATTTTTATGAATATCTCGGGTAAAATCAACACCATAGTGAGCTAATTCATTTATTCTTTCTGGTCCAGATCGAATAACCAAATCAACAATTATAGGATCTGATATACCTCCACCGCTTTTCAAGGTGTCTTCAATGTGTGCATCGTATGAATCACCAATAAGATCGATCACGGATGCAATACCACCTTGTGCATAATTTGAATTTGAATCGGTTATCCTCGCTTTTGTTAAGATCGAAATAGTTAGTTCGGGACGCTGTTCTGCTAATTTAATAGCGAACGATAGTCCAGCTATTCCTGTTCCAATAATGATGACATCGCTTTTATACATGACTTTCAGTTAGTTGGATCATTCGTTCAATTGGTAAACGTGAAGCTGCAATCAGTTCTTCCGAAATGGTGATTGATGGTGATTCGTTTAGCAGACAATCGTATACTTTTTGAAGCGTATTCACTTTCATATAAGCACATTCACTGCAGGCACATGTATTGTCATCATTGATAGGAGCTGGGATGAGCACCTTATCAGTAACAACTTCGTTCATTTTATGTAAAATGCCGACCTCAGTGGCGATTATAAATTGTTTCTTTTGACTTTTTTTGACATAGTTGATCATTTCTGATGTTGAACCAATAAAATGAGCCAGTGAAAGAATATTTGCTGTTGATTCTGGATGTGCAACAATCTCTATTCCTGGGTTATTTATTACTAATTGGATCAATTTTTCAATTGAAAAGGATTCATGGACAACACAAGAGCCATCCCACAAAAGCATCTTCCTGCCTACTATTGATTCAAGGTATTTCCCCAAATTTTTGTCTGGGGCAAAAAGAATTGGCTTTTCTTTTGGAATGGATTCAATAATCTTTTTTGCGTTGGATGAAGTACAAACATAATCGCTGAGTGATTTTATCTCAGCAGAACAATTGATATAGGTTACAACCACATGATCTGGGTGTGCTTCCTTTAATTTTTTAAAACTGTCGTAATCACACGAATCTGCAAGCGAACATCCCGCATTTAAATCTGGAAGTATTACCTTCTTTGTTGGATTAAGGATCTTTGCTGTTTCTGCCATAAAATGGACACCAGCAAAAAGAATAATGGAAGCTGTTGTCTTTGCTGCTTCAAGTGATAAACTATAACTATCTCCGACAAAATCAGCCACATCTTGAATAGATTCGTCTTGGTAAAAATGAGAAAGAATTACCGCATTCTTTTTCTTTTTTAGCGCAATGATTCGTTCTGCTATTTCAGTTTTAGTCATGGTTTTTTTTATTCAATCAGAGAATACTGAGTGTTTTAATATGTATTCCTTTTAGATTTTCTTTTAGTTGTTCAATTTGTTCTAATGCACTGTCTAACGCATTTTTGGAACTTAACTTAACGGAGGATAATAATCCAGTATAATAATTCAATCCTTTCTCTAAATTATCCTTGAATCCTTGATAATAGAATTGCTGTTTTTCAGAGATACTCTCCATTTGAGATTCAATTTCTTGCTTCAAATAGTCAATATACAATTGGGCTTCATTGATAAAAACATGTGGCCGTGAGACTTTGTTTAATACACTAAAACGACCATAAATATGATCAACCATTTCTGATAGTTTGTACGTTTCTTTGAAAAAATATAGATTGGGCCCTGGACAAATACTCACTGCATCTAGTTTATGAGAAAGCGTGCCTTTATTTCTTAAAATAGCAGATGCCCCCAAACCTTCACACAAGCATTCCTTTTCCAAAACACTCGAAATTAGTTTGTTTTTTCGTTCAAATGTTGAATCACTTTGTTCAATCTGTTCAATTTTCAAGAGCTGATATTGCCTTGAAGCAGTGCAGATTGGCTTTTCTGTGAATTCTGTATTTGAGGATAAAAACTTCTTATAACACGGACTGCCAGCTTTGTTTTTAGCAATTCGTGATAATCTTTGTTCATTTGATGTGCAATTTTTAAAATTATTAAAAGGAATACCTAAGGGGGAGGAATGGCTTAAGTAAAAATCGTCTCTTTTTGCATTTATTAAAGCGTCGAGGGTTTTTTTATCCACATTAGTTGTTTCTGGAACGAGTAAAAATGGGCTTCCCCAGCCAGTTCCATCCAAATTATAATGCTTCATTAGAAACTCATTTTCTTCCGATGTTCCAATTCCACCTTGAACGGTAATTTTTAATTCAGGCGCTTTTGCAAATAGATTCTTATTTGAATCAGACAATGATTTTGAACACATTTCAATTAATTCATCATACAATTCTTGCCTTTTTTCTTTGAACTCCTCTAATATTGGTCCTAATAAAAAACCTTGGGTTGCAAAGGCGTGTCCACCGCAATTCAGTCCTGACTCAATTCTAAATTCAGATACCCAAATTCCTTTTTTCGCGAACATTTTACTTTGTATTACTGCAGATCGAAAATCGCTTACTTTGAGAATAACACCTTTTTTTAGCTCTCCTTTGCTGTCAGGAAAAAAATCATGGAAGTTCTCACAAAAGGTAAATAATCGTGGATTCATTCCTGCGGAAAAGATCACAGAAGACGATAGATTGCTTTGCGCAAAACCCTTTAATGCGCTTTTCGCATCTGAATATTCGATCGATAGTAATTCACCGTCGGGGGTTGAATTTTGATTATCCAGCTTCGTCATTATGTTTACATCGATTGAACCAGCTTTAACAAAGGATTTCAACTTTTCAGCAAGCGTTTCTTTTAGCTTAGGATCTACTGTCTCCAGCATTTTATGGTATTCGTTTTTTTCAACGGAATTATCTGGTAGTAAAGTGAAGTATTTCGTTAGTTCAGATTCAGGGGTAAATTCTTGTTTTTTGATCTCTTCAATTTGTTCATTGACAACTTCATTCATGAAATTTAAGTAGGCTTTAATACGCTTTGATCGACGATCAATATCACTTGAATCGATAGGAATATATACCTTGTTTTGTTTTTTTGAATGAACTTTTCTCATTTCTTCAATCAAATGATCTTCCATGATCGAAACAACGGATGCTATTCCATACTTAGCGACTCTTAATGGAGTGTCAATTGTAAAACCTAAACCCATTACGGGAATGTGAAATGTATGCGGAGAATTATTTGACATCGCGTCTTTTTTTTAAGGACCATTATTGATCCACAGAAACAAAAGTAATTTAATTTTATATATCGGACAATTATATCCTGTATTATTTCTGTAATTAATCGTTAATATCTCTTAAAATGATTGTGTGCAAATCAAATGCAAATCCTTACTTTTATGCAAAAAAAGAATGTTTTCAAAAGCTTGTGAGTACGCCATACGCGCCAGTATTTTAATTGCCACAAAGTCATTTGACAATGAGCGAACAAGCCTTAAAGAGATCTCTAAAGAGATTGATTCGCCTGAAGCTTATACAGCAAAAATACTTCAACAACTCGTTCGAAATAACATTATTGATTCTGTTAAAGGTCCTACAGGTGGCTTCATTATTGATCAATCGCGTTTAGAAGTCATCAAATTACGTGATATTGTATTTGCTATAGATGGAGATCGTGTTTATAGTGGTTGTGGTCTTGGAATGAAAGCTTGCTCGGAAAAACAACCATGTCCAGTGCACAATCAGTTTAAAATTGTACGAAATGGTCTTTGCGAAATGTTGGAAACAACAGATTTGAAGCAATTGTGTTTTGGATTAAAGAATGGGTTGACGTTTTTGAAAGTTTGACGCGTGTTTATAGGATCATTATGTCTTTTATAGACGCTCCATTTTAACGAAAACGTTTTTAGTTGACTAATTAAATCGTGAAGAAAAACCTGAGTTGGTTAAAGTTCTGACGCATAAAAAAAGAGGGTTGAGTACATTACTAATTGTCAAATTTAAGTTGAATTATGAAGTCGTTATTATTAAATGAAGCATCGAAAATCTGGAATAAAATTTCTATTGGTGAAAAGCTGAAGGAAGTTCAGTTAGAATTGGATATTCGAAAAAAACTGATGAATATTTTTGAGGTTGGTGAAAGTTATTTCTATGTTTTTGATTTAATAGAGATGAAACTTGATTTCATGAGTAAGGAAGTCGAATCCGTTTTAGGTTATCCTTCAAGCCAAATTAACATGGCATTTTTACTAGATAAAATTCATCCCGAAGATCAGCCGTGGTTTCTGAATATCGAAAACAAAGCGATTGAATTTTTTGCTACCCTTAGCTTGGAGCAAATTCCAAATTATAAGTTACGCTATGATTACAGGATTCAAAAAAGTAATGGAGAATATATCCGCGTTTTACAACAAGTAGTTACGCTTGAGTACAGTGAAACTGGTAGGATCCTAAAATCTTTTGGAGCTCATACAGATATTTCACATCTTAAAATGATAGGCAACCCAGTGCTTTCTTTTATCGGTCTCAATGGCGAACCGTCTTTTATCAATGTTGATGTGGAGAAAGTATTCAAGGTACCTTCTGAATTTCTATCGAAAAGAGAATCCGAGATTCTTTTGATGCTTGTCGATGGTAAAAAGACCAAAGAAATAGCGAATGACTTATTTATAAGTGAAGCAACAGTAAGCACACACCGAAAAAATCTGCTCGCAAAAACAAAAGCGAAAAACACGTCTGAGATGATCGTAATGGCGATTACAAAAGGTTGGATTTGAGATTTAAAGCGATTTCATTTAATGGCTGTTTTGAGCGCTACCAAGATTCAAACAATGGGAACGAATGAAAACAACAAAAAACTGGAAGCTAATTCGAACCGCTTTAAGTGATGAATAGTCGAAACTGTTCAATCTGTCATTTGAAAAGTTTATTCAGTTACGTGGAAAGTAATGCTAATATCACTGCATTCATATTTCTCATTGGCGGCGTGGATATAGTAGTCAATATCAACCTTCATATTATTATATGTAAACGTAATCGATTGATAGGTTCTGTCTTGATTGATGTAATGACGAAAGTATTGGGAAGGAATGTTCTTTTTTACCGCCTCCAATAAAGTTGAAAAATAAAGTTGAGATTGTGAAGACCCTTTTTCATCGACGACCATTATTTTATAGCGTGTGACAATCCCATCTTGGATATCAATAAGATTGATCCCAAGTTTACCATTCATATTCATGTACATGGTATAATTGTCAGTGAGTTTGTGTCTTTTTACAGGAATAAGAATACTTGATGCCTTCGGATTGAAGCTTTTAAATGCTGCTTCCGTCAATCCTCGTTTGAAACCATTTGTTGTTGAAAGTGAATCGATGAATTTAGACATCTTTAACTGATTCAAATATTCCTGCTGTTCGATTGCTCTTTTTTTATCGAGCGAATTGACAGCATTAAACTCTCCGTTGAGCATATTTATGAAAACACTTGTTGTGTCATTTCCAACTATCTCTATCGTTTTACTAATAACTTTCTGATTGTATGTAAAAGTGATGTCGTAGGTTCCAGCTGGAATTTTATCAGCCGACCATTTGTCTTTTGTTTTGGGGAGATTATCAACTCCTTCGATGTCTGGAATCGTGATTTTGATTTCAATAGGAACAGATTGCACGATCAATTTCCCCGTCTGTATGGTTGCTTTCTTATCCGTTTCCCCAGAATTTCCTTGTTCGGAAATATTAACAAGGTGTTTCGTGAAAGGCTTTACCGTATAGGAAAACACTTCGCCTGATTTCACAGTAATCGTTTCTTCGAAAGGGGTAAATCCTTCTTTTACTACTTTGATGAGGTTTTTGCCAGGGATCACATTTTCAATGATCAGCCCATTAAACTCAGTAGTCGTTTTCCCCTTGAATTGGCTGTTTAAATAAACAGAAAGACCTGCTTCACCATTTACTTGTATGTAGGCATTTTGTCCAAAAACAAGATGAGAACTCAATAGAAGTAGTACGAAAAGAAGTCTGTTTTTCATGTTTAATGTATTTATATTTTGCGCTGTTTCAATAAGCGGTGTCTAAACTTAAGCAAATGATTTGAAAGAGGATGAGACCATCCAATAGATACGATACTATTTCTACATGTGTGTGTGTCTATTGTTTAAATTCACTAATATCAATTGCTTCATTATAGATATAGATCCAAGCTTCTGATGAACCATCATACCCGATATAAATTTTTTGCTTCTTCGCACTATTGTGAAAATCTTTTTCTTCATCGTTTTCCTCTGTTGCAGGTTGCTTGAGCTTGAAACCAGCCGCAATTACAGAGTTCTCAAATTTTTCCATTGCTTCCTCGAAAATTCCACCGTAGTAATCGTCTTCACCTGCTACCACATTAAACGCAACCAATACAACGGAACCTCCCTTTGTCGCGATAATACAAAACTCAAACGACTCTTCTTGCGCAAAATACTTAATTGTCAACCCATTGACTTCTTGTGTTCCCGGATCGTCATTATAAACAAAACCGTATTCTTTTAAAGTCGCTTCTGCCGATGTTCCTGTTTTCCCCACTAAAGAACCTGCAACTTCATACGAGTTGAATGATTTGCTGGGTACCAGTGAAACGTTTGCCACCTCTGAATTGGAGGGGAATTCTACTAATTGTTTTTGTTCTGCAAATGAACTAGTTGAAATAATAGAACTGATAATAAGTACATTGATTATTGATTTCATACTCTATGGGTTTAATTTAGTTATTTTTTTATGGATTAATTGATTTCTAATCTAAAGTGCAGGAACATTTGTTGTTTGATTTTCATCGAGTTACACTAATTTTCTGATTAATAACAGCGTGCCGACTTGTTCCCTGTAAAAAGTACATTCCGGTGCTTAATCCTTCAATTTGTACGGCGAATTTATTGCCAACAGAAAGATCGATTTTTCTGATTTCTTGGCCTAATTCATTGATTAATGTGATTGTACCTTCTTCGTTTGAAGAAATAACAAAAGACCCTTCATTTGGATTTGGATAAATGTGGAAATAAGAGGACTCATTTTCGACAAGCCCTGTAAAACTCATCGTTAAAACAATTGTAATGACACTGTCACATCCGAATGCATTTGGAATACTATCAATATAGGTTCCAGAACTGGTATAGATTATTCCACTAGGAGCTGTGTAGCTATCTATCGCTGATGTTGTTATGGAGGATGAAGAAGGGAGATTGATTGTTAAATCAAGCGTTACCACAGAATCACAACCTGCAGCGTTGGTTAACGTCCAACTGGCGGTGTTGTTAGAAGAAGTATAGGTCATTCCATCGATCCACAAGAAAGAATCACAGGCTGTTTGAACGTCCGTTGCAGTAGTTGAAGCATTGATGGTTAAATCAAGCGTTACCACAGAATCACAACCTGCAGCGTTGGTTAACGTCCAACTGGCTGTGTTGTTGGAAGAGGAATAGGTAATTCCATCGATCCACAAGAAAGAATCACAGGCTGTTTGAACGTCCGTTGCAGTAGTTGAAGCATTGATGGTTAAATCAAGCGTTACCACAGAATCACAACCTGCAGCGTTGGTTAACGTCCAACTAGCGGTGTTGTTGGAAGAGGTATAGGTAATTCCATCGATCCACAAGAAGGAATCACAGGCTGTTTGAGGGTCTGTTGCAGTAGTTGAAGCATTGATGGTTAAATCAAGCGTTACCACAGAATCACAACCTGCAGCGTTGGTTAACGTCCAACTGGCGGTGTTGTTGGAAGAGGTATAGGTAATTCCATCGATCCACAAGAAGGAATCACAGGCTGTTTGAGGGTCTGTTGCAGTAGTTGCAGCATTGATTGTTAAATCAAGCGTTACCACAGAATCACAACCAGCAGCGTTGGTTAACGTCCAACTAGCGGTGTTGTTAGAAGAAGTATAGGTCATTCCATCGATCCACAAGAAAGAATCACATGCTGTTTGTACATCCGTTGCAGTAGTTGCAGCATTGATTGTTAAATCAAGCGTTACCACAGAATCACAACCTGCAGCGTTGGTTAACGTCCAATTGGCGGTGTTGTTGGAAGAAGTATAGGTAATTCCATCGATCCACAAGAAGGAATCACAGGCTGTTTGAGGGGCTGTTGCAGTAGTTGCAGCATTGATTGTTAAATCAAGCGTTACCACAGAATCACAACCAGCAGCGTTGGTTAACGTCCAACTAGCGGTGTTGTTAGAAGAAGTATAGGTCATTCCATCGATCCACAAGAAGGAATCACATGCTGTTTGAACGTCTGTATTTGCAGTAGGGGTGCAAGGAATTGAAAAAACAGCAAAATTTCGGCGCATTTTAGTATTAACAGTCGTGAAATTTCCTCCTGCATAGATTGTATTACCATGAATAGCCATATCATTTATCGACGAACTGCCAATCTTAGCATTCCATGACGATACAGTTCCGCTAAGCGGATCCACAATTGCAAGGCGTTCTCTTAATTGATTTCCAACAGTGCTAAAATAGCCTCCAATATAGATTTTATTTGAATAAACTTTAATAACATTTAAACTGTTATTTAAATTTGGATTCCATGTATTAATTAAGCCAGTCGTTGCATTAAATGAAGAAATATAATTTCTTGCTTGGCCTCCAATTGATGTAAAATTTCCACCTGTGTAAATTGTATTTCCTGAAACTCCTATTGTGCTTACAAAGTTGTTTGGAGTTGGATTCCAAGAAGTAGCCATTCCGTTTGTCGCATTTAATGCTGCAAGGTTATTTCTTACTTGTCCCCCAATTGAAGTGAAAAGACCTCCAGCATAAATGGTGTCTCCCTTTACAGCTAGGGCTAAAACCCAATTATTTGCATTTGGATTCCAAGAAGTAGCATTCCCAGTAATACTATCAAGAGCGGCGATACGATTTCTTGCTTGTCCACCTATTGTTGTGAAATTACCTCCCACATATACCGTACTTGCTGAAACCACAATTGATTCTATCCCGCCACCACTTGAGTTCGGATTCCAAGTAGTAGATAGCCCTGTAATGGCATCTATTGCAGCAATTTGAGATCGTGATTGCCCCCCAATTACATTAAAATTACCACCAGCGTAGATTGTATTTCCTGATAAAGCTAAAGCGCTCACACTTGAATTCGCATTTGGATTCCAGCTAGTAGGTTGACCACTCGTTGCATTAAATGCCATTAAATTATTTCGTGTAACTCCATTGATGGAGGTAAACTGACCACCCAAATATACGGACGTAACAGTAGATGAAATGGTGAAGACGATACTATTAGGATTTGGATTCCAGGATGTTGCCAAACCTGTACCCATATCAAGAGCGGCTGAAAAATTTCGAGGTTGACCACCAATTGTACTAAATGATCCACCAGCATAAATCGTGGTTCCCGAATTATTTAGTGTATAAACAGAAGCATTTGCACCTGGATTCCAAGTGGTGGCCGTACCTAAACTCTGATCTATCGCAGCAATTAAAGATCTAGGTTGTCCGCCAATATTCGTGAAATCACCACCAGCGTATACCGTCGTTCCCGCAACCAAAATAGTTCGCACAAAGCTGTTTGCATTTGGATTCCAGGTAGTGGCAAGACCAGTTGTACTATTTAATGCAGCAATTCTGTTCCTTGCTTGCCCGCCGATGTTTGTAAAATCACCTCCAGCATAAATCGTGCTTCCTGAAGAAGCTAATGTCAGAATAAAATTATTTGCGTTCGGATTCCAAGTTGTTGTATTACCTGTTGTTAGATCGATACCAGCGATATAGTTTCTTGCAAGACCTCCCATAGTCGTAAAATCACCTCCAGCATACACTGAAGTCCCTGAAATCGTTATTGCATTAACGGTGGAATTTGCATTTGGATTCCAAGACGTGCACAATCCAGTTGTAGCATCGATAGCCGCAATTCGGTTTCTGTTTAGACCATTAATTGCAGTGAAATTTCCGCCAACATACATAGTGCTTCCCGAAATACCAATAGTAGTTACGGATGCATTTGGATTTGGATTCCATGAAAGCACATTTCCCATAATAAGATCCAAGGCCGCAAATCTATTTCTATTTTGCCCTGCAATTGTAGTAAAAGATCCACCGACAAAGACCGTTAATCCTGAGATACCGATGGTTTCTACTGCTGCATTTGCATCTGGAGCCCATAGCGTGGCAAGTCCTGTTGAATTGTTTAATGCTGCAATAGATGTTCTTGTCTGTCCTCCAATTGTTGTGAAATTACCACCAACAAAGATTGTTGTTCCCGAAACAACGATCGCTTTCACGGTAGCATTCGAATTGGGATTCCATGTGGTTGCTAATCCTGTCGTAATATCTAAAGCAGCAATCCTGTTTCTTGATTGTCCGCCAATCGTTAAGAAATCACCACCAACATAAACAGTAGTTCCCGATATTGTTATTGCATTAACAGCTGAACTTGAATTCGGATTCCAAGAATTTGCCAACCCGTTTACATCATCCAATGCTGCAATTCTATTCCTTGTTTGACCTCCAATAGTTGTAAAGAAACCTCCAACATAGATTGTACTTCCAGAGGCCGCCAAAGACGTGATACTATTATTCGGATTCGGATCCCATGAAGTAGGTATAGCAGTAACTACATCCACACCTGCTAGTGTGTTTCTATTGGATCCATTAATCTGTGTAAACATACCACCAACATATAGGGTTGAACCAGAGAGAACCATTTTATTAACGGGTCCATTTGGGTTTGGATTCCAAGAAGTTACGGCTCCAGCAGAATTTATTTGAGCAAGATAATTTCTAACGCTGTCCCCCACTTGAGTAAATTGACCTCCAATATAGAAGCCGCCATTTCCGTCTGGAATCGCTACACTTACTGTATTGTTTACTTCTGGGAAGGCCATATTCATGATTCCAGTCGTATGGTCAAAGGATGCGCCGTATGATTGTAATGATCCATAACTTGTGAAATAACCACCTGCATAGATCGTACTTCCATTTTTGACTAAAGAGTTGACAGGTGCGTCAAACCCTTGATTAGCAAACAATGCGCTAACTTGGCCACTGCTATTAATATGCGCAATTCTATTTCGAACACTGTCTCCAACTTGTGTAAATGCTCCTCCAATATACCAACCGCCGCTGCCATCTGGGATAGAGGCGGTTACACGGTTATTTGGATTGGCGTAATTGAAATCTGTAATTCCTGTGGATACGTCAACCTTCGTTCCATACGGCTCCACTGGACCAACATAGGTAAACTGACCTCCTAAATAAACAATATTAGTTGTTGTATCTTTTACTACCGCATAAACCTCACCATTCGGTTGCCACCAGTTTTCTTCGAGAACTAAATTTTGAGCACTAGAAAGTAAAACTGTTAAGGTGAAAATTAGTCCGAGAGCGTGTTTTTTCATGATCCAGATTTAAAACCCAAAATTAGGTTAACTTGATTTAGGTGCAAATACCCAAAAATGATGATTTTTGCTTTCATTATTTTACGAACAGTATGTGCTTTAATTGATTATGATCTTTATTTTTTGGAAGAATCTTATTCCAAGAGCCTACGATTGATATAAATTTCGTTGCAACACCATTTAAAATCGAATTCAGGTAAGAATAAAACGTGGTCTTAGATGAAAGACATTATTCTATTTCCAACAAGACCTTCTTGATGGCATCCAATTTGATGTTATATCCAGCAAATGAGCCTTTAATAACGAATTGATCATCCAACCAAATGAAATAGGGTGCACCGCCCTTATCGATGGGTTCCATTTGATTTGCATTGTCAAAAAGTAAGCGTACTTCTTTGCTATAATCGGGTGTATGTTCCGCTACTTTCACTTTCAACTTTGAGATATTGGAATTAAAATCTTTGTTGACAAGAAGAATGTTGTAGCTAGATGCAAGACCATCTTTCAGGATTAAATCAACATGAGACATACACGGTGGACACCAATTGGCCCATGTTACGACTAACGTTGGTTTGTCATTGAAAGTTCTGTTTTTCTTTAGGTAATCAAGCAGATTGACTTGTAGGCTATCCGAATTAAAAACGGTGATTCCAGGCAACAATTCTTTGACAATTTTCGCGTTTTCTGCTATTTCTTTCATGAATTTCGCGTCTTTTAGTTCTTTTTCACGAACTTTCCATTCTTCTAAATTCTGTTTTGTAATGATGGCAAACGCCTCTTGGATTGATAGCATCAATTCACTCCCTTTTGGAAATTCAAATGGAATGTAAGCAGTTTTGTAGACAATTTCCTTTTGCGACCAACTACTACAGGTGACAGCCAGTTTTCCTGGAGCAGCTTTGAATTGACCACATGTAAATGAATCAGCAAGGTTTAATGAATCTGTTTCACCCACATTCAATTCATTTTCGCCTTTAAATGGCTTTTTAATCGTCGTAGAGAAGATCATAAAATCATCTGAAAATGTTAACTCAGCCGTATAAGTTCCACCTTTATAACTAACTTCTTTTATTAAATGTGCAGCAAACGTTTCTTTCAACCAGCGAATCGCCTCTTGTTTATCTGTAAATGTTTTTTGGCTGAATGAAAACAGTCCGATCAATAGAAGGGAACTTAACACGAGTAGTTTTTTCATAGTTAGTTGATTTTAATTAAAGATGCTATTACCACTGTCTTCAAAGATATACATGCTGCTGAAGAACTATTTTTGGCTAAAATAATAATTTGTTTCTTAGTTCTACAAAATAATACTTGTCGACTTTTCGAATAGTAGAGCACAAGACTTCTTTTTATTCAGCAGTTATAAAATTGGTTATCAATCTAATAAAAAAAACTGAGCAGTAAAAATTGGATAGGAATTATAACGTAACAAGTTGAGGTGACTTTTTATTCGGCATCATTTGACATTTAGGGAAATAAGAAAATCGTAACCTGTATCAAAAGGCTTACCTAATTGAGAAGACATTCTTTTATTGTTTAACAACTATTGGTTACATTTTTTCAATCCATTTCACGAAAAGTTGAGTCTATTCATACAATTCGTTCGTCACGTTGATTTCCTATTTCAATCCTTGGTTTTTAATCCTACATTTAGTGCAATTAAAAGAACACTTTGCCGTAAATATTCATCATGGAAAGACGACATTTCTTAAAACAATCCACTTTTCTATCCATCGGTGGATTGCTGATTCCTTCCATCTTTCTTGCTGAATGTCGAAAGGAAACCCTTTTCGAAGACGTAAATTACGATGGAACAGTTTTAATCATTGGTGCTGGTGCTGCTGGATTGTATGCGGCTTACGTATTAAAATCAAAAGGAATCAAATTTCAAATCCTAGAAGCTGCTCCTAATTATGGCGGTCGACTCGGGAAAATAACAGGCTTTGCGAATTACCCAATTGATAGTGGCGCTCAGTGGCTACATGGAAAAAACAACCTATTCGGTGATTTGATCAAAAAAACGGATACGAAAATTACCTTGGATGATACTGAATTGAAGTATTGGTACAACAATCAAATGGTTACTTCCGTGCCCCAAACGATTGACATTTTTGAAGGAGAAGACTTACCGGATGTTTCGTACAAAGATTACGCAATTCAAAAAGGATTGGATGATTCATACAACAACATTGTGGAGAATATCGCTGGAGATCAAGGTGCAGATGCTTCCCGACTTTCTGTTTATTACAACAATTTAGAAGAAGAGAATTGGAATTCGGGCGATGATGATTTTAAATTTGAAGAAACCTATTTTGATTTCTTGGAGAAACAAGTTGCAAGCCATGTTACAGACAAGATTCAACTCAATACCATTGTTTCAACAATTGATTATTCACAGTCTACCATCTTAGTAACGGATAGCAATGGTGCTACTTACACTGCAGATAAAGTCATTGTTACTGTTCCGATTTCGATTCTTAAATTGGGAGAAATTCAATTTGTTCCTGCGTTACCAGAAGAAAAGACAACCGCTTTTTCAAAAATTGGAATGGGGGCGGGGATGAAAGTGTTCTTAAAATTCACCACTACTTTCTTTGATCAAAATATCATTGGTGGAGCCATTTGCGCGGCTTATGCAGATGAACAAATTGGTAAGGCTGTGAACGATCATGTTTTACTTGCTTTTGTCATGGGTGAACAAGCTGAATACCTCACTTCATTGGGAGGTGACACTGCGATTACAGCTGCTTTAATCCAAGAATTAGATTCCATGTACAACGGTCAAGCATCTGCTTCGTTTGTGTCTTCTCATGTTGAAAATTGGACCACTCGTCCGTTTATCAAAGGAGCTTATTCTTACAGCACAGTTGGTATGGGAAATGCCCGAACAATTGCAGCGCAATCAATTGACGATAAATTGTTTTTTGCAGGCGAAGCAATGAATCTCAACGGACACCACCAAACTGTTTTTGGAGCAGCAGAAAGTGGGTATAAAGAAGTGATCAATATTCTAAAAAGCATTAAGAAATGAACAAGTTAAGTAGTTTGTTATTCTTGCTTTTTGTAGTTGGTAAACTCCATTCTCAGGAATTGAAAGTCGATTTTTCTTACAAATACATGTATGCAAATCAATGGGATAAGGCGATCCAAACCTATAATTTCAGTCGACCATTTCTTGCGGAAAAACAACCCTTGTTGATGCATGGATTGAATGGTTCGGCGACCTATCTTTTCCCATCTGAGAAGCAATTAAGTCATGGGATTCATCTTTCTTACACCTATTGTAGAAGTGCGGCAGAAAATGAGAACTTTAGCACGACCTTGAACCTTCATTTTATCAACATTGGCTATGTTTTACATCTTGCGCCAACGGAAAAGTTCACCGGTTTTTATTCTGATTTGATTCTTTCCGCAACATCGAGTATCCTGCATCGAAGGACGAATGAAGTGGTTTTGGTTGATGACGAAACCAAGTTAAAAGCTTTGGGTATCGGCGGAGACTTGAGTTTAAAAGTGGGGTTTTCCCTAAAATTGGGAGTTAATTCATTCTTATCACCATTCGTAGCTGTTGGTTATACACCATATTTTTATTCACCAGCAACAGAAGCGGTGATCAACCAAACAAAAACGCTGAGCAGTAAAAATTGGACAGGAATTTTGACAGCGCAGGTTGGGGTAGCGGTTTGTTTTAGAAGGAGATAAGTGGGGTATACTAATAATTACAGGCTAATAGCAACATTTAATTTATGATTCATATTCCACGTAAGGTAATTCGAAAAAACAAAATTATGTGGTTTGCTATTGATAATGATTTTATCATTTTTAAAAACCACGATAATAAATATGGAGTGATCAAATATGACGAAAATTATTTTTGGAATGTAAAATATACCTTAATCATTAAACCAATTTTTGACTATTTAAAATGTCTGAGTTTAGATACTCAAATAGTATTCATAGCTAGAAATGAGACCAATTTTTATGGGGTAATTGATTCAAAAAACAAGGTCATATTGCAATTCGACTATTCAAGTATAATGGGTAATAATAAATCAAGAAAGTTACTGTTAACAAAAGGAAAATTCGAGCAATTTGCATTTGATTTAACTACTTCTAAATTAGAACAACTTTCTTTTGATTTAATAGAACCAAATAATCTTTTTGGTGGATCAAGAACTGTAAAAAGCGATAGATTAAAAACCATCAAACAAATAGAAGAAGTAGAATCTGATCCTCTGGAAAGTGATTTTCTCGAGCATGTTTATTTGAAATCTGATTTAGGAAAATACAAGGGAAAATGGGGCATTGTTGATGCTTCATTCAACTTGATCATTCCCAACAACTATGATTATATCGATTTTTTCGAAAACTCAACTCTTTTTAAAGTTGCAATGGGTGATTGTAGGTTCGATAATTCGGGTGAGTACTTTGTTGTCCAGAATTTCAAATGGGGCGTTATTGACGCCAACAATAAGATCATTCTTCCTATAGAATTTGATTGGGTTGAAGAGATTGACAAAAAAATATTTTTAGTTAGTAATGGTTGTGAGCTTTTTTTTAATGATGATTTTCAAGTAAATGAATGGCAAGTTAAAGGTGGTAAATGGGGTGTTTATAATGAAGACGGCGTTTGTCTTATTCCAATAGAATTTGATAGAAATAAACTTAATTATCGAGAAGTTATTAATTCTCATAAAACGATTAGTAAAATCTGGTCTTAAAGTAATTTTACTCGTACAACAGTGATTGAAATTAGTGCTATTAATTTGAGTGACTTTCCCAAAAACTTCTATATTTAACTCACTCATTTCAAACTATTCACTATGCAACAGAATTCTTCAAACGGTTATACAAAATACCCTATTTCGGGTACGGACCCGCGATTCCCAAGTTTTTTACAAGGTTTTAATCATCGCTGGTTGGCTGGTACATGCGAAGTTGTTTATGTCTGTCAAACGGCGAATGGAGCTGCATTGGCATTGGATGAAGCCATTCGATTGTATGGTAAAAACGTAAAAATCAAAAGTGGTGGACATTGCTACGAAAATTTTGTGTTCAATGAACGAACAAAAGCCATTATCGATGTTTCGGCAATGAATAGTTGTGGCCTCGATGCGCAAAAAGGATATTTCTTGGAAGCTGGTGGAACCAATTGGAGTGCGTTTAACAGCCTTTTCAGAGATTATGGAAAAGTACTACCTGCTGGTTCTTGTTATTCCGTTGGTTTAGGTGGACATATCTGCGGTGGCGGTTATGGATTGTTATCCCGACTCAATGGATTAACAGTTGACTGGCTCACAGGTGTTGAAGTCGTTGTGAAAGATAATCCTTACAGACCTTCAAGAGTGGTGTATGTTTCAAAGGATTCGACCAACAGGGACGAATTGGATCTTTTTTGGGGACATCTTGGTGGCGGTGGTGGCAATTTTGGTGTGATTACACGCTATTATTTCAAGGAACTCCCAGATAGCCCAAAGGAAGCGTTGATCACTCAGTTGAGTATCAATTGGACGGAATTGACTCCCGCAGTACTGAAAGATTTACTCGATTTTTTCACTCAATTTTCCAAGGATGCTAACAATTGGCGACAGTTTGGACTTTTTGCGTTGCACCATCAAGCACATGGTTCAATCGTGATGACGATTCAAACAGCCATTTTAACAAACGAAGATGAATTAAAAATCAAGTCAACTTACATTGATCCACTGCTGAAAAAGTTGGGTGGTTTGGTGAAGTATCAATTAACCAAGAAGCCTTCAATTGCACATCTTGGCGGGTTTATTCAATCAACTTCACATACCTTGAAGTATACTTTTTACGAAGCGGTACAAACATTGAATGGTTCTGGTCCAAACCAACGAGGGAAATACAAATCGGCCTACATGCGCAAAGGATTCCCGATGGATCAAGTGCAAACGATCTTCAACTACTTGACGCTTACTCCAGCTTCACTCGACATGACACAGTGTTTGTTGCAAGTTGACTCTTATGGTGGGAAAATAAACACGATTGCACCGAATGCAACAGCGATTCCGCAACGGACTTCCGTTTTAAAATTGCAATACCAAACTTATTGGACAGAAGCGAAAAACGATGCCGCTTACCTGAAATGGATGAGCGATTTTTATTCCGCTGTATATGTTACAACGGGAGGAACACCCAATCCACAACTCGATCCTACACAAAATGTAGACGGTTGTTATTACAACTATCCCGATTCCGATTTGAATAAGTATGGCGGTCTTAACGGAGCGCTTCAATTGTACTTTGGCGGGAATTTGAATCGACTCAAACAGGTGAAAAGGCGATGGGATCCAACGAATTATTTTAATAGTTTTCAATCCATTCCGGTTGAATAAGATGCGGTACAAACAAAAAGAAGGTGTTTAAAAATTAATAAACTGCTGCGTTATTTTCGGAAATCGACGTTGGTCATTTACTTGAGTAAACTCCCAACGCCTCCTCCTTAATGCCTTGTATTTTATCAGTTTTTAATCCACCTCAAAGGTTGACTCAATGATGATACTTTTTAGACACCTTCTATTTGTTTGAACCAATGAATCTAAGACTGTTGCAAAATTCATTAATCGAGGCGCGATTAAAATTTAACACCGCAGTTTACGCTCGTAAATGAGGATGTTGAATTTTTGAAGGGGTTTTGCAATGGTCTTAATCTTTTATTCTTTTACAAAACGCATTGTTTGAAAACCATTTTCTGTAACAAGATTTAGAATATAAATTCCAACTGGAAGTGCTTCAACTGAAAACGAATGTGTTGTTTCTTGTTGAACCAACGAACCTCTCGTGTTGAAAATAGAAACCGTTTCGATAATTTCGTCCGTATCAATTGTAAGATTTGAAGTAGTTGGATTTGGGTAAAGCATACTGTTCGCTGAATGGGTTTCTGTAATCTCTAAGTTTCCTGATGCACAATCAAACACGCCGTTGTCGTATGGGTAAATGTTAGAAACGATGTTACCATGATTGTTGTTCGCAGTTCTATCGGTTACAGTACCACTAACTGTTTCGTTTTCAAAATCATAATATAAAACCAATCCAACTTCATCACCAACTAAACAACTATTCATATCATTTGCTATTTCTGTTTCAGTTTTTGCGATATTCCACATTCTAACTTCATCCATTAAAAGTTGATTATTTACGTCGCTATCATCTCCTCTAGCTCCAATTTTCAATGTTGAAGCATTATTATAAATGGCAATATTGGGGGTTGACATTCCATCTTGAACGCCATTTAAAAACACTTTTAATTCACCAGTAGTTGAATTGTAGGTTGTTGCAACATGATTCCACGTATTGAGTGAAACCGCAGTTGAACCTAAAATGCTTGGTTGAGACGCTCCCATTGCATAACCTTTTATAGTATTGGTTTGAGACAAACGTAAAACATATCCTCCCGCACTTCCAAAGTAGCTTTCGATCAAATGAATTTCTTGAGCGGAGCTAGTAGGAACAAAAATCCAGCATTCTAAAGTAAATTCATCTGTAAATTGAAGACTTGGAGTAATTGGAGCGGTAATGTATTGTGCCTGCTGCATTCCGGAGGATGGTGCTACAAAAAAGGCAGAACTATCTAATTGCGCCGTTAATGTTGAAGTAGTAGCTAAAAACAGCAAACTAAGTAATTGGTTTTTCATAAAAAGGGAGTTTAAAGTATGAACCAAACATAGTTCAGAATCAACTAAATTCATAAGTGAAATTCAGCAACAGCCAAAAACAGTTTATGAATGGACAAAAAAAGAACCCACCATTGCTGATGAGTTCTCCTTGAGTTGAATGATTTAAACCTTATTCTTTCACAAAACGTGTCGTAGCAACCCCGTTTGGTGTTTTAATTTCAACTAGATACATACCGCGAGATAGTTTTTCTACTGAAAATGCAGCACTGTTTTCTGTTTGAACCAATTCACCTGTCATGGCGTAAATTCGAACAAGTTCAATAGAATGGTTCAGTTCGATCGTTAAGTTTTTTGTTGTAGGATTTGGAAAGACATTAACAAAAAGATCTGATTTGATCTCATCGATTCCAATTGTCGTTATTGCTGTGCAAACGGATGTATCAGAACAAGCTCCTTGCGTTATAATAACCGCATAGTTGCCATTCGCTGTTGGAGTGAATGACTGATTTATAGCTCCAGCAATTGGTTGATTAGCATTTCCACAATCGATCCATTGGTAGTTGACACCCGCTTGATTGGCAGTAATCACATTGTCTAAAACGGAAATACCTAAATTCGGCATTAGATCTTCTGTTACCGTTGTTGTTAAACTTGATAAGGAAGAACAACCATCCGCATTGGTAATAACAACTGAGAAAGAACCATTCACATCTACAAGTATGTCTTGCGTTGTTTCACCATTCGACCACAAGTAACTTGTTGCAGATGTTGCAGAAAGTGTTACAAAACCACCATCACAGAAAGCTAAAGGCCCTGATGCAGCAATTGTTGGCGTTGCTGGAGTTGAAGGTGCAACTAAAATGGCATTCAATGAAAGTGATACACATCCCAACGAATTGGTAAAGGTGAAATCATACGATCCAGCTCCTAAATTGGAAATGGTAGTTGGCAATGAAACGTTTGTTAGTGAACCGCTAGCAGCTCCTGACCAAGAAAGATCACCCGTTTCACTACCTGAAATTTCAATCGATCCATCATTAACTGTACATGACAATGGATTGACTAACGTTCCTGTTGAAATATCTGGTAAAGCATTCACTGTTACATTCGTTGCAGTACTAGAAGGTGAAGAACATCCTGATGCATCAGTGATAGAAACTGTATAGTTGTCTGCTGTATTTACAACAATTGAAGCACTCGTTGCTCCGTTTGACCATAGATACGTTGATCCAGTTGAAGCTGTTAAGGTTACTGAACCACCTTCACAGAAAGTTGTTGATCCACCTGCACTAATGGTTGGCGCAGCAGGTGCTGATGGTGCAGACAATGAAACATTCTCCGTATTCGAAACACACGTAGATGCATTTGTAAAATTGATGCTATAAGAACCATCACCTAAACTTGGAATTGTTGTTGGCAATGTAACGCTGTTCAATGATCCACTCGTTGTTCCTGACCACGAAAGCGTTCCTGTACCAGATCCATTTATTTGAATCGAGCCATTATCAATTGTACATGAAGTTGGATTCGAAATGGTGCCTTGAGAAATCACAGGTAAAGCATTCACCGTAACTATCATTGGAGCAGAAGCAGGTGATTGACAACCAGCAGGGGAAGTAACTTGGACTGTAAACGTTCCTGAACTCGTAACATCGATAGCCGCTAAAGTTGAGCCATTCGACCAGAGGTAGGTTGTTCCAGCAGAAGATGCTAAATTAACCGTTCCACCTGCACAAAATGTAGTTGCAGCATTTGGAGAAATAATTGGCGCATTTGGAAGTGTATTTTCAGTCACAACAATTGAAGTAGAAGCTACTGACTGACAACCAGCCGCATTTGTAACTTGCACTGTGTACGTACTTGTTGAAGATACGTTAATGCTCGGACTCATTGAACCATCTGACCATAAATAACCAGATCCCGCAGACGAAGTAAGTGTTACCGAACCGCCTGTACAAAACGTTGTAGGTCCGCCAGGTGTGATCGTTGGTTGACTAGGCAAAGCATTTACAGTAACGGTTGTTCCTGCACTAACAGTTGAAAGACAACCAAATGCGTTGGTAACTTGAACCGTATACGTTCCAGCAGTTGATGGTGAAATGGATGTCGTTGATGCTCCATTCGACCAAAAATAAGACGTTCCTGCTGATGCTGTAAGCGTTACAGATCCACCTGCACAGAATGTAGTTGGTCCACCAGCAGAAATGGTTGGTTGAGCAGGTAACGCATTTACTGTAACGATAGTTCCTGCACTTGTTGTCGATAAACAACCAGCAGCGTTTGTTACCTGAACGGTATAGGTTCCAGCAGTCGTCGCTGAAATGGAAGCAGTAGTCGCACCATTCGACCATAAGTAAGACGTTCCAGCTGAAGCGGTCAACGTTACAGAACCACCCGCACAAAAAGTTGTAAGTCCACCAGCAGAAATTGTTGGTTGAGATGGCAATGTATTTACAGTAACTGAAGTTCCCGCACTGAGAATAGACTGACATCCCGCTGCATTTGTCACTTGTACCGTATACGTTCCAGCAGTTGTTGGACTAATTGAAGCTGTTGTCGCGCCATTGGACCATGCGTATGTAGTTCCAGCTGATGCAGTTAAAGTGACCGAACCGCCCGCACAGAAAGTCGTTGGTCCGCCAGCACTGATCGTTGGTTGAGCAGGAGTAGCGTTTACCGTAACAGCAGTTCCTGTACTTGCGATCGATTGACAACCAGAAGCATTGGTTACTTGTACCGTATACGTTCCAGCAGTTGTTGGGCTGATTGATGCCGTTGTCGCACCAGTTGACCATAAATAAGAAGTTCCAGCTGAAGATGTTAATGTAACTGATCCACCTGCACAGAAGGTTGTTGGTCCACCTGCGGTAACCGTTGGTTGTGCTGGAAGCGTTCCTACAATAACTGTAGTTCCAGCACTTGCAACCGATTGACATCCCGCTGCATTCGTTACTTGAACAGTATAAGTTCCAGCTGTTGAAACAACGATTGATGCTGTAGTTGCACCAGTTGACCATAAGTAAGAAGTACCAGCAGAAGCTGTCAAAGTAACAGAGCCACCAGAGCACAATGATGTAGATCCGCTTGCAGAAATGGTAGGTTGAGCAGGAGCCGTATTAACAGTGACAGTAACTATATTTCCCATTTGAACAGAGCAATTGTCTGCACAGTTCTTCAATGATCCCACAATCCAACATGAAGGAACGTTCATATTGGTTAATGTACCATTTACTGCCGTCACGGATAAATCAGTTGCGACCGTGCCACTCCCTTCATTGAATGTGAACAAGCCAGTCAAGTTTGCTTCATTTCCTATAAGACAACCGGTTGCATTCGCCAAGATAGTTCCAGCACTTAATGCTGAACTCCAAATAGCAACCCTATCTATATCTAAAGGTGAATATGTTCCTCCGAATTGGCCGATCAATAATGGCGCAGTTGTAGATATTCCAGTAACTGTAGTTATGTAAGTTCCCGAATTTTGGAGTACACCGTCCACCCAAATTTCCCAAGTGTCTGGACTTCGGAGAACACCTGTTATGTCATGCCATTGATTATCTGCAACCATTGCTGTTGAGTTACCAGAGGATTTAATGGTTCCGGTATGGTTCCGTCCCTGAAATGAGGCGTACCCAGTTGCATTAATGAATAAATAATAACCAATCCCACCGCTCAAATATTTGTTTACAATAAATTGCGATGCGCCATTTACTGTTGTTCTGACTCGTGCTGATATGGTTATAGTATTTGTTGCTCGGTTACTAGTACCACAGGTGATATAATCATTCGTGCCGTCTAAATCGAGTGCTCTATTTACTATTTGAGGTTTTACTGCAGTTACATTATAAGTAGTTGTAGAAGTTATACCTGTCAAATTGAAGTTCATTGCGCTTCCAGTACCGAGAGTTGGACCTGCAACTACAGCGCTTGTTGTATTATTAACAAGAGAATAATAAACATCCGATTCTGTTCCAGCAACAGTTATCGTTGCATTACCTCCGGAACAAATAGAAGTGTTTGCTGGTGTGACAAGTTGATTCACAGGGGCAGGATTTACTGTGACAGAAATTGCAGTTCGGGGTCCTGCAGCACACGTGCTGTCTTGAACATAAAAAGTGGTAGAACTTGACAGTGCACCTGTATTGAATGTTGATCCCCCACCAAGATAAGTACCTCCCACAGATGATGTGTACCAACCTATTGAACCATATGCTGTAACCGATAAAGTAGTCGAAGTGTTAGCACATATTTCTAAGTTAAGGGCTGATGTAGTATTAACAGGTGCAGCATTTGTGAGGCATCCCATCTTGTGTACAAAAATATCAATTGAACCTAAAGCCGTAAGTGTGGTAGTTCCTGTTGTTGGATCAAAATCACCTGTACCCTGATAGGATCCACATGTGTATACATTATTGCTGGCATCTATTTCAATATCATAAGCCGCATCACCGCTTGATCCAGGTAAAGCATAAACACTTAAAAAATTACCTGTTGAATTCAGTTTACAAACGAAACCATCAAAATTTGCAGGGCTTAAATTTGAAACTCCTGTCCCTGGATTAAAATCTGTTAAGCCATCAAAACGTCCTGTTACATATACATTTCCATTTGCATCAACTGCAACGGCTTCACCTTCTTCTGTCTGACTTGGTGAACCTTGAAAACTCTTTGCCCATTGGTAGTTTCCTGAAGCATCCATTTTCAAAATAAATGCATCTCTAAGAGCCGAAGAAAGATTATTAGTTCCTGCTCCAATATTAAAATCTACATTAAGGCTTTCAAAAAAACCGGTCACATATACATTTCCGGAAGGATCTGTTGCTATCCCCTGTCCGTAATCAACACTTGCACCACCAACTTTACCAGCCCATGAGAAATTGCCTGCAGATGTTAGTTTGCAAATAAAGATATCGTGAGTGGCACTCTGCGACACCAGGTTAAATGTTCCCACTCCTGGATCAAAATCCGTTGTTCCGGCGAATCTTCCTGTTAATAAAATGTTGTCTGAAGCATCAATTGCAACATCGTTACCAGCTTCAGTATTTGTACCCGAAATTGCACCAGCCCATACGTAATTTCCATCAGTATCTAATTTTAAAACAAAGACATCGGAGAGTCCCGGAGAGACAAGATTAGCTGTTCCTGCTCCTGGATCAAAGTCAACTGTGTTTTGAAACAATCCGGTAACGACAACTTGGTTTGTACTTGTAAGCGCAATACCATATGCATAATCTGATAAGGTTCCACCTAAACTTTTTGCCCAAAGAAAATTCCCTGAAGCATCTAATTTCATCACGAAAAAATCCTGATATCCTCCACCACCAGAGGTAAGATTATAAACACCAACTCCAGGATCAAAATCCACAGTTCCATTGTAGTCCCCGCATACATATACATTCCCTGATGCATCAACAGCAACAGCAGTACCCTGGTCTATAGTTGTACTACCAATTTGTTTCGCCCAAACGAAATTTCCAGCTGCGTCCATTTTAGTAATATAGGCATCCGGCCATCCTCCTGCTCCAGGCGATGTGAAATTTGCTGTACCCGCTCCCGGGTCCAGATCTGCAGTCCCTCTAAATTGACCTGTTGTATAAACATTCCCAGATGCGTCAAGGGCAAGATCATAAGCTGCATCCACATTTGTTCCTCCCATCGATTTTGCCCAATGGAAGGTTTGAGCTTGGAAATTTTGAATAAAAGATAGTATAAATAACAATCCTAATCCAAAATACTTTGTCCTAAAATTTTTCATATAGTTTGTGTTTGTAAACAAAACAAACACAATTTAGGGCATTCCACACGTCAATCTTCATTAACGGACAATCGAGTTCATTAATGGACTTTTTAGTTCAAAATAGCTTCTTCAAATTCCGCTTTTTTGTACTTTGAAAGACGAGTCATAAGCCCATTACTCAATTGGATTGAAAGTTCTGTTTTCGAATACTGCTTCAAATGATCTTTGTTAATCAACCACGATTTGTGTACTCTGAAAAAACGCGGTAAACTTTCCAGTAGTGTTTCAAAATGTTTTAAATTTTTACTAGCAATGAATTGTTTTTCAACGGTATGAATGACACAATACGATTCTTGTGCTTCAATGGCGATAATCTGTTCTATTGGGATCACATGCTGTTGATTACGGTCACTCACAACAATATTGGTGATCTCTGTTGTTTCTAAAGTGTGTTTTAGCAAGGACAATCGTTGCGCTTGTTGTTCCAAATTGCGTTGTTGCTGAACACGTTCTAACGCTAATTTTAGTCGTCCAATATCAACGGGTTTAAGCAAATAGTCAATTGCAGCAATTTCAAATGCCCGAATCGCATATTGATCGTACGCTGTTACAAAAATGATTTCAAAATTGACTTCTTCGAAAAAATTGACAATCTCATATCCAGCATAATTGGGCATTTCAATGTCTAGAAACACTAAATCGGGTTGTTCTTTTTGAATGGTTTCAACAGCCTCAAGCACATTTTTAGATTTGCCAATGATTGTTACATCCGGGCAAAAACGGAGCACTAAATTTTCAAGTACATCGCGTGCGCTTTCTTCATCGTCAACAATTAATGCTTTTAGTTTATTCATAGTTGTCAAATATCCTGTTCTTTCTCTTAATCCAATAATTGGAGTTCATGAATCGCCCAGTTTCATTTATGAATGGATCAAAATCGGTGTTTTATCGGGATATTTAGTGTCACTTTTGTGCCAGAAGGTTCACCATTTTCCATCAAATCTTCATAATCATAGCCAAATTGTCCTTCAAATACATTGCTTAAAATTTCAAAACGTTTGTGAATGGCTTTTCCAGAAAATGATTCGTGCTCTGAACGTTGTCGGAGTTTGATTGCTTTTGCTTTTTCACGCCCAACTCCATTATCTTCCACACAACAAATCAATACATCGGTTAATTTAAAGGTGATTTTTAACCGTTTTTCACCTTCTTTGTGCAATAAACCATGGACCAATGCATTTTCAATAAATGGTTGAACCAAGAGCGGTGGAAGCATAATGTCTTCCACATTTTCATAGGAAATACTGTAGTCAAAATCAGTTTTGAAACGCAATTTTTCCAATGAAAGATACAATTCCAAGAGTTTAATTTCTTGGTCGAAATCAATGAAATCCTTTTCTGAGTAATTCAATGTCCGCCTTACTAAATTGGAGAACGTAGTGATATAGGAATAAGAATGTTCTATATCTCCTTTGAGAATCAAGTCTTGAATTGAGTTCAAGGAATTGAAAATAAAATGCGGATTCATTTGAGATTGAATAGCGGTTAATTTTGATGCATTCAACTCATTGATTTGTTGCGATTTTTTTTGTTGAATCTTCAACTGCCAGCGATATACGAGGAATACAAGTCCTAAAAAGAATAAAATTCCAAGCGAAATAAACCACCAACGCATGTAGATGGGAGCAGTGATTTCAAACGAATAGGAGATTGTTTTACTAAAAACACCTTGATTTTCAGTTTTCACCTGAAATGTATAATGCCCAGGTGCTAATGCGTTATAGGTAACTTGATTCGATTTTGCATCATTGATACTCCAGGAATTATCATTCCCAACAAGTCTGAAATAATAATTAATTGTTTCACGATTTCGCAGGGTTGGAGAAGAAAAAATAAATTGAATTTTGCGTTGATCGCTCGAAAGATGACCAATGCCTTTGTTGGCAAAATGAATGTTGTTCACGACTATTTTATTGAGTCGAACAGTTGGTCGTTTTGAATGGTAATAATTTAAATCAATTTGTTGTACTCCTCCCGAATGACTGACCCATAATTGATTGTTGTGAATGGTGAAATCAATCACGCGTTTTGAAGGAAAGCCAAAGATCGAGTGAATGCATTTCAGTAATTTTCCGTTCATGTCAAATTGAAAAAAACCATTCCCAGATTTTGCAATGATGGTATTGTTGTAAAAGATGAATTTCTTCAATTCTTCTTCTTTTCCATTGATCATTGGGTGAATGGCTCTGATTACTCGATCATGCTGTAGAATAAGAATTCCGTCTTTTTTTGTGCTCGCAGCAATGATTCCATTGGAATAATGCAAGTAGTTTGGAAATAGAATTTCCCCTTTATAGCTTATTTTTCGAATTGCTCCTTTTAACGGAACCTCAAATAAACCATTCGCTGTAGAAGCATACAAACATTTTTGCGGTGGATTATATTCAATAAAGTAAACGCGTTCCTTTATTTTAGTTGGATTATCAACGGTGAATTTGTTTTGACCATCCCAGCTTAGGTGATAAATTCCCCTATTTGTTCCCAAATAAAAAGTGGTTGAGGAAATAAATGCTGCATCTTTTAACGAGGCCTCCAAAATGTCCGTTGTTTTCCCTGTTCGCTTGTTGTAAGCGCGGATATAGCCATCATCGTAGAGAATAAGATCATTGGTTGGATCACTTTGAACTACTTCAATTGGTCGCTTTCCTTGAACGTTAATCGTAGAAAGTTCTCCATTTTGATACGTCATGAGTTTCCCTTCAGAGGAACCTAGCATTAATCCAGCAGATTGATCGGAATATACCGTTGTTACAGGATCGTCTCGAAAAGTACGAATCACATCTGGAACATTCAAGTCGGGAATAACCAAAACGCCTTTGTCAAAAGTGCTCAATAAGGTATTCCCTTCCTGATCTTTGTAGACATCAGAAATGTAATAATCTTCGTAAAAAAGAGTCGGTATACTTGTTGAAATGCGATGCTGTTGTAAAAAAGCGCCAGGTAGGGTTCCACAAATCCATGCCTCTTCTCCAGTTTGGTAAATCCGAACTGATCCAGTTCTATCAAAAATCGCGTTTTTCGGTAATTGAAAGAGGGTAAGTTGAGATGAATTGTATGAATAGAGTACGCGTTGTTTTAGATCAAAACCATACGATTTCCCTGCAATTGTAAAGAACTTTAATAATCCAGCATGGGCGTAATTTGTTTTTTGGATAAGTAATTGCATCCGTTTAAACTCGCCGTTGGAGTAGGTAACAATAGAATCAGATTCGTTTAAATGAAATTGCAGCATCTTGGTTGCTGTTTTAAAGCATGTTCCTACATAATGTCCATTAATATTAAAACGGGTTTTCACCTTGCCTTCATTCGTGATAACGATAATTTTTTTAGCCCCAATAACTAAACATTCGTCATCGCCAATGGATAAACTTACATCAGCGTTTTCTTCATCTGGTTTTAATTCATAGATGAGCATACATCTTTCATCAATGATTTTAAATACTTGGTTGTTGAGGTTGTGACAAAAGATTATTCCTGCGTCGTTGATCACAAAATTAAAGACGGAATTACTTTTTGCTTCGGGACATTCAATTTTTTCGTAGGAGTAATAATTGTATTTATAAATTCCATCGTTCGTCGCAAACCAATAATTCGATTCCTTGTCTTGGATGACATCGTAAATTTGAATTCCTCTGAATTGATCTTCACCTAGCTTTGAATAAGAAGGTTGCTGGGCAATTGAGTATGTGGTCGATAAAAAAACGAGAATAGCAAGGACGATTCTTGCTTTAGAAAGAGGTAAATGAAAGCTTGTCTGTATGTAGTTCAGAAAATTGATAACCGATTATTTTATTTTTGTGAAGTGAATCAAATGTACAAAAATTGGGAACTACCACAACCTTCTTAATTTAGTAACAATTTGATTATATTCACTTCATGAAAACAACTGAAATTCTTACACAGTCTACCAAGATTTTTGGAAACAAGTGGTCCATCACATTGCGCATTATTCCAATCATTTTAGTGGTTGCTTTATTGAAATTCCTAGCACATAAATACGATTTGGAAGTCATGGAATTGAATGCACTCTTTACAAGTTTGGTTGCAGGAACGATTTTTCTCATTGGTTTTTTGATCACAGGAGTGCTTTCAGATTATAAGGAAAGTGAGAAACTACCGAGTGAGTTGGCTGCAAGTTTAAAAACGTTGTACGATGATACATATACAGTTCACAAAACAAAAAATGTGCAATCGGCGTTGGAATTTATGGACTATCAAAAAGAGTTGTTAAATCTTTTGATGGATTGGTTTTACAAACGGGTTCGAACTGAAGCGTTGTTGACGAAAATCAGTGATATGAACGACTATTTTGTGGATTTTGATATCCAAGGTGTACAAGCCAACTACATCATCAAAATGAAAAATGAACAAAATAGCTTACGGAAAATGGTCTTGCGAATTGATACGATTCGCGATACAGGTTTTGTTGGATCGGCTTATGCTATTGTTGAAATCATGGGAATTGTCATCGCATTAGGACTTGTAAGTATAAATATTGAGCCCTTTTATGCTTCGTTGTTTTTTACGTTGTTGGTTACTTTTTTAGTAGTCTATATGGTATTATTGATCAAAGACATCGATGATCCATTTGATTATGCAACAAATGGCGAAGGCGGAACCGAAATTTCACTTAAACCGTTGAATGATATGTTGAAGGGTGGAAAGAACAACGGATAAATCAACTTCACATTAATAGGTATAAAAAATAGTAACTCAATCAACATTGGTTAAAAAAAATCATAATATTTAACCAATGGCTATTTTAGGTTAAATTAGTTGAAACGAAAAAGCAAACACCATTCGCTGCTTTACTTCACACATTTCATAGATGTTCAATTAGTTGCTCTAATAATCGGATAACCAGACTTTAAAATCAAGGATTTATGTAACATTCCACCATATTTATGTAACATGTTTTGGCGTGGTTTTCTACAGCTTTGTATACTTCTGTAAAACCCAAATATTGATGAAAATTTACATAAAATACATGGTGAGCCTGCGTTGCAAAATGGTCGTGAAGAAAGCACTGAACGAAATGGGAATTCACTTTGTTATTGTTGAATTAGGGGTGATAGAAACCATGGAGGAATTGACAGCTGATCAACGTTTAAAGCTGAAAAAAACCTTACACCGTTCGGGTTTGGAGTTAATGGATGATAAAAAAGCAGAACTGATACAGCAAGTAAAAGAACTGATATTAGTCTTTATAAATAACGAAAAAGATGGACACAAGGTGAGTTTTACGGTGTATCTTAGTGAACACACAAAGCATGATTATCCATACTTATCCAGTCTGTTTTTTGAGGTACAAGGAATTTCTATTCAGCAATACATGATCATTCAGAAAATAGAACGAATCAAGGAATTAATCATTTACGGAGAATTAAGTATTACTGAAATTGCCTGGAAAATGGACTATAGTAGCGTGGCTCATTTATCCAATCAGTTTAAAAAAATCACAGGACTCACGCTCACCCATTTCCGTCAATTGAAAGATAAACGCTTAAACACTATGGACGAAGTTACTTCAAAACCACTGCAAAATCTATAAACTATGGGAATTGCTAAAAAGGAAGAATCTCAATATGTACGTAGTTTGATTGAGGCAAGCTTAGATCCCTTGGTAACAATTAGTGCTGCAGGTAAAATCACTGATATAAACGAGGCTTCGGTTCGCGTAACAGGAATTCAACGTGAAGAATTGATTGGAACCGATTTTTCGAATTACTTTACCGAACCGCAAAAAGCACGTGAAGTCTATTTGGAAGTATTTGCCAAACGATCTGTTGCTGATTCGCCACTCACATTGCGCCACAAAGACGGTAAATTGACCGATGTACTATTTAATGGATCCGTGTATACGGATGACCGTGATAATGTAGTAGGTGTGGTAATTGTAGCACGCGATGTGACCGACCAAAAACGCATAGCAACCGAACTATTGGAAGCAAAAGTTGCTGCAGAACACGCTACCACCATTGCCGAAGAGGCTCAGTTAAAAGCTGAGAGTGCTACCTTGATCGCCGAAAACGCTACGTTGATTGCTGAAAATGCTGTGAAAGCAAAACAGCAATTTTTGTCGAATATGAGTCACGAAATTCGTACACCAATGAATGCAATTATTGGTTTCACGAAAGTTGTACTCAAAACCGATCTCAGCGATAAGCAACTTGAATACATCAATGCAATCAAAATTAGTGGTGATGCGCTTATTGTGTTGATCAATGATATACTTGACTTGGCAAAAGTAGATGCTGGTAAAATGACTTTCGAAAAAACACCGTTCAATGTTAAATCGTCCATCTCAGCAATGTTGCATTTGTTTGAAACCAAGATTCAGGAAAAAAACCTTGTACTGACCAAAATTTACGACACAAGAATTCCAGAAGTATTGGTCGGTGACCCTGTTCGTTTACATCAAATTATTTTAAACTTGGTGAGCAACGCAGTTAAATTTACCTCAATAGGTGAAATCACAATAGGGACTCAGTTGCTGTACGAAGATGAGGATACCACGAAAATCGAATTTTCGATTACGGATACTGGAATCGGGATTTCGCAAACGAAACTAGCACATATTTTCGACGATTTTCAACAAGCTACTAGCGACACATCAAGGCTTTATGGCGGAACGGGGTTGGGACTTGCAATCGTAAAACAATTGGTAGAGTCACAAGGAGGTACGATTAGTGTCAATAGCTTATTGGGGAAAGGTTCAACCTTTTCGTTTACCCTTCATTTTCTTAAAACAACGGAAGAAGCAACGATGAATACTGAATTGCTGGAATTAGACTCAGAAATAAAGAATATCAGGGTGTTGGTGGTAGAAGATATTGCCTTGAACCAATTGTTGATGAAAACCTTACTTGATGAATTTGGTTTTGAACGCGATATTGCTGGAAACGGAAAAATTGCCATCGAAAAACTCCGTACCAAAACCTACGACATTATTCTGATGGATCTTCAAATGCCGGAAATGAATGGTTTTGAGGCGACTACTTTTATTCGCAACGAAATGAATTCCAATATTCCGATCATTGCACTTACCGCAGATGTAACAACGGTTGACCTAGAAAAATGTACCCAAGTTGGGATGAACGATTACATTGCAAAGCCAGTTGACGAGCGTGTGTTGTATAGCAAAATTGTTGGGCTCGTGAAGAAAAACGAATTAAATAAAACATCAGTAGGTTCCAAATTGAACACTGATGTAATTAAAAAAAACACCCTTATCGATTTGAGTTATTTGATGAAACGGACCAAATCAGATCCATCACTCATGCTTGAAATGATCAATCTTTACTTAGATCAGACACCACCGTTGGTTAAAATAATGAAGCAAAGTTTATTAGACAATGATTGGGGGTTGCTCTATTCGGCAGCACACAAAATGATACCATCATTCTCCATTATGGGGATTGATTCTCACTATGAAAACCTTGCTAAAAAAATTCAAGAATATGCCAAATCACGCCAGCAGACAGATGGTATTTACAACCTTGTGTTGCAATTAGAAAAAATGTCTGACGATGTGTGTCATGAACTTGGAGAAGTTATTAAGAAAATAAATAATAATATACATGAAAAAGATACAATCAATTAGGCCAAATCAATCTATCAAGTTATTTTTAGTTGATGATGATCCTCTATTTTTAAAATCACTGGAAATTGAATTTCTGCAGTATTCCAATTTTGTTGTCGAGACGTATGCAACTGGTGAATTGTGTTTGGAAAATCTAGATCACAATCCGGATGTAATTATATTGGATTACCACTTAGATAGTATAGATAAAAAGGCGATGAATGGTATAGCTACGCTGGATGAGATTAAAAAAATCAACCTCAATATACCAGTGGTAATGCTTTCTTCACAAGACAAAATTGATGTTGCTATTGAATGTATGCATCATCAGGCAACTGATTATGTAGTGAAAAGCGAAACATCCTTTATTAGACTTCAGAAAATCATCAACTCGGTTTTTCAATTCAAAAAAATGGAAAAAGAGTTGAATTGGTACATGGATAGGGTTTAACAACGTGTCATTCCAGCCTGAGGTAGATAGTTATTTATTAAACACACATACAATCATGAATAGTAATAATCACAGGCTTTTTATCATTGATGATAATCAGTTATTGGTAGCCGATTTGCGCATTTACCTCGAAAGCGTCTTCGGGGAAACATTGACCATTTCCACCTTTAATTCAGGTGAAAGCGCTCTCGCAAAAGTAGACAATGAAACACATATAGTCATCTTGGATTATGACCTTCCAGGTGAAAACGGGAATGAGATTCTCAAATCCATTAAAGCAATCAACCCCAAAACAGAGGTGATTATGCTCACGACAAATGAAGATATCAAAACAGCGATTGATGCCTTCAGGAATGGAGCAGCTGATTATGTGATCAAGGGAGCAAAAGCCGAAAAAAAGATTCAGTCGCTCATCTACAGAATCCTGACTTATCCGATCCATCTATTGACCCGTGAATTTAAGGTGAGTAAGTATGTTGCAATCTTTATACTTACCTTTATTAGTATGGGTTTGTGTGTGCTGGTTTGGAAACTGGTTAATTAATTCACGACCTTTCAAAATCGGATGAGAATTCAATAAAAAAGTAATCAGCAATACGAATTGCTTAGAAAAACAGCACATACGGTTTCATAGAAAATAATTGATGTAGTTGACCAGATAAAAGTGTGATTGATGTAAAAAACCAACTTCAGGTTACAACAATTCACAGAGCAACTAAGCTCATCTTTGTGTGTGTCAAATTCTTACACGATTAATTACATTTCATGAAACACATTTTTACTTTTCTTTTATTCTTGCTAGTCATTCAAGCACCTTTATCGGCACAGAAAACTACAGGAGAACAATACGGCAATACACTCAATCTTGGAGTAGGAGTGGGATACTACGGATATATATCACAATCTATTCCCGCTTTTCATGCTGATTATGAGTTAAACGTTGCTCGAAATTTTACGTTGGCTCCATTCATTACCGTTCTTTCTTACCAGAACTATTATTACTGGGGAGACAATGGACATGCTTACCGCGATTATTCCTACCGCCGCACCATTATTCCAGTCGGTTTAAAAGGAACCTATTATTTTGATCAATTGCTTGGTGCAAGTTCAAAATGGGATTTTTACTTGGGAGCTTCACTTGGATTTGCATTTAGAACCACGCGCTGGGAAAGCGGTTATTATGGTGAAACAACTGTATTACGCGGTTCGAGTGGTGTGTATTTAGATGGACATATTGGTGCTGAATACCATTTTAACCAAAAAATCGGACTATTGCTCGATCTGTCTTCAGGTATTTCAACACTTTGCTTAGCGATACATTTATAGACAACCTGATTCTTATAAAACAAATCATAAATACATAAAAAATGGAAAAAGAACACACTTCAAACAACCGAAAAATTATCGGTGCATTAGTAGTCGGCTTAGTAGTTGGCGGTGTATTAGGCGTTTTATTTGCTCCTGACAAAGGGAGTGTAACACGCAAACGATTAGCATCAAAAGGAGAGGAGGTAAAAGATGACATTCAAACAAAATTGCAAAGTCTTAACCATGAAGCCAAAAAAGATCATGCTCTTGCAAAAGCGTAGTATTCATATTGATAAAAAACTGACATGGAAGATTCAAACAATACAGGAAAAATAATAGGAGCACTTTTAGTAGGTGTTGCCATAGGAGGTTTGTTAGGTGTACTTTTTGCTCCTGATAAAGGAAGTGTAACCCGTAAAAAACTGCTTTCGAAAGGTGAAGACCTCAAAGATGCGGTAACTGAAAAACTCAGTGGATTGATGGGACGTACCGAAATGGAAACGGAAGACCATGAGCTGGTTGATGGTAAACACGCATAGTTTTACCCAATAAAACAGTACAAGGCTGTCTAAAAAAGACTAGTCTATTGTGAATTTTCAATGGGCTAAAAAATAGTGGAATGCATAGTTTTGAGGATGAGATGTTGGGAGTTTACTTGTGTAAATGACCAACATTGATTTCCGAAAACAACAAAGTAAGTTAGCCCTTTTTAGCCATTTTTATTCACAATCAAACAAAATTATGGAAACACTAGCAAACTCTATGGATACACTTTTAACGCGTGTGGAAGACTACGGTAACACGCGTATTGAGTTGACAAAACTAACGGCAATTGATCAAGGTTCGTCAATGTTGGCTTTATTGATTTCTCATATTATTGTGGTACTGACCATTTGTATTTTTACCGTAGTGTTAAGCATTGGTGCTGCATTTTGGCTTGGCGATCTGCTAGGAACAATTTATTACGGCTTTTTAATTGTGGCTGCTTTTTATGGACTCATTATAATGACACTCTTTTTCATGCTTACATCAATTAAAGCAGGGATCAAAAACAAGATTATTGCTCATTTATACGAACCCAAACCATGAGCACACTATCCAAAAACGAACAACTCCAACAAGCGATAGCAGCATTGGAAGTTAAGCGAGAAACCCAAAGTGCGTTGGTGAAAGAACAATTTCAGGTACTTCGACATCAGTTGCAACCTGCAAACCTGGTAAAAACGGTTGTGAGTGATCTTTTTACCTCACCTGAAATTCGAACTGGAGTGGTTGATTATGCTATTGGTATTACTACTGGTGTGATCGCCAAAAAAGTAGTGGTTGGTCAGTCGCATAACATCTTTACTGAATTGGTTGGCAGTGCCGTACAACTTATCGTAACGCGAGAGGTATCCCAACATCCTGAAGGATTAAAATCGATAGGTAAAAATCTTCTACAACAATTGTTGAAATCAAGTCGCTAATCGTATGGAAACAAAAAACGCCAACTACACAATTCCTTTTTATGCTAAGACTGCATTGATCTTTGTTTGTCTTTTTGCATTTGTATATACCATGCACATCGGGCAGCAAATCATCATTCCACTCGTTTACGCAACGATCATTGCAATTTTGCTCAATCCATTGGTCAACTTTTTGACGCGCAGAAAAATAAACCGATTAATTGCCATTCTAATCGCTGTCATCGTAACGATTTTAGCGGTTCTCACGCTACTTTATTTTGTCATTGCTCAAGGGGATAATTTTATGTCCTCGTTTCCGCAAATGCAAGAAAAACTGGCGCTAAAAAGTACCGATTTCATTCAGTGGATTTCCGAGAAAACAGCCGTTCATCCATCCAAGATCAATGCATGGTTGGCAGATACACAAAGTGAACAAATCGATGACTTTGCCTTCGGGAAAAATATTTCCAAATTCGGTCACCTGATGGTATCAGCTGTTTTACTACCCGTATACATGGTGATGCTCTTATATTACAAGCCTTTATTACTCGAATTTATTCACCGGTTGTTTCGTACTGAAAATCATGTTGCAGTTGCTGAGGTACTAGCCAATACAAAAAAAATCATTCAAAGTTACCTTGTTGGGCTTTTCATTGAAATGATTATTGTGGCGATCCTCAACACCATTGGATTGCTGATTATTGGGATACAATATGCGATTCTATTAGGCGTTATTGGCGCATTACTCAATATCATTCCCTACTTAGGTGCCATTATTGCAGCCAGTTTATTCATGCTCATTGCTCTGCTCACCAAAGCACCCATTTACATGCTGTATGTATTCCTGATGTACTTTTTCATACAGTTCATCGACAACAATTTTTTATTACCAAAAGTAGTAGCGGCACGTGTAAAAATCAATGCATTTATTTCCATCATCGTTGTGCTGATTGGCGCAGCTATTTGGGGAATTCCAGGCATGTTCCTCGCAATTCCGTTGATAGCAATTGTAAAGGTTATTTTTGATCATGTTGAACCATTGAAACCATGGGGATTTCTCTTGGGTGATACCATGCCAGCGATCGTTTTATTTAAAAAGATCAGCTTTCTGAAAAAACCAACGAAATAGGTTACATTTCTTATAGATTATTCACCACAATATCACATTAATCGTGAGCAGAATAAAACTAAAAAACCCTATGACAAATTGCAGTCACAGGGTTTTTGTTTATAGTTGTTTTGAGACGATTAATTCATGCCACCTCTTACATAATCGCTGAATTTATCTCTAAATGTGGTGCTATTATCTACTTGCGATTTGCTCAGTTTTTTGCTTTCCACCAATCCCCAGAGTACGAACTCTTTTAAGAAATGTTTATCAGTAGCAGCAACTCTTGGTTGGTATTTTTGAATCAAATCTTCCAATGGCGAAATGGCATCCAGTTGAGCTTGGTAGGTTGTGTCATTCGCATCGTCTGTCAAGGCAAATTCATCTTGATCAAAAAACCAATCTACGATTCCTTGATAAGGACCACTTTCACCTTGTTTTTCTAGCTTTTCTACTTTTGGAAAGTAACTTTCAAACAGTGTTTTTACAGCTGATCCAATGAGTTGTTCTGCAACAAACGTACTGCCTTCTTGTTCACCTTCGTACACGAGTTCCATTTTTCCTGTAAGCGCTGGAATAATCCCTGTGAAATCAGCTAAACGCACACTTGTTTTTGGATGATTACTTTTTAAACCGCGCAATTCGGCAGCACTTACTAAGTTTTCAAATGCTGAAATACTCATGCGGGCACTCACACCACTTTTCGCATCGATGTATTCGCTTTCGCGGGCCTCAAATCCAATTTGTTCAATTAAATCCATTGCCAAACTAGGTACAGTGATGTTTTCTTTTTGAGAACCTTCCAATTTTGCTTCTTGTTCGGTAATGGTACGCGCAATGTGAATCGTTTCAGGATAATGGGTTAAAATCTGTGAACCAATTCGGTCTTTTAATGGCGTTACAATACTTCCTCTATTCGTGTAATCTTCCGGATTGGCTGTAAATACAAATTGAATATCAAGTGGGAAACGCAATTTAAATCCACGAATTTGAATATCACCTTCTTGCAAGATATTGAACAAAGCAACTTGAATCCGAGCTTGCAAATCGGGTAATTCATTGATCACAAAAATGCATCGATTGGCACGTGGAATCATCCCAAAATGGATCACTCGTTCATCCGCATACGATAATTTCATGTTCGCTGCTTTGATGGGGTCAACATCACCAATAATATCAGCAATTGTAACATCAGGAGTTGCCAATTTCTCAGCAAAACGATCGTCTCTATGCACCCAAGATACGGGTGTTTCATCTCCTTTTTCAGCAATAAGATCTTTAGCATAGCGCGAAAGCGGATTCAACGGATCGTCGTTTACTTCAGAACCTTCAACTATTGGCATCCATTCGTCGAGTAAGTTGACCATTAAACGTGCTAAACGAGTTTTCGCTTGACCTCGTAAACCCAAGAGATTGATATTGTGTTTGGCTAAAATAGCGCGTTCTAATTCTGGAATAACCGTGTTTTCGTAACCGTGAATTCCTTCAAATGGTTGTTTACCTGTTTTTAATGCTTCAATTAAATTGGCGCGTAATTCTTCTTTGATACTTTTTGTTTGATAGCCTGTGGCTTTTAATGCACCTAATGTTGTTGTTTTCATACGTTTGTTTTTAATACGATTAATCGATTGGACTAGAGACTGGAGACGAAAGACCGCTTCGCTTTGAGACTTAAGACCGCTTCGCTCAAAGACTAAAGATTGATGATTGGTTCCCAAATCTAGTCTTTAGTCTTTCGTCTCAAGTCTTCTGTCTATCGTCTTTAGTCTCAAATCATCTATCCTCTAATCCGTTTAATTCTATTTGTTTGGTAATCTTCGAAAATCATTTGTCCCAATCCTTGAATTCCAGTATAAAAGGCTTTCCCTTGGTTTGCAGCTGTAAATTCTTGAATGAATTTTTGTAAGTATGGATCTTGCGCGATCATAAATGTTGTTATAGGGATATGCAATTTTCGAGCTTGTTGTGCTGTTGCGTAGCATTTATCCACGATGTACTTATCCAATCCATTTGAATTCATGTAATACGAACCATCTGGCTCAATCACACAACTTGGCTTGCCGTCCGTAATCATGAAGATTTGTTTGTTCGTATTGCGTTTTCTTCGCAGTAAATCCATTGCCAATTCCAATCCAGCAACAGTATTTGTATGGTAAGGGCCAACTTGTAAATAAGGCAATTCTTTTGCTTCAATTGCCCAAGCGTCATCCCCGAAGACTAAAATATCGAGTGTGTCTTTTGGATACCGTGTTTTGATCAATTCAGCCAACGCCATCGCTACTTTTTTAGCTGGTGTAATACGATCTTCGCCATACAAAATCATGCTGTGACTTATGTCAATCATCAATACAGTACTCATTTGCGCTTTGTAAAAACTTTCCTCTACAACCAAATCGCGTTCGTGAAGTTGAAATTCACCAATTCCATTATTGACTTGTGCATTGCGCAAACTTTCAGTCATGGAGATGGTTTCTAATCCGTCGCCAAAATTAAATTGTCGGTAATCACCCGTTTGTTCATCGCCAGTACCACTGTGTTTTGTACGATGATTTCCGAGACCACTTTTGCGCAAGTTCCCAAAGATTTGATCGAGTGCATGCTGGCGGATTGCTCGTTCTGTTTTTGCGGTGATAACTGTTCCGCCTGTTCCATCTTCGTTTACTTGATCTTTGATGTATTTTTTCTTGCGTAAATCTTCCACAAAATCATCAATGGTGTATTCGGCTGTCGTTAAATCATATTCCTTGTCCAGCACTCTTAACCATTCAATGGCTTCATCAAAATCGCCCGAAGTGTGTGTGATCAGCTCCTTGAAAATATCGAAAAGCCGATCAAATGGAGAAAGTTCTGGTGCAGAATAGGGGGTGAATACAAATCCTTTGCGTTTCATATTGTCTGCTTTAGTTATAAAACAACCACTTGTTTGATAAGTTCGTTGGTTGTATGAAATATGTTGTAAGATGCGTTTTGCGCCTTGAAATTAAGGAAATTAATCAACGCACTATTGATTTTTAATCGGCAATTTTTGTTAAAATAACTTAGGGTAATCAAAAATCAAACTGAATAGTCTTCAACTTTTTTTGAGCGATTAAAACCTTCATTTCACCAACAATCGCCCGTTATACAAACGTTCAGCTTCCGTTGAAACAACATAGTGATAATTCCCCGCTGCGAGAAAACTAACATTGAGCGAAATAGCATGTTCACCCGCTGGTAGTTTCCCTAATTGTTGCTGATAGACAACTCTTCCGAAAAGATCAATCAATGCTATATGGATGGTTTCTTGTTGAAATAATGTGAATCCAAGAAAACCTTGATCGTCCATTGGATTCGGCCATATTTTACTATAACTAGGAGTAAATGGTGTTTCTGCTACAGCTAAATCACAAATCCCTGGAATGTTAGCATCCATCCATAAAGAACGCTGTTCAATGTAGGTTTTTAAATAATCCAAATCTTCCTCGTACGTTTGTCCAACAAAGGCATTCCAGTTGACATATTGCCCAATAATTGGCCATTGTGTAAAATTCCGAATCCGCGATTCTTCCAAATAAACGACCATGGAATCAATGAAGTAGTTGACACTATCGGTGTGCAAAGATCCAGAACGTAATGCTTCCCATCGACAACGCAAACCATTGCTATAAGAAGTTGAACTCAATAGTTTTTCCCACCAAAAGGGAATTGCTGACGAAAAATCGCACACCTCATCGAAATTGTATTGCCAACCTGTCGTAAGATCCGCGTCACAATAATCTGCATTTCCGAAGGATAAATTAAAATCCCACATGGGGCCAGCAACGAGTTTTCCGTTCCAAGAACCACCCGTTTTATCTTTGTGCATAAACGAACTGGAACGATAACCATCAACAGTTCTACCCAATTCTTGCAGAATAAAAAAGTCGTAAAAAGAAGTTGTTTCGATGTACTTGGAATAACCATTCACAGGATCGTCAAATTGTGGACCGAAAATGACGTCTTCCACTTCACCCATAAAATTTTCCATGTAGTTTGCCTGAATGGGATTTAATTCATCGTATTCCGGATCATGAAATTGCATCACCACTTCCGTATTGTAATTGGATGTCCATGCATAACCAACTTCTCCAGTGAGTTTATCTACCTTTATAATGTAGCCACCTGTCAGTGAATCGCCCGCCAAATCATCTGTATCTAATGGTGCAATATCCACACGGTTATCGTCTCGTTTGATGCGTTCGAGTAGAATATACACACCCAAATAATTACCGTCTAACACCAATTCACAGTGTTTCCAATTGGAAGCATAATGTCCGAATTTTCGCGCTAAATCGTAGGTTAAAACGTCACGCAATAAGGTTTTATCTGGATAAGGGCCGTACAGAATCCAATCGTTTTCTGCTGGCATTCCAAGAAGTGGAACATCGTTGTTTGCACCTAACGTATTCTGGGTTTCAAAACCGTAACTTTTCTTAGGATATTGTTGTGAAGTTGATCCGCGTATCTCAATGGAAATTGGTCCGCTATAGGCATTGAATGGATCTGTCATATAATTGCGAACACCGATTCCGTTATAGATCATCCCCATTTGACAAGTTGTTCGTATACTATCATTGATTTCTTGACCAATTGGAGTTGTAATGACAGCGATCGGGAGATTGGAATCAGTAAGTGTCACTTGACCTATAATAACGAGGCTCCAACAACAAGCAAGTAAACTGAAAATAAGGTGCTTCACACAGTAGTATTTGAATGAAAGTACAAAAATTCAAACAATAAATGCAATAGGAGAAAGGAATCACTTCTTTTTCACTGAATAAACTAGTTGATAAATTGAAAAACCTCCAAAGAACAGTTGCTCCTTGAAGGTTATAATGGTCTATTCTAAGAATAATTTACTTACAGCAGCCGTGTTAAGTGCCCAGTTTACATCGTAGACTTCATCAGCTTCTGTTGGGTCTGCTACGCAAGTTAACTGTTGAACTTCCGCTTTTAATTTCAACAGATCACCAATTTTTAGTTTCGCATCCAGTTTATGGATCAATGACTCATCGGCAGATGTACTCAGATTTTGAACAATTTGTCCACCAAAACTCATTTCTAACCAGATAATCTCTCGCTTTTCCACATCAAGTACACCAAATACCAACCCTTTGGTCAATTGTTGTTGAATACGCACCTGATGTTGCACAGCTGTTGGATCATACGCCACACCGTTGGAAGTGATTTTCATCGGAAATGCACTATTCATCCATCCAACAACTAGATTGGGTGTCAAGCTCCCGTTTGTGTAGGCGTTACACGTGAAAGTCACATATTTCGCACCTTCTGTTGTCAATTCATCTAGATTCAACTCAATGTATTCTGCTGTTCCAACTTTAGAAGGAATCCGCTGAATATCTCCACTATGCTTACATCCAGGGATCTCCAATTGTGAATAGGAGCAATGCTCGTTTCCTGTCGGATAGGCAACTGAACAACTCAAATCCATGTCAAGATGCTGCGCTGGAAGACCAACTCCCCATTGAAGAAACAACCGAACTTTAGAACCTTCTACACGGAATCGAGTTCCAGTTAATGCATTGGGTAAATCTTGAATGCTCTCGCTTCGATCACCAATTGCAATAGGAATACGATCCAAATCTGGGTGAATAAAGATTGTAGTATTGGGATTATTCACACGCATCAATCCTTCTTTAATTACAGCAAGACTTAAATCTTGAATCAGCAACTTCATCGCGTTCAATTCATCGTTTGAAAACAAACACAATAACTGATTCGGTTTGATTTTTTTACTCACTCCACCAAGCGGTTTTACCGTACGGGAAGCGTTTTTATCAAAATAGATTTCAGCATACATGTTCAAGGTGAAAATCAACCGTTTTGGTACTTCATTCATCACTTCATGGAAATGTTTCAATGTTAGCTCTGGTCCAAACCACAACATGGTTGAAAACAAAGAACGTGCAAACAAACCTGGTCGCTGTTTCAATAATTGAAACGTGTTTTCAGCATCCATTTTCAGTTTAAATTGATTGATTCGACCACTCCAGACCTCATATTGCTCGTTGTAAAATAAATCAAGTAACCGCGCAAGATTTTCAAATCCTTTGGCTTTGCTGTATTCAGCTAAACGCAATGCACGGATTACACGAACCCACATTCCACGTTTAGGATGCATGATCTCACATTGAAGTGAGGCATTTCCGCTGATTGAATTCAACCAAGTTGCATACATTTTACATTCAGCACGTGTGTACTTTAATTTCAATTCAGCTAAAGCATTCAGTTTTGAAGTATGGCTTTTGTCTAATTGAAAATGCATATTCTTCGTGTTTTGCTCAATTCGTTTTGCAATCACTTTTGGTTCAACTAATTGTAGAAATCCCGTGTGTTTGTACCACAAATAACGTAGGATATCATTGGCTGATTTGAATAATTTTCCAGCATTTTCTGTTTTACCTAAATTCACCAGCTCGTCAATCACTAACATAACCGTTTCCTTCATTTGAATTTCTACTGAAGGATCCAATTCAATAGCGCTTAACAAGATTTTAAGGCTATCAACTTGACTTGCTTCTAATGCTACCGGTGAAGTCAACAAGTCGTTCAAATAAACATGTAAATTATCTTCATTCCATAATTCAAGTACTTTCAACTTACTTGGATAGGTTGGTAATTCTAATTCTTCAACATGGAATGGCGTACCACAATAGGGACAACCGATGTAGCGTTCAATTGGGAATGTATTTCGAGGAATAATATGTCCACAAGCTAAACGCGTTCCATTTTTTGATTGGAATAGATTGGCAAAAAAAGTGATCACGTGATCCATGACAGATTCCCCAGTTGGAATATCCCATTGTTTTACCAGAGGAGTCCAATTCTTGTGGGCACCACTTACTTCCTTTAAAAAGTGATAAATAGTCGATTGATACTTCGGATTCATGTCATTCAAAGCATGTAATAATTCCTCCGAAAATGTAAATCCTAGCTTCGAAGAATTGGCAAGTAAGACACTTGTCGTTTCGTTGATTTTGATGTTTCCTGTGTTCAGTTTCCAATCAGTTGGAATGAACAATGCTTTGTTTCGAAGTGCTACTTTTAATAATTCTGTTTTCATTGTTTTCGTTTTTATGTAATAAAATAACCGGGTAATTTTGTTGCTATGTCATACCTTAAATGATGGGTTTCCCCATGGAGTAAGCAGCAATTGACCTGAATTATAAAAAGATTATTTCCCAACTTCAATACTGACGAATCCGATAAAGTCATTTGAAGTAAGTTGATCTTGACCTTTTTGGTGGTTTCATTTTCCTAACTCGCGCCCACTCCCGGATTGGAGTGAGCGTAAGTGTTACTCCCTAAAGTTGCGCTCGTTTGCGTCGTTTTTAGAAAGTAGTTGTCGGGAGGTTGGTACTCGACACGACCTAAGTATTCAAAGTGCGGTAGTAAGTTTTTGTTGACCGTAGGTAATCTAATTCTGTTTTCATTGTTTTTATGTAATAAAATAACCAGGTAATCTTGTTGCTTTGTCATACCTTAAATGATGGGTTTCCCCATGGAGTAAGCAACAATTGACCTGAATTATAAAAAGGTAATTCTCCAACTTCAGAGACGGACTCGAACCGCAGTGCCAATTTGAAGTAAGTTGATCTTGACCTTTTTGGTGGTTTCATTTTCCTAACTCGCGCCCACTCCCAGATTGGAGTGAGCGTAAGTGGTACTCCCTAAAGTTGCGCTCGTTTGCGTCGTTTTTAGAAAGTAGTTGTCGGGTGGGTGGGACTCGAACCCACGACCTGGGCATTAAAAGTGCGGTAGTAAGTTTTTATTGACCGTAGGTAATCTAACAGCGTCGTTGGACTTGAACCAACATCCCGAAAGACCTACCATGAAGTATGCTGTTGTTGACCTTAAGCTTCTCGTTTCACCACGAAATGCGTTTTGTTCGGTAATTTTAAAACTAAACCAGCTCTACCATCTGAGCTACCACCCGATAAAAGAGGTAATGGAATAAGTTTTTCTTTAGGGATATGAAGTAACTTATTCTTGACCTACCAGTATGTAAAAGAACGTTTATCATTTCTGACACAACAAAGGTTTGAATCATGTGCGCAACCTTTTTGCGTAGTTGTTTTTTAATTGAAAAAAAAATAATTTTCTATTTCGGAATTCGAAAATTTGGTTCTTAAATCAATTAAAATTTGTCTGAGAAGCAGGGTTGACTTCGTCTTTCCTGCATGTCTCAGCTCGAACCAATTTCAAGTAAACTTGATTTGGTTACTTCGTCTGAGAAGCAGGATTCGAACCTGCAACCTCTCGCATCCAAAGCGAGTAAACAACCAATCGTTATCTTCTCAGAAATGTGCACTACTTTATTATGAGCATTGCACTAGTGGAACAAACAGGATTCGAACCTGTATCTCTGGAGCTTCAATCCAGCGCATTGACCATCTTTGCCATTGTTCCTTGTCTCTTCAATCCTCACTCTCTTTCTCATCCTCAATTCTCACTCTCTAAACTGAAAATCGGCTCTTTTTTGTACGAAGAGAGAGACTCGAACTCTCATAATCCTGATCCTAAATCAGGCGCGTATACCATTCCGCCATCTTCGCATAGTATTACCATTTTTCGCCATCTTCTCATTCTCAATCCTCACTCTCCAAACTGAATAGAGTAAACTTGACTTGGTTACTTCGTCTGAGAAGCAGGATTCGAACCTGCGACCTCTCGCATCCAAAGCGAGTAAACAACCACCGTTATCTTCTCAGAATTATGCACTACTTTATTATGAGCATTGCACTAGTGGAACAAACAGGATTCGAACCTGTATCTCTGGAGCTTCAATCCAGCGCATTGACCAACTTTGCTATTGTTCCTTGTCTCCTCAATCCTCACTCTCTTTCTCATCCTCAATTCTCACTCTCTAAACTGAAAATCGGCTCTTTTTTGTACGAAGAGAGAGACTCGAACTCTCATAATCCTGATCCTAAATCAGGCGCGTATACCATTCCGCCATCTTCGCATGTTGTTGTCATTTTTCACCCTCATTCTCATTCCCATTCTCATTCTCCGTCATCACTCTCCAAACTGAAAAGAGTAAACAATCATTCGTTATATTCTCAGGTAAGTTGCGCCACTCTTTTAACAATCACCAGAGACAGTGGTAATTTGATTATTGGAGTGACGCAGGGTGGAGGTTATTACCAACTAGATCTGATTGTTTATCAGCATCCACTTTTTTCAATTAATTCGAATTTGAAAACATAAAAAAAAGCATCCGTTGTGGCGGATGCTTCGATATCTATTACATAAGAATGCATTAAATAATCAAATCAACCTCCGAATTCTCCAACAGCATAAAGAGACTAAATGCCTGAAAGGGTAGCTTGGGCAGTAATCCCAATTCCTTTTGCGCAAATCGCTGTATATGTGTTATTGATAATTGTTTCATGACTTGTTTTATTTTGATGGTGCAAATCTGGGAAGTATTTTTTAATTAACCAAGAAAAAAATAGAAATAAATTACTGATAATCAAATAGTTAAATGAAATTTTAGAGCGATAGAATTCTACCCCGTACTTACAGGTTATTCACTTATTTCCCAACTGACTGTCTCTCAATGGTCTTTTTGTTTTTATTGGAATTATATGTTACTCGTTAGTTATTCTTCATTGCTAAAAAAAAAATCATAAAAAAAGGCATCCATTTTTTTGGACGCCTGTAATTCGTGTTATTTTAAGTTGTTTTATTCGCTATAAAATCTAGAAATACCTACATAACGTCCACTGTTTTCACCTTCAAAGAGGAAGAAAACGTTTGGTTTAACCATGGGTTGTTGTGAGCTATGTATGTATTTACTGTTCATTTTTGTTTATGTTGTTGGCAAAAGTACAAATGATTCCTTTATTTCCCTGATTCTTTTTGTTCATTGACAAGTGCTTGTTGCGCCAATTTTAATCGTTTTTTCACTTTCCATGGCGCGTTTTTCTCACAATCTCCAGCCATAATACAACCATACGGCATTACTTCGTCGATCACAGTTCCCAATCCAAACTCATCCATTTGATTCCGCACATTGGTGGCGTTTTTGTAAGCAGATGGAAGTTCGGTGATGTCAATTTCATTCGAAAAAAACCGAACATCTAAGTTTTTGGTTTCATCTTCAAATACTTCTGCAATGGTTTTATGTGCCAAGGTTTTTCTATGTGCAGTTCGACTTAAGTTTCTCCCCGCACCATGTGGAGCAAATCCTAAATTGTTTGCTGTAGATCCACCTTCAACAATTAAAACAGGTTCTGACATGTTCAATGGAATCAATCGCGGACCTGTGATATCTGGCATAAATGCTTCGTCCAAAGGAGTAGCACCTTTTGCATGGTAAAACAATTCGTCTTTTTTAAACACAAAATTATGCTCATTCCAATACCTGTTTTCGATGTTAATCCCCAACTTTTCAGCTGTTGCATCGTGGATGGTTGTATGATTTAATTTTGTCCATGATCGAATCACTTGTAATGCATCCCAATAATTTTGTCCTTCGACGGTTTCAAATGGAATCCACGCATTTTGTTTCAAGGTATCTGGAGATAATTGTGCTCTAAAGTTCTCAGCAACTTTCATTCCTTTTGTAAACAATCGAGCGCCAACTCCACGAGATCCATGGTGCGTTACCATCATCGTATTTCCTGTTTTTTTCGATGTTCCGACAAATAAGAAATGATTTCCATCTCCTTGTGTTCCCAATTGCGCTCTCGCAGCTTGAATCATTTGTGGATCATTCAAAAAAGCGTTGTTTTCAAATGCTTCTAATAAGTCCGATGGAAATCTGAATTGATTGTTTCGATCTCTTCCACCAGGACCAAAATGTGTGATGGAATGTGCTGCATCCAAAATGATTTTAGGATCTACTTTTCCAAAATCTGTCAATAAAACCGAACAGCAAATATCTGCACTATGCATTCCTGGGTGAATGGCATTTTTCGCCACAACTACGCCACCAACTGGAATGGTTCCAATAGAACCCGTTGGACAAGCATCGGGCATGATCGCTCCGCCGACAATGGTAGGAGTTTTCATTAACGCTTTCATGGTTTCGATGACCACATCCACATTTTCTTGTTCCAATTCATTTTCCGCTTTTATGTTAATGGAAAAGGAAACGGGTTCTTTATGTAAATTGACAATTGGCTTTGCTTTGAAAGGTTCTAAATACAGATTCATTTCTGCTTCGGACAATTGATTCGTATTTATATAGTCAATCGCATCTCTAAACCATTTACCTGGTAAGAACCCTAATTCGATCAATGTGTTTCCTGTAATGTTGATTTCGTTTTTCATGTTATTTTATTTTGATGAAACAAAGGTTGATCACCACTACGCAATCATTTTGCGTAGAATAAAAATAAGTGTAGTTTTATAGTATGGCTCAAAATAAAAACGCGTTAATCCGTTATAAAACGATTGACAAATGTTTGCAAAACAACTACCGTCAATGGACATTGAATGACCTTGTTGAAGCGTGTTCAGATGCATTGAATGAATACGAGGGCAGGGATGTGAATGTGAGTACTCGTAGTATTCAGCTGGATCTTCAATTAATGAGGAGCGATAAATTGGGGTATAATGCACCGATTGTTGTTTACGATAAAAAATATTACAGATACGAAGATGAGGATTATTCGATTACCAATATTCCTTTGACCGAGAATGATATGAATGTTTTATTGGAATCGGTAGAAATGCTGAAACAATTCAAAGATTTCTCCTTGTTTTCCGAGCTTGGAGGCATTTTGAATCGGTTGGAAGATAAAATTTATACGGAAAAAACCCATCAACCAGCCATTATTCATTTGGATAAAAATGAGCAATTGAAGGGATTGGAACATTTAGATGTATTGTATCAAGCGATCTTAAAACAATTGTGCTTGCTGATCAATTATCAATCATTCAATGCGCGCTTTCCAATCGTAATTGTTTTTCACCCGTTTATTTTGAAGCAATTTAATAATCGTTGGTTTCTAGTTGGAAAAGAGCAAGGAAAACCGCAGATTTTCACGTTGGCATTGGATCGAATTGTTGCAATTGACTATGATCTGTCAATCCCATATCTGAACGACGGATTTAATGGCGATGAGCATTATAAAAACACGTATGGAGTTACGGTACTGAATGATGATTTTTTGCAGGATGTCGTATTAAAATTGGACAAACAAAATGCACCTTATGTGATCACAAAACCCTTTCATGCATCGCAAAAAACGGTTGAAGAATTGGAAGATGGAAGTGTCATTATTCAATTGCGTGTTCACTTGAATATGGAATTCGATCGATTGATCCTTGGGTTTGGAGAGTCGATAGAAGTCATTAAGCCACGAATTCTAAGAAATCGAATTCGGAAAAAAATCACCAAGGCACTGGAAAATTATTCAGAGAAGTGATCCGTAAACTTGATTTTATTTGTTGCAGCTTTCGGGAGTAAACTACAAAACTCGTTTTCAATATCCTCCTTTAATTTTTGGTTTTTAGATTATTCAAGTACAAATCTTGCAATATAAGCTACTTCAGCATTTTTTTCAATTTCAGTAGGATTATATGCAATTCGTTCAAGTTCATTTAAAAATTTCGGATCCATTTTGTCTTTATCTTTATGTCCGAGTATACTGATCATAAAGTATTTCCATTCTTGGTCAGATCCATTTAGTATTTCTAGCAAATAGGGCGCTATTTTATTTGATTCTAGTGAATCCAGATAGGCTCCTACCGGTCTTGATACAGGCCAGTTTCCGTCTTGAAGCCATTCCAAGAGTTTTGGGATTATTGGTTCTACCTCTTCAAATGTGTAGTTGAATAATAATTCGGCAGTGTCATTGTCGAATTTGTTTTTAGGTATTAAATCTTTTAAATCCATTTTTTTCTAATAATCTAAAGCTGTAGGTATATTTTATTTTTTAAAGGTAAATATTAGTCAAAGCGATAATTTTATGCTGTGTCAGATAACTATTTAATTAGAGGAAAAATTGATCCATTTCGCGTAAAATATCATCTTTTTTCTGCCGAGAAATCGGGATTAAAGGACCGTGTGTGAGTTTAAATCCACCGCCATCTTCCTTGATGTATTCTTTCAAATAATTCAGGTTGATGATATAGGATTTGTGAGGTCTTAAAAACACCCGTTCACCTTCCAATTTATCTGAAAAATACTTGAGCGGTTTGGATACAACAACATGTTTATTGTCATTCAAATGAATGCAGCAATACGAACTATCAGCTTCTAAATAAACAATGGTATCGAGTTGAATGAAGCGGTAACCGTCAGAAGTTGGAACAGCTAGTTTCCGTTCGGAATTACCATAATTGGAAATCCATGTTTGTAAGTTGCTAATTTGTTCAGAAGAAGTAATTTGCAAAGCGTGCCCAACAGCCTCTTCAAAAGCATCTGGATCAATGGGTTTCAATAAATAGTCCAGTGCATGGTATCTAAAAGCGCGGACAGCATAATCATCAAAAGCAGTGGTAAAAATAACACTTGATTCAATGTTTTTAATTGCATCCATGATATCAAATCCCGAACCGTCACCCAAATTAATATCCAAAAATACAATGGTCGGCTTAACCGTTTCCAGTAATTTTAATCCTTCAACTACACCGCTTGCTTCGCCCACAACAGCAATTTGAGGGAAGTAGCGTTCCATGTATTTGTAAATAATTCTGCGGGCATCAATTTCGTCATCGATTATTATAACTGTTTTTTGACTCATCTTATTCAATTCGGGTATAGTAAACTGCGATATGGTATTGTTTTCAGTGTTGTAGTTTTTATTCTTCCGTGTTTTTTTATTGTTTAAAAAACGGAAATTCTAAATCATTATTGTATTGGAATTACGAATTCCTAAATCGTTACAGCTTGCAAGATAGTATTTTTGAAATTAAAGATATTGAAAATAAATAGCATCTAACATGCCTTCGTTTTTAAAGGGCTGATATCGAATTATTTCAAAGATTTAATGGGTAAGAATGGAGTGTTTATTGGCATTTTGAGCAACATTCATAATTGAACAGCGCTTATTAAATTACTTTAATAACGTACTTAGATGAAACTTGCTTAAAATGAATTTTAACTTCTATATGACAGTAAATTAGTAATTTCGGGCTTTGTTTTATTGGTTTTCATGTATAGATTGATCGTTTTTGTTGTTTTTTCAGCCATGTTTTTTGGGGCTTCTTCGTTTATTCATTTCGATGGTACGAATGCAGAAAAATCGAGAATCAAAGCACCTACCTATCGCACCAAACATGTGATTATTCTTGTGATTGATGGCCCTCGATGGACAGAAACATTTGGTGATACTACGTGTAAATACATTCCTAAATTGGGAAAAGAACTCATTCACGATGGTGTGTTGTTTACCAATTTCCGCAATAATGGTGTGACTGAAACGAATTCTGGACATACTGCAATGGTAACGGGCAATTATGAAAAGATTTCCAACGGTGGAAAGGAATTGCCTAAAAACCCTTCTATTTTCCAATATTATCTGAAACATTCAGGTGTCGATCGCACAAAAGCTTGGGTTGTGGCGAGTAAAGGTAAATTGGAAATTTTGGCTAATTGCAAGAATAAAACATGGTGGAATACCTACATGCCATATACCTATTGCGGGCCAAATGGAAACAGCGCTGAATACAATGCTGATCGTTTTACGTTTGTTCGTGTAAAAGAAGTAATTAAAGAATATACTCCCAATCTCATGTTGATTAACCTATTAGAGGCTGATGTGCGAGCGCATGAAAACTTGTGGGAGGAATACTTGAAAGCAATTCAAAATTGTGACAACTACGCAAACGAATTATGGAAGTTGATTCAGACGAACCCTGAAATGAAGGATAAAACAACATTATTTATTACCAATGATCATGGTCGTCACTTGGATGGACATAAAAATGGTTTTGTGAATCATGGTGATGGTTGCGAAGGTTGCCGCCATATTAGTTTGTTAGCCATAGGACCAGATTTCAAGAAAGATATCATCATCAGTGACAAAGCCGAAATGATTGACCTAAGTGCCACTATTTCTAAAATGCTTGGATTTGACATGCCAACTACGAAAGGGCGTTTTTTAAGTGAACTTTTTTAGACTAGTAAGACTTTAGACTGCTGCGCTGAGAGACTTGAGACCGCTTCGCTTTAAGACTTGAGACCGCTACGCTGAGAGACAAAAGACCGCTACGCTTGTAGACTAAAATAGTTTTATAAACCTAATTTTGGTCTAAAGTCTTCCGTCTTTAGTCTTCTGTCTCAAGTCTATCGTCTTACGCTAAAAAAATCCACCACCCTTTGAACCTTTTCTTTCTCTTTGAGTAATACTGTCGAACTTACAGAACACGGTGCACCAGTTCTATTTAAACAATTGAAGAAAATGAAATCAATTATTGTTAGTGTATGTATCGCCATTTGTTTTATTGGCACAGCACAAAAACCGGAAACTGTTTATGGATTTGCGAAAGAACAACGAGAACAAAGCTGGTATGAAACGCAACTAAAATTGTGGAAAGCCGAAATCGATAAGGATAAAACGAATGGAAACGCTTGGTATAATTATTACAAAGCAGCTAGAGGATTAAGAAATTTAAGTTCAGATAATACAGATAAACGTACTGAATATCAATCTCTTTGCGCTAAAATTGTGGAAGATGCGTATACGGCAATTCCCTATTCATTTGAAGCTAACGCTTTGAAATGGGCTGAAGGTGGTAATTCAAAGGAATTATTTCCTTATCTCAAAAAAGCTTACGAGATTAATCCCGATGATGCTAGAATCTATGAAGATTTAGCCACTTATTATGAAACTGCTCATAATAAAACAGAATATAGTAAGGCGTGTCAGCTGATGTACAATGGCAATGTTATAAATGCTTCGATATTGAATTGGGGCTACAACATGCTATCAGAAGTGGATCAAAATGCCATTATTTTCACAGCTGGTGATAATGATACTTACTCAGCTTGGGTAGTTCAGGAAGCGAAACAATTCCGTAAGGATGTAAAAATCGTGAATCTTTCACTCATGATTTTTGATGACTATCGTAATAAGTTGTTTAAAGAGTTAAACATGCCTCCATTAGATGTTGTATTAGAAGCAGCGGTAACCCAAGAGGAATTTGATAAATCGAAAGAAATGGTCATCAATCATTTTATTGCTAATGGTGAAAAAAGACCAGTATATGTAGCAGTTTCAGCAATTCAAAGTTTGAATGAAAAATGGTCTGAGAATCTATACCTTACTGGATTGACCTATAAATATGCGACTGAAGAATTTGACAATACATCCATTATTTTGCGCAACTATGAACATCGATATTTGATGGATCATTTGAAAATGACCTTCTTTTCATCCATTGGAGAGAAAATGGCGGATCAATTAAATGGATGCTATTTACCTTCGATGCTTAAATTGTATCAGCATTATAAAGACAGCGAGCAGACAGCTAAAATGAAAGAATTGGAAGAATTACTGATCTTGATAAGTCATAAAAGTGGACAAGAAAGTGAAGTGATGGCTATCATTGGAAGCAATCCTATAAAAACAAAGTAATTTCATAGCACCTTGGGATTGTTTCGAAATACGATAGTTAATTACAGCGATGAGCGTTTGATGGTGGAGGTAATCGATCATCATTCGCATGTCGCGTTGACTGAATTACACCGAAGGTATAGTGGTAAATTATTGGGGTATTTTATGAAGATGATGCACCAAGATCAAGAGTTGGCACAGGATTTTGTGCAAGAACTGTTTTTACGCATTCTCGAGAAAAAACACCTCTATGATCCAGAGAAAAAGTTTTATACATGGGTATTTACCATTGCATCCAATATGTGTAAAACTGCTTACCGCAGACAGCCGATGCAAACCCTTTCTAGTGATGGTTTTGAATTGAACAATCATACACATTTAGGTGATGATCTTGCTGAAAAAGCACGTTTCAGGGAATTATTAAAAATCAGTTTAGAACAATTGGAATTGCCACAGAAAACGGTATTTGTTTTGCGTTATATGGAACAATTCAGTTTGAATGAAATTGCCGAAATTACAGATGTTTCATTGGGTACAGTAAAGTCGCGGTTGTTTTATGCAACGAAGAAAATGACAGAACACCTAAAATCATTCGACCCAACTTACGAAGCCAACCTATTTAAATTACAATGATATGGAAAACGATTTGACACAGAACGAAGAACAATTGTTTCAGTTAATAGAAACGAAAGATTACAATCAATTGACTGCTGAAGAACGTTTATTAGTGGATGAACTACTTTCTGAATCGGAATACAATTTGCAACGTCGAATGATCAGCGAGGCAGCGAAGCTATTTCCGGAATCAACCGCGAATAGGTTGTTGTTACCAGTTCATCCTTCCAAAACTATTGCTGTTCGAACGGTTCCATTGTACCAAGCCATTGCTGCAGTTGCCGCTACAATTGCTTTGTTTCTTTCACTTTGGCCATATCAAGAAGCTACTTCGAATAAACCTGTAGATCAAACCCAATTGGGAGGTATTGATACAGTTATTCAAACACAAATCATAACGGATACCATTATTCAATACATCGAGCATCGCAATCAACTTGCTGTAAGGAATACGATCACTACTGATGAGGTTGCTGATCCGTTGATCCAAGTCAAGCAAATTCGTTTATTGGAAGTGAATGCGATTCAGATACCTGAATTGAATGCAACACTCATCCACACAAAAGGTAATTCATTAAAAGACGATCCTACTTCACAATTACTTTTAGGAAATGTTTACCAAGCTACGAATTGGTAAGTTTTTGTGATACTGGATCACTTATCTTTGTGGGTATGAAACCCAAAATTTTAGCTCTTTCAGGAAGCACACGTTCAGGTTCTTCCAACAATGCCATTTTACAATTGATTCAAAATCGCTTTAAGGATCTAGCTGAAGTTGAGTTGTATCAGCAAATTGACACCTTACCTCATTTTAATCCAGATTTGGATCAAGCTCCTTTTCCAGCGAAAGTTTCTGAATTAAGAGCGTTGATTGAACAAGCGGATGGCATTCTGATTTGCACGCCAGAATATGTTTTCAGTTTACCTGGATCTTTAAAAAATGCCCTTGAGTGGTTGGTTTCTACCACCATACTTTCTTTTAAACCTGCGGCATTTATTGTAGCTTCTGGCTCTGGAGAGAAGGCATTCGAATCGTTGGATCTTGTCTTAAAAACCCTTTTGCAAGAAGACATTCCTACAGATGCAAAGTTGCTCATTCAAGGAAGTAGAGGTAAAGTGGATGCAAGTGGAAATGGATTTGCAGAAACAGAATTGGCAATTGTTGGAGTAGTAGATGCATTACTAGCGCAGATTCACGAAAAGAACAACGATCGTTGATTTAATTCTAATTATCCATTTAATTTAAGAATTCATGATACCATTTACAGTAAAAATTGCCGCTTGCTCATTGTGAATTTACGGGTGTTGTTGATCTTGAGTTTTGGCACGTAAAATTGCGAATTTACGGGTGTGATTGATCTTAATTTTTGACACGTAAAATCGCGAATTTACGGGGGTAATTGATCTTGAATTTTGGCGCATAAAAATGCGATTTACTTGTGTTGTTGAGCTTAAATTTCGGTACGTAAAATTTCGGATTTACAGGTGTAATTGATCTTAAATTTTGGCACGTAATAGTGCGAATTTACGGGTGTAATTAACGTTGAATCCAGAATTCTAATTCACCTTGCGTTCTAACGTTTCAAGTGGTAAAACACACCTTAAACAGTTCTAGTTTGCTGATCGTTTCATTGCAAAAACTTCTTGGTGCGGTTTACCCTTTTGTTTTCCTGAGATCACCGCAATCAGCGAATCATTGGTAAGTGTATACCGAATGTTTTGTGGGAAATCGTGTTTTCTGTTTTCAAAAATAAATTCGTTGGTAGTTGTATGAATCAATGTGAAATCGACTGGTTTTCCCTCGTTTTGATCAGAAACAGAAGGGATGTAGTGCAATCCGCCGTCCATTTCTACCAAACGAATGGATTCACTGAAAATGGTATCACCGCCACTTACATAGTAAGATGCTCCAGCAAAAGAGGAATCGCTGTCTTTTTTCCAAGTTTCAGAAAGTGTACCTTGATCATCGGTGTTTTCCCAGCGTCCTATAAGCCATTCTGCAGATTGAATTAATTCATGACTATCTGTTTTTGGAGCCTTGTCGTTCTGCGAATTACAGGAGAAGAGGAGTGATGAGGTAACTAGTAGAGCCGAAAGGAAGGATATTATTTTCATAGTGATTTGCTTATAAAATAAGGGATTGTTTGATAAGAAAGATACATCATTTAGTTTACAGTTTGCTCAAAACTCTGCTAAAAGACTGGTTATTTCTGTTCTAGTTGTTTCATTAACTCAATAGTCATGAGGTAGTGTTCTTCAATTGGAACGATTTTTTTCGTAACCTGATTTATGTCCTTTCCTTCCGTCGTCCATAAGTAAGGAAAAAAACTAAAAACGTCTGTAGGTTGAAGTGTTTTTAAGTCTTCTTCCCAATTAGACCAACGTAAGTTTTCGTAAAAGAGGTTCAAATCTGCATTAAAACAAAAGAGTAAAAAATCGGTATAGGTTATGTTTAATGGTTCGAAGGTTAAATTATCGGGAGCTAAATAGTAGATTTTTCCAATATCTTCACCTAAGCCACCACCATTTAAGATGAAAAAACCACCCACTGCATCATCAGCAATGAATAGAAATGACGGTGCTTCACCAAATTCATTGAATGCTTTTCCTTTGTTCCAATTTGGTAAACTTCGGTGAAGGGAATCAACTCCTGAACCGAGGATCCGAATCCACCCGTGATCAATTAAGATACCTCCGCAATGGTATACAATTGCACCCATTGGAGAACGCGTTGTAACTTGCGTGTGAAATAGAGCTTCTCGTGAAATGGTCGTATCAATAGGTATGATTTCAATAAAATTTTTGGCACTATCTACCCAGCTCAAAATGTTTGGCCAACTACTTTCTTTAGTATTGATTAATTGTTCTATACTTCTCACGTTCGATTGGGCCATTGCTTGATGAATGAGAATGAGTAAAATGAATGTCAATATTGCTTTTTTCATGAGCTGTTTTTAGCCTATTTTCTTATTTATCTTCTTGTTCTTCGATTATTGTGTGAATTATGGGATTTTGAAACAGTTCTTCAGTAGATTTCGGGATTTTTTTCAGAACAATGCACTCACCTGTTTCAAGAATTTTAGAATATTCGATGTATCCGTTGGCCTCAAAGGGAATGTTACTAAACGTATCTTCCTCACAGACAAACAAATATTCTTCATAACTAAAGATAATACTTAAGTCTGGATTGATGGTTACGATTGAACGGCAATCACTTTCGCACCCCTGCCAACAGGAATCGGTTAATCTTTTGCGAGAAATTAAACCACCATTCTTGTTAAACGTTACCACTGTTGGAAGTGCATCTTCAGCAGGGATTAGATAGAAAAAGCAAAAATATTTGGTCGAATCTGGTACAATTCCAATGATAGAAACAGGGTAATCATCTCCAAAAATGAGCGTATCTATTTCATCTTCTGTATCGATATCAGTAATAGCTAATGATTCTTGTGTCTGATAAGTGAATGGTAGATTGATTGCTGGGTATATTGAATATAATTGTCTGATGTATTTTAAGCGTTTTTGATTTTCTTTTTCTACTTGTTCCGAAAGTATTGTTTCCCTAAAAGAACTATTCGCTTGTTGATCTATTAAGATTAAAGGTTCTGTAAAGCCTTTATGGTTTTGAGAAAAGCAATTACTCGAGATAAATAGCCATAGAGCTATTAAATGGATTGAATTACACATCTTTTCTGTGTTTTATATTTTTAAATGCCAAGCGTTTAATTTCAAGCATTGTTTTAGAAATATTCCAAATATTGTAAACCGATGAATAATGGCAGCTTATTTCTGGATCTCCATATTTATTAAGTGTTAATGTTATGTTTTCCCCAGCATTACAGGATACTTTTGTTGTTGATCCAACTGGATATTCAATAGCATTAACAAAAAGTAAGTGTAGTGCTTCTTTATCTTCTTTTGAAAGGAAAAATCGATACGTTTCAGAATAATATTTGCCATGTTTTTTAAAGTAGATACTATCATAATCTATTTTCGAATAGATGCAACTATCACTGTGAAGAATACCAATTCGTTCAAGCATTTCGCTGTTTTCTGTCTTTATTTCTAAAACTTCCCATTCTTCTGGTATTGGATCGATTTTCCGTTGTTCTTGACAAGCATAACATTGAATCAATAACACGAGTAAGATTATGGTATGTTTTGTAAAATGCTTCATTTATAATATTATTTTAATTGCTTTGTGATAGTTGTTTTGTATAATCGCTTCTTTTTTCAAATTGTTAGAATCGAAAATTTCTTTGTCATTATAGGTTTATCCCTGCTTTTTCACATTCTAGCACAACTGCTTTCTTTAATCCCTCATAATCACCAATTGACAAAACTGTAACTCCTTTTTGTGCTGGAATTCCTGCCGCAGTAGTTGTGATGACTGGAATACCCATTGCAATAGCACGCAAAAGTAACCGAGGTTGGTGTTCAATATAAGTTGGATAAAGTACCAATCCTACGTTTTTTAATCCAGTATGTTGATGAACAGAGCATTCTTCCCAAAAACCAACGTGATCGGTTGCAGTTCCGCTAACAGCAAGAGAAAGGTCTAATTCCCGCGCCAATTGTTTGACAAGGTAAGCTCCTTTTCGCCCTAAAGCTGAAGCAGGAAATAACAGGAGATGACCACTTGTTTGTTTTGCTACTTCAGGTAATTGCCAATCGAGTAAGCGCAATTTGTTCTGGAAAATTGCTGCAATTTCAGTGTGGGGCGTAATGATGTATTTAGCTTGTGTTAACGCACTGTTTTCTGCTTCAAGAAGCCAGTTTGGTGCACGGAAGTCAGCTAATGTGCTGCTTTCTGGATGTTGTGCATGCGCTTGATCCAATCGTTTATGCAAAGTTTTTATCGGTAAACGTGTCATGAGCACATCAACTATACGACCTCCCAATAAACCTGATTTCCAACAAAAAGGAAGTAAGTTTTGTGCGATAACAAGATGTGTGCAATCAATTGGGAGTTGTTTCAATAAGCGAGTGGCAATGAGTTGATCCGTTTTTAATGCTGCTTCAAACGGGTTGCGTTTTTTGTAAACAGCTAGTCGGAGCTGAATGGCGCGCCTCAAAGCAGTGAAATTGACAGATCTGTGTATTGTTCCTTCGGGAAATGACCATTGATAGCGTTTGGATTTGAGCCAACGATTGTTGTGGGATGTCACTAGAACCAATGTGTTTTGGGAAATTGTTTGTGTAAGGTAACGTTCAAATTCAGGCCACTGTTCATCCAGTAGATAAACGGTTGTTCCACTTTTGTGTTCAGCTATTTTTCCTGTTGGGTGCTTAAAACAACTGGTGTTTCCGCATGAATAACAATCGTTGAGTGATGAAACTGGTTGCGAAATGACAGCAGATTGATCGGGCGAATTTCCAACAGATGTGCTTTTAAATACGATAATTAACTGTGAATCGGTTAAGCGTGCTTCAATTCGAAATGCGTGATTCGATCTGAACCGCAAATCCAAGTAATTCCATTTGACTGTTGCATCGCGGTTTTTTTCAGCCAAAGAACCTTTTACAACTTTGGTATGTCGGTGGCGTTCTACAATTTCAAAGCCAGCGATTAATGCCGCATCGTAGAGTGCATTGGATAATTGGCACAATCCTCCTGCAATGGTTGGTACAACACAACCTTCACGGATTTCGCGACCAATAACATACTTTTTTCCCCAATTCGGATTTCCAATGTGTTTCCAAAAGCTAAACGTTGCATTGGCAGGAATTTCCAATCCATTGATGTGTTGAATGGCGATACGAAGGTTTTGAATTTTGCCCGCGGTTAGAATCCAATTTTGCGGATTATCGTCAGGATTCCACAACTCACTTTCTGAACGTGCTATAATTGGAGTTTGACTTAATGTTGATTGAATAGGATGTTGTTGAATGCGAGATTGTACGTTTTCAACCATTCTCTTCAACGCAAGTAACTTCGTCTTTATGAAAAAAAGCAGGCTGTTTTTTTTATCATGTACGGTCGTTAGCGTTTCTCGATCCATGGTTTTATAACCTATTTAACAGTTACAATAATACCCATTTCAGCTGAAAGTAATTCTACTGAGGTTTGAATTACTTCTTGACTAACCCAAACTTGCAATTCACTGTTTTTGTAAACCTACAACGGCAACAATTGTTATTTTCGTTGCGAGTACCTTTTATCAACTCGGGATAATAATGAGAATTTTGCGTGTTTATTGGATAGTTTTGAGCGTTCTCTTCACGCAATCAACTGTTTTTGCGCAAGATCCGTATTCGATTGTCATTAATAAATACAATGGACTCTCTTCTAATTCGGTTTACAATATTTTTCAGGATAGCAAAGGGTTTATCTGGATTGCGACCGATCGTGGATTATGTCGCTATGATGGATTTGAGTTCAAGAGTTTTAGTTCACCCGATCAAACCTCAAAAGCAGGATCTAATATCAAAGAAGATCAATGGGGAAGAATTTGGTATACCAATTTTGATGGCTATTTATATTATATCGAGAAGGGGAAATTACACGGTTTTCCCCAAAATGAACCCATTGGATATGCGAGTTACGGTATAGATCAACACCGTTTGTTTGTGGTACAGAAAGCAGGGATAGATGTATATGATCTTCGTACCAATAAACGGATTAAAACGATTTCACTCAATTTATCTGCTCTCTGTGGAACAGCCATGTTGAAGGAAGGTTTTGTTGTTACAACAGATAAGATATACTTGATCGATCGATCGTTGAAACTGCTTCAATTGAAAATAGCGATTTCTAAAAAAGAATTGATGCCAGCTACCATTCTTTCTTCTGGAAAAGAGGGGTTTGCTATTGCGAAATCGAATGAACAAAAAACCTGTTATCATATTTCAAAAAAAGGAGTATTTCCTCAATTTTCATTGCATTTCGATGAGATAATTCAGTCAACTTCGTTTGCGAAAAATAATTATTGGTTTTGTACGCCATTGGGTGTTTATCGCTATGATTTGAAGGGCAAATTACTCAATAATGGACGGCCCTATTATAGCGATGAAAGTATTTCATGTGTGTTGGAAGATCGAGAACACAATTTGTGGATTGCTACCACCAATAAAGGCATTCACTTTATTCCCAATCAAACAACCGTTGTTCATCAAACACCTTTTGAACCATTTAGGTTATTCTCTTCAGCCAATGAATTAACAGTTGCTGATCAAGAATCGCACATGTATAGATGGAATAAACGACTTGAAACCTTTCAATTGATAGGTGATTTTCCGTTTAATTCCAATTTGAATACCATGATGGTTGATTCGGTGAATGGTTATCACCTTATAGCGTGTAAAAATTTACAAATTACGAATCAAATTGGAAAACGACTCTTTACATTCGAAATAGCTCTAAAAGACGTCGAACGATTGGATGCGAAGTATTACGCCATTGCTGTTTCTGGCTTAATTGGATTCATCACGGTTGATTCAACACTCAAAAGCAAGTGGGATCCCTTTATCGAAACCTGTCGGAGGATGGCGGATCAACCTGAAGTTCGGTTTATTTTTAATTCCATTCGTGGTAGGGCAGTAGTACTAGATCCAACCACAAATTCGATTTATTTTTCAACCAATCAGGGATTATTTCGTTTTCAAAATGGTAAAACAACTCCTATTTATTTTAAAGAGAAAAAAATCTATTTCAAGCAAATAGAATGCATTCAAGGAATTCTTTTTGGCATAGATGATAATGGCGTTTTGTATGAAGTGAAACAGGATGAAATTGTTATTAGCTCGCTCAATTCAAAGATCCCAAGCGGAATTACAATTATCGGATTGAAACGCATAAATCAGGAGTTGTTTCTTATGGGTGATCAGGAAATCATTTATTTGGATCCGATAAAAAGAACAGTGAACCTGCTCAATGTGAAAATAACATCTTCTGACATCATTGATTTGAATATGTATCAGGGAAAATTGTTAGTGGTATTGAATCATGGAATCTTAGAATTGCAGTTGAATCAAAAAAATAAACAGAAGATTCGCCCGCTTTTTCAATTCATTGGATTTAAGGTGAATGACATTCCAACAGTAAAGATCAACAATAGCGTTTTTGCATATTTTGAAAGAGATTTCGAAATCAATTATGCCTTGCTCGTTTACAATAAGCAGTTTGAAGTACCACTTTATTACCGCATCAATGGCGGGAAATGGAAACAAGCAAGTAAAGGAGCACGTACACTTTCGTTGGCCTCACTTTCATCTGGAGAATACGATATTGAATTCAAATTGGGCAACCAACGCTTGCATTCCAAACTTATTCGATTTAGTATTGAAGATCCACTTTGGAAGCAAGGATGGTTTCTGTTATCAGTTGCAACCGTATTCGGAGCGATTATTTATAGTTATTTCAGACGAAAAATAAAGGCAATTCAACGCAGAAATGCTTTTTTAGCCGAGAAGTTAGAATTGGAAAAGTCACTTAAAGAATCCATGTTGCGTTCAGTTAAAGCACAAATGAATCCCCATTTTTTCTACAATGCCTTGAATACGATTCAAAGTTTTATTTATGAGAATGACAAGCGCAATGCGAGTACTTATTTATCGAAATTCAGCAAACTAACACGCATGATTTTAGAAATGAGTGATGCAGACCGTGTGACCTTGAATAGGGAAATTCAAGCATTAACACTCTACATCGAATTAGAAGAAGCGCGTTTCGATCAAGGTTTAAATCATACAATTACCATTGATTCGAATATCAACTTAGAAACCACTAAAATACCTTCCATGCTCATTCAACCATATGTTGAGAATGCGGTGAAACATGGACTCTTACATAAAAAGGGGGTAAAGTCATTGCACATTGAATTTATTTTAGAAGCTGAACAGTTACTCAAAGTGATCATCGATGACAACGGAATTGGTCGATTCAAATCGGCTGAATTGAATCGCATGAAATACACGAATCATCAATCCTTTGCTACCGATGCAAACCTGAAACGGTTGAGTTTATTGCAAAAGGAAGGTGATGGATTAGCAATCGAATTCATCGATAAATTAGATGAGTTCGATGAACCAATTGGGACTACTGTGGTGATTCGAATTCCATTTTGAGCTATTTCTCACCAAGCAAATCACATTTCACAAACTGAAATCACGCTTACATGAACTCTTGTACAATTTCTCTAATCTCTTCATTACATTTACATCAGATATGTACCGCGTTGTAATTATAGATGACGAGTTAAGGGCTCGTAATTTACTGAAAGGACTCATTGAGGAATTCTGTGATGACTTAGAAGTTGTTGATTTGTGTGAAGATTTGCCCAGTGGTGTGAAATCGATTCGTAAAAATAAACCCGATTTGGTGTTGTTGGACATTGAAATGCCTGGTTTTTCAGGGCTTGAAATCCTTGATTTTTTCAATGAGAATGAAATTGATTTTTCCATCATTTTCACAACTGCCTACAGTGAATTTGCTATTCAAGCGTTTAAATTATCTGCCATTGATTATTTGTTGAAACCAATTGAATTTGAAGATTTGGTGCAATCAATTGAACGATTCAAACGCCACCATAAACAAGTTAAAACTGATTTTTCACCCTTACAAGCGTTGAAAATCTCAAGTTATGATAAGATTGGTGTACCAACTACGAATGGTTTTCGGTTTATCAACACTAAAGATATTGCTTACCTCAAGGGGCAAAATTCGTATACGGAATTGGTTATTTCAACAGGAGAAAGTTTGTTGTTGTGTCGAACATTAAAGAATTTTGATGAGATGTTACAGGTCAATGATTTTTTCATCCGTTGCCATAAATCATATATCATAAATACGCATTTTGTATCAGAATTCACACGGTCGAATGGTGGTTTTGTGATCTTGAATGACAAGACTGAGATTCCAATTTCGAGCGATAAACAACCTGAATTGTTGGAGAAAATGATGCTTGTAAAGCGGTCGTGATAATAGATCTATTCCATTCAATTTAGATCGATGGGATAATCGTGAAAAACGCACCTCATTCCCACAAATCCACGAAGTGTACGAAGTTCAATAGAATAGGATCTGATAATTAAAATGGCGTTGAATCTCCAGGAGTAAAATCGTCTTCGATGTTATTCATATTACTTCCTAGCGTGATTGTCCTGGTTGGAATATCAAACTCGCGATTGACCGTCATTCCAGCGGTTGCAGAAGCAGGATTAAAATCATTGTTGTTTTCAATCACATCATCAAAATTCTCAAAACGTGCATATTGACCAACGAAGCGCATCCGAACGCGATCCAATGCACCATTTCGGTGTTTGGCAATAATGACCTCTCCGACACCTTCATTGGAAGCACCATCTTCGTCTTGTAATAAGCCATAATATTCCGGACGGTACAAAAATCCTACGATATCGGCATCTTGCTCAATCGCTCCTGATTCACGTAAGTCAGAAAGAATTGGTCGTTTATCTCCACCACGCGTTTCCACCGAACGACTCAACTGAGATAAGGCGATAACAGGTATGTTGAGTTCTTTCGCGATTTCTTTGATCGATCGTGAAATGGTTGAAATCTCTTGCTCACGATTCCCCGCGCCTTTTGATCCACCAGCCGACATTAATTGCAAGTAATCAATAATCACCATTTGAATGTCGTACTGCATTTTCAGACGACGGCATTTTGCACGTAAGTCGAATACAGATAATCCAGGCGTATCATCAATATAAATTGGAGCGGCGGATAATTTGGTGATTCTGGTATAGAGTTGTTGAAACTCGTGATCTTCCAGTTTTCCTTTTCTTAATTTTTCAGCACTAATTCTCGATTCACTGGAAATCAAACGTTTCACCAATTGAACAGAGGACATCTCTAGCGAGAAAATCGCCACGCCCATGTTGTAATCGACAGCGGTGTTGCGCGCCATTGATAAAACGAATGCTGTTTTACCCATCGCTGGACGAGCTGCAATCACAATCATATCAGATCGTTGCCAGCCAGAAGTGATTTCATCTAACTTGCGGAAACCAGTAGGAACTCCAGATAAACCATCACTGTTTTTAGCGGCTTGCTCAATTTCATTGATCGCTTCCATTACCACAGATTGCATCGTAGAAATGGACTTTTTCATGTTGTTTTCAGCAATTCCAAACAATTGACCTTCCGCTTTTGTCAATAATTCAAATACATCGGTTGTTTCCTCGTACGCATCACGCAAGGTTTCAGAACACATGCGAATGATTTCACGCTGAATGTGTTTTTGTGCAATGATTCGTGCATGGTATTCAACGTGAGCAGACGAAGCTACACGTTGCGTCAAAGAAGAAATATAAACTGCTCCACCGGCGACTTCTAATTCGCCATTTTCTTTCAGTTTGTGGGTAACTGTTAATAAGTCAATCGGATTAGACGTCCCAAACAATTCACGAACAGCGCCATAGATATATTGGTGCTTCGGATCGTAAAAGCTTTCAGTAGATAACATGTCGATGGTATCCGTAACCGCATTTTTCTCAAGCATCATTGCCCCTAAAACAGCTTGTTCCAAATCAGTTGCATGTGGCGGTACACGCCCCATATCGTTCGCTAATGGAAGAATTGCATTCTTAGTTCGTGCGCCTACTCGACGCGGATTGTTGCCTGATTGTTGTTCGTCCATAGTGCAAAGATACTGAAAGCTGTCTCCTCTTAAGAACGAATCGATGTTTTTTAGTTACGAAAAGGAAATGAACACGTTTTGAACAATTGTAGTGTAAACATGATAATTTATGAATTGAAAAAGTGAGTGACCAATTTTTATAGTGCTAATCCGCTTTTTTGCAACTGAATAAGTGCATTACATCGGTTTTCAAACGTATCTGATCCAACAGGAACAACAACCTGTTCGAACAATTCAATCAATTTTTCTGAATGTACAGCAGATTTATTGCTTGCAAATTCAAAATACATGAATTTCACCCACAATACAGCTTTTAAGTGCGTTTGATCTGCATTCCACATGAGCATTTCAGCTGTTAAACCTCGTTCTGAATACTCAATTAATTTCGTTTCTATCAATACTTCTTCCGCAACTTTTGCAGGTTTGAGGTACATGATTTGATTGGAAGCAACCACCCAAGCACAACCAGTTTGTTTCAAATGTGAAAAAATCTCTAAGTTGTAATGTTCCGACATGTGATCTTCACGTGCATTGAAGAAATAGTCAAGAAAACGCGAATTGTTCAAGTGATTAAATGGATCGCAATCCTGAAATCTGATTTTTAACCGCGATTGTGGTGTTTTTTCCATGTTTAGTTTTATTAAATACCAATTGGTATGTATGTGGGTAAAAAAATACTATGCTCTTTTTAATTGGATAATTTGTTGTTCAGTAATATCAAGCACATTGTGTAAATACGTTGCGTCATCATGCAACATGGCTAAATAGATTCCACCTTCGATGATTGCGTAGATATTTCCTGCCACCAATTTTGCGTTGATGTCTGTTTTTAACTGCCCGAACTGAATTCCTTTTTCAATAATCGTTTCAAGCGAAGTTATTAGGCGATTGACAACTTCTTTTGTTGCTTGATAAAGAATCGGATTCACATGTTTTGCATCGATGCCAACATTCAGTACTGGACAACCGCCTCTCGAACTAGCTAATTCGTAATAATTGCGGTAGAAATGTGTAATAGCTAATAATTTGTCGATTGCATTGTGTTGCTCTTTGATGAATTGAGTCATCGGATGAATGACAAAGTCCACATTTTTATGAAACGCGTGCAATGCCAATTCCTCTTTGTTTTTGAAGTTACAGTAAATCGCTCCTTTTGTCAGTTGTGTCGCTTCTGTAATATCCGAAAGACTGGTTCCAACATAGCCTTTTCGGTTGAAAATCGGTGCTACGATCTCCAAAATATAATCAGCTGTTGTTCCTTCTTCTCGTTTCAAAATCGTCAATTGTGTGACAAATATATGTATTAAATACCGATTGGTATGTGGTGCTTTGTTAAAAAAGCCTATCCCAATTAGATTGGAATAGGCTTGAATTAAATGGATATTCGATTACTTCACAACAGCCAATTTTTCTGTTAATTCGCGGCCATTAATCACAATATGAACAAGGTATTCGCCTGCTTCTAATGTTGAGACATCCAATGAAAATGAGGTAGTACCTTTTTCAAACAGTTGATCTCCTTGCAATACGGTTTTCATTTTCATATTATAAACAATGTAGCGTCCTTGAACCGTTTCACTTACATTCTCGATGGTAACATTCAATTGATCTTTAGCTGGATTTGGAACTAACACTACTTCTAAGTCAGTTGTCATAAAGATGGTTTCTTCACCAAGTACTGTTCCATCAGCAGCTAAAATGCGGTACGTGTTCCATCCATTGATCGGATTTACATCTTCGAAAAGACCATTTTTAGATAGAACGTTTGCTACGGTTTCAAAAGATGACCCATTTGCACTTCGTTCAATTGTCCAATTTTCGGCAGTTTCAGTAGTGTTCCAAGAAACGAGTGATTTCGCACCTTCTTCCAATGATCGCACTGAAAATTCAGGTAAAGCGATTGCTGAAGGAGTTAACGTACGTGTAAAGGTGTAGGTAGTTAAAATTGATTCAGATGCAGTATTTCCAGCGGTACGATAACCAGTGAATTTAATGGTGATTGATGTTCCTCCATTATCGGTTACTTCTACCAAGCCATATTGACCAGTTGATGAATTTGTATTGGGGAATGTTCCACCCTCGCTATAAGTTCCACCTTTTGTTGAACCACTGTTATTGACTGCTGCTGCTTGAAAAACAGGGTAATCATTTGGGTTATTACTTCCAGTAGAAAAATCATGGTTTGTTCCGTTATCAATGGCTAACATGTGTGCATCACCACTCAAAATAAACATGTTTTTGATATTATTATCTCGAAAGAAATTAGATAATTCAGTTCGTTCAGCTGTAAATCCACCCCAGTTATCCGTTTGATTTCCACCAAAAGATACACCACTAATCCAAGCAATCATTAAATTATTGTCGCGAGCATATAAACATTGATTTTTGAACCACGTTTTTTGTGTAGCTCCCATAATAGATCCAGAAATGCGCTCAGAACGAAGATCAGACAAAATGTAATGCACACGACCAATAGTAAAAGATTGATAAATTGGAACATTTCCGCTTCCCGCAGCTAATGTATAGTGAGGTACATATTCTTGGTAAGATAAGCGTGCGTTTGTGCGACCTACAGAAGTTGAAGTACTGTTATTTCCACAGTAGTCATGATCATCCCAGATATGAGCAAGTGGTGTGTCTTTAAAGAAGTTTTTACTAGGAGTTAGGGATAATATTTGTGTTTCATAAGGTGTACGATGAACATTAATATCCGTTGATGAATTGGGATTTGAATAATGAATATCACCAGTGGATACATGAAGAAGTGGTGTTTTTGCATTCATTAAATTGTAGACCTCATGATTGGAATTAACAGCACAAGATGCAACTGTAAACTTATACGAAAAGGCTCCGGAAGCAGGAGTTGTGAATTTTCCAATATCATCAGAAGAATTATCCGTTATTCCTGCTGATTGAATCGCATAATAATAAGTGGTGTTTGGAGAAAGACCACTAACAGTCATTTTAGCCATCAAGTTATTGGAAGAAGATGCCACTGCATTTGTAGAGAAAATAGGACTTGTAAGTGAGGCGGAAGTACTTACTACCAATCTACATGTTGTGGATGCCGACGTCATTTTTGCTACTACTACAGCAGAAGTTGGTTGGGTTGCGCCACTCCATTGGTAAACCACTTCATTGATACCAGCTGAAGTTTCGATTCCAGTAAGTCCCAAGTCAAAGCTTATGTCTGAACTAGTTGCATTTCGTTGATGAATTTCAACAGCGATAACATTGTTTCCCGCTACAAAAGCGGTTGTTGGAAGTGTTACTGTTTGAAAGGTACCACCGTCATCACTAGCAGTTGTTGAAGCCCAAGTGTTGTATGCTACTGTTCCAGCTGCCATGTTATTTCGGTAAACTTCTGTTCCATTCACATATACAACCACTCCATCATCGCGTTTTATGCTCATGGAATAACTTGTAAACAAAGCTGGATTTGTTATTGAAATTGTTTTCCGAAAATAAGTTGTAGGAAAACGATTGCTCGTTGGTCCACCGTTCACAATAGTTGCTTCTACTATTGCATCACCATAACCAAGTTCAGCAGCACCAGATGCCCATGTAACATCGGAAAAAGAGCTTGATCTCCAAGTAGTTCCTTGATTACTACCATTGTCTAGGTATTTCCAAATTGATCCTGTTGGAATTAGTACTTGATCAGCCCATACAGAAGAACAACAAGTAAGTAAAACCGAAAATAAAAGTGTTTTCATTGAATTCTAGTTTTTAATTTCGGGCAAAGTAAGCTCAGTAAAATCGATTTAGTATTTTGAATTCGTTAAGAATACAACAAATAAATACGTTAATTAGATTATTTCAACTAACATCTGATGAGACAGCTTCAAACTTAGAATTGAATGAAGGTGAATACGAATCAAGTGATTAATTCAAAAAAAATGCGTTTAGTCACGACAAAGGTTTATTCACCTCAGTTCGAGTATGAATTTGAGTTCAGAATCCAATAAAAGTGTAAAAGACATTCTGATTTTATGAAAGGGCTATTATAAAGCAATCTCTATTCCAACTGGACAATGATCAGAACCTAAAATTTCTTTGTGAATTGTTGAAGATTTCACTTTTGGAATAATCGCTTCGCTCACCAAAAAATAATCAATTCTCCAGCCTACGTTCTTCTCTCTAGCGCCACCGCGGTAACTCCACCAGGAATAATTGACTAAATCACCATTTTTTGCCCGAAACGAATCAACCAAACCTGACGCAACATAATTATCCATTCCGTCAATTTCTTGTTGCATGTAACCTGCTGATTTATTGTAATTCGGCTTTGGTCGAGCAAGATCAATTGCTTTATGAGCTACATTCATGTCTCCACAAACAATAACTGGTTTCTTCGCTTCCAAACCTTTTAAGTATTTCAAAAAATCAGCATCCCATGTTTGTCGGTAATCCAATCGCAATAATTCGCTCCCTGAGTTAGGAACATATACCGTTACTAAATAGAAATCAGCATATTCGGCACAGATGACACGACCTTCTTTATCGTGTTCAGCAATTCCCATATCGAACGTAATGGAAAGCGGTTCGGTTTTGGAAATTATGGCTGTTCCTGAATATCCTTTTCGTTCGGCTTCATTGGCATAAACGAAATAGTCACCTAACGGAGCAACAGTCTCTTTTACTTGTTCAACTGTAGCTTTTGTTTCTTGCAAACAGAGAATATCGAGGTTTAACCCTTGCATATCTGGAATAAAGCTTTTCTGCGCAATTGCACGTACACCGTTGACGTTAAAAGAAAGAATTTTCATCTGTTGAATTTTGAAGGTAAATATACATGTTCACCGCAAGGTTGCAAAGAAATTAAGTTGATTTAGAGTTCAAAAATGCGATCATTTAGTTGGTTTTTACTGTTTACACTATTTAACCTATGAAATTACTTGAAATGGACCACATCATGGACATATAGGATTTGCTATGTTTACTATGTGTCCTTAAGTGGTTAAAATTGTTATCGAATTTCTCTTGTGCTATTACAGGGAAATCAAAGATATACTGGTATTATTAAATCAATTAATTCAAAAAAACAATCCTTTGTTACGAAATGAGAACGATTTACCAACCTAAAACCTAATTTTACACCATGAATGGTTTTGACCAACAAACAGTACACGATTTAGAATTCAATCAGATTCGTGAATGGTTAGTCGCTTATGGAATTGGAAATACAGCTCAAAAACGTTTGGCGGAACTGACGCCTTCCAATAATTTTGCTCTGGTAGAAACGGCACTTTTAAGAGTAGCTGAATTTAAGTCCATTCGGGTAGATGGAGAGTCGTTTCCAGCACTTGATTTTGAAGAATTATTGGCTGAAATTCGATTACTCCCAATCAAAAATGCGGTGTTGCAGCAAGAAGGATTTGTCCGTATTTCTCAGGCTTCAGAGTTGGTCAATGCATTGCTTCATTTTTTTGATAAACGGACTCAAGATTTTCCTCAACTGATTGTTTTACTGGAAGATGTTTATTTTACCAGAGAAATCATTGACGCTTTAGAAAAAGTGTTTGATCGAAAAGGGCAAATCAAAGACGATGCGTCTCCAGAATTGTTCGCTATTCGACAACAAATTGGCATCCTCAGAAATCAAATCAACCGCAATTTCGACAAAGAAATGCGCAAATGGTTGAAAGAAGGAATGCTGGGCGAAACCAAAGAAGCTTTTGTGAATGATCGACGCGTACTTACTGTCATGTCGAGTCACAAACGAAAAATTGGCGGTTCTGTAGTTGGTTCTTCTAAAACAGGAAGTTTAACTTTCATCGAACCGTCGGTTAATGTTCCGCTTAACAATGAATTGGAATTATCCATGGATGATGAGCGTAAGGAGATTTTCCGAATTTTACAGGAACTCACACGTGAAATTGCACATCATTTACCATTGATTGAAGCCTATCAAGTTTTATTGACAGAGTTTGACTTTATCAACGCGAAAACAAAGCTTGCATTAGAATTAAATGCTGTATTACCTGGTTTGGTTCGGAATACGCGGATCGAATTGATTGATGCTTTTCACCCCATCTTATGGAAAAACAATAAAACGGCGGGGAAACCAACGCTTCCTCAGAGTTTAATATTGGATCAGCAAGGTCGCATGTTGGTTATTTCGGGTCCGAATGCTGGGGGGAAATCGATCACCTTAAAAACAGTTGGTTTGTTGCAGTTGATGTTACAAGCTGGTTTATTGATTCCAGTGCACGAAAACAGTCATTTGTGCTTTTTTCAGCAAGTGTTAACAGATATTGGTGATAATCAATCCATTGAAAACGAATTAAGTACCTATTCGTACCGCTTAAAACGGATGCGCTACTTTTTGCGAGTCGCCAATAAACGATCGTTGTTGTTGTTGGATGAATTCGGGACAGGTTCAGATCCTGAGTTGGGTGGAGCTTTAGCTGAAGTGTTTTTTGAAGAATTGTATAAACGCAAAAGTTACGCTGTCATCACTACCCATTATTCGAATATCAAGCTCAAAGCAGATCGTTTGCCTCAAGCAATCAACGGTTGTATGTTATTCAATACTGAAACATTGGAGCCGATGTACCGTTTTTCGATGGGGCAACCAGGAAGTTCATTTACGTTTGAAGTTGCGCAAATGAATGGCATTCCATTGGATTTAATTGAGCAAGCGAAAGGTAAATTGGATCAAAGCAAAGTGAAAATGGATCAATTGTTAAGTGAGTTACACCGTGAAAAAATGTACCTCGAACGACTTAACAAAGAACACATTGAAGCACAACAATTGGCAGAAAGTGCACGATTGGAGTATATTCAGAAAAAGGAGCGTTTCGAAGAACGACACAAAGCACAACAAGATGTGATTGAGAAAAACAATTTCTACTTGAATTCGGGCAAGAAATTGAAACAGTTCATTGATCGTTATCAAACGAAATCACGCAAAAAGGACATCAATAATCCACTTTTGGAAGATGTACGCAAATACTTATTAGTAGAAAAATCGAAACTTGAAGAAGCTAAACGGAAAGATGAGTTGGTGAAATCAGCGGGAATTCCAATCAAAAAACCGAAGAAACAAAAGCCAGGTGTTCCAGAAGTTGATCCCTATCAGCGTGATAAAATTGTTTTGGGTTCAACCGTAAAAATGATCGAAACCAAACAAGCTGGAACGGTAGAGGAAATCAAAGGACATTTATTGACCGTTGTATTCGGATTTATGCGTTTAAAAGTGGAACGGGAGAAATTGATGTGGGTGAAGTGATGTAAGATCAAATCAGTAGTCAAATTGGTCGGGGAATCCACCAAAAATAGGTGAGTACCATTTGGGGTAGTTTCGATAAAATACCGCTAATTGATTAGTTATTGCGATGTAATTCAGTGTTATACGTTCCGTAATATTGCGGGATTACGTAAAAAATTACAGTTTAACTAAAATTCAATACAAGTGTAAATGAGTTGTTTAAATAAACGACAACATATTGGGGATTTATTCTAAATCAGAATAGCTAATAATGAGCATCATCTCAATAGAAATAGCCACGTAAAATTGCGAATTTACGTGACAATTTGCCAACGTAAATTTGCAATTTTACGTGCCTAAATTCACTTGAAAAGGGAGGTTTAATCCATTAAAAATGAGATCTCTAATCTTTTCCACTATAAAAACCATCTACCAATGATTGGTATTTCGATAGGATGATTTTACGTTTCAATTTAAGTGTTGGAGTCAATTCCCCAGATTCAATAGTGAATTCATGATCGAGTAGGGCAAACTGTTTAATTTTTTCCCAACTGCCATACAATTCATTGAATTTGTTGACTTCTTCTTGAATTTTGGCGATTACATCTTCACGTTTCACCAGTTCACCATCACTTAAATTGGATAGATCTTGTCCTTTTTGTTTTGCCCATTCGCGAACAACCGTATAAGAAGGTACAATCAATGCACCAGGGAATTTTTGTCCTTCACCTACCACCATCATTTGCTCGATGAAACGTGATTCTTTAAATTTATTCTCCATCATTTGAGGAATAATGTATTTACCTCCCGATGTTTTAAAAATCTCTTTCTTGCGATCTGTTATTTTAAGGAACTTCTCTTCAACCATCATTCCGATATCGCCTGTATGGAACCAACCTTGGGCATCCATTACTTCTGCAGTTTGCTCGGGAAGATTGTAATATCCCATCATGACATTTGGACCTTTTACGAGAATTTCTCCGTCCTCATCAAACTTTACTTTTACTCCATCGATCAGCGCACCAACTGTTCCAATTCGAATCCCACGTTTCAAGCAATTTACCGAAACAACGGGCGATGTTTCCGTCAATCCGTAACCTTCAAGAACATTGATTCCAGCTGCCAAAAATAATTGAGCCAATCGGGGTTGTAATGCAGCACTACCTGAAGCAACAGCTTTTACATTGCCACCAAGTGCTTCGCGCCATTTAGAGAAAATTAATTTCCGAGCGATGGACAATTTAAAACGGTACCACATTGATTTACCAACAACATCGTATTGTTCACCAATTCGCAATGCCCAGAAAAATAACATCCGTTTGATTCCACGTTGTTCTTCACCTTTTGCCATGATACGGTCAAACACTTTTTCCAATAAGCGCGGCACGGCTGTAAAAACTTCTGGTTTTACTTCACGAATATTTTCACCAATTGTCTCCATTGATTCTGCAAAATGAATCGACGATCCCATGTACATATATAAGTAGTGTAACATGCGTTCATAGACATGACAAACTGGTAGGAAACTCAATACGTTCGAATGTTCATCCGCTGGAATCGTATAAGCACAAGCAATTACATTCGAAATGAGGTTGTTATGCGATAACATGACACCTTTCGGATTTCCTGTTGTTCCAGATGTATAGATAATAGTCGCTAAATCTTCATTCCGCACATTGGCTTTTAAAGCAGTTATTTGAGCGTTTGGAACGGCTACCCCTTTTTCAATAATAGAAGAATAAAGAGGTGCTTCTTCCAACTCATCAAATGAGAAAATAGTTTCAAGAGTAGGTATTTCAGAATGAATTCCTTTTATTTTTTCAACAAGCTCTAATGAACCTAAAAAAGCAAAGCGAATTTGGGCATCATTGAAGATATGTTTGTAATCTGCAATAGAGATATTTGGATAAACTGGAACGACAATTCCACCGACTTGTTGAATGGCAATATCCATCATGTTCCATTCGACTCGATTGGAGGATACGATAGCCACTTTTTGCCCAGGAAGCAAGCCTAGTCCTACTAAACCTTTCGAAAGCGCGTTTACTTGGGACAAAAATTGTTCCGTTGAAACACGCACCCAAACACCGTCTTTTTTAGTTACAAACATGCCTGTGTTTGGGAAGGCACTCAACTGATGATAAGGAATATCAAATAGTCGCTTTACTTGATTCATATCTGTTGCAATAGTCTCCACAATATATGTATTAAAAATTAGCCAAAGATGTATAAATATTCATTCAAAATGGCGTTTTGTTTTTTTATTGATTAGATATTTATGCACTAGGCGTACTTTTATGTTGTGGGAAAATAGTTTTCTAAATGCGATCAAGCGCAAATCGATCAACTAGTTGGAAAGTTATGAGAGATTTTAAGATTTGCGTTTGATCGCCTAAGATTTTTGGTTTGTTTAAAAGGTTCGTTTGCCGACGAGCCTTTTTTCGTTTTTGGAAATTAGGTCCTTATGGATTTCCAAAACCTCAAGTTTTTTTTCTTAAAAAAAACATTTCTATACTAATTATTAGGGTGATTTAGAAAGAATTCAATAGTACTCACTTCCTTAACATTTCTGATAAGAATGTCTTGAATTTTGAGCTAAATCAAACTTAGGTAAATCATTTAGTTATCAAAAAAAGTATCTTTGAAGTAACTTTAACATGATCCTAAATGAAATACCTTCTTATACTTTTATCAGTCCTTACAGCATCCTCACTTTTTTCACAACAATGGAATTATGACAATGACTTCAATACGCAGCACGTCATTGATGGTAGGATAGACTGTATTTGTGTTCAAGATGATGGGAAATATTTGGTTGCTGGTATGTTTGTGTTAGTGAATGGTCCTAATACGACGCTTTATGTGGCCCGTTTGAATAGCGATGGTACTTTAGACACAACCTTTGTTCCTTTTTCAAATTTTAGCTTTCAATTGAATGCTAGAATGGCTATGGCTTTGCAAACGGATGGTAAAATTATCTTTGGTGGAAACGAATTAATCAGGCTGCTTCCTGATGGGACTCAAGATTCTTCCTTTAATACTCAAGGATTTCAAGGTGTAGTCAAGAGTATTGTTGTTCAAAACGATGAGAAAATTCTTGTTGGTGGTACAAATTTCACTATCCAAGCTATGATAACTGATAACTTATTAAGATTTGAGCAGAACGGTTCGTTAGATACTACTTTTAACCTTGCGCAATTGGGTACAGTCAATAGTTCAACTTCAATAAACGTTATTCATTTGTTACCTGATGGTAAATTCTATTTTGGAGGTTTGTTTGGTTATTCTTTAGATGGATATTGTTTGGCTCGTGCTGATACTTTTGGGAATATTGATGCTACATTCGAATGTACACTAGGTTTTTCTGAAGTATTTGATATCGCAATTAAACCAGACGGAAAAATAGTGGTAGGATGCTTTAATGGTATCAAACAATTTTCTTCGAATGGATCCGCAGACTTAACGTTCAATTCTCCTATAATAAGTAATAATGTGTACGCAATTCAGTTACTCCCGAATCAAGAAATTGTTATTGGGGGAACTTTTTTTGATGTCAATGGAATGGGAGGAACAGCTTTAGCCACAATCCTATCTGCCAATGGAGATCTTTCTTCTAATAATTTTATTTATCCACATTCTACTGGTAATTCACCAGGAGTATATGATCTTCTTTTAGAAACAAATGGGGATCTGACCATTGTTGGTGATTTTTTGCCCCAAAGTAATTTTGATCGTGACATTAATCGCTACTCAGCTGAAGCAGTTGGGTTAGATTTTGATCAATTTGTACTTCCTTCCGAAGTTGATAGTTGCAATGGCGCTGTTTATGTTTATGCAACAGGAACTCCACCATTTTCATTTTACCTTGGTAATGCGACTCCTGTTGTTGTCTCAGATAATGAAGTCTATTTCGACAGTCTATGCCCTGGACTATATACACTTTTAACAACAGATGGATTTGGCGACACACTTACTTCTCAAGTTGTTATTGCAACAGATAGTAGTTACTTTTTCAATAACCCTTACAGTAATTTTTCAGCAATCGATTCATTAGGCGCGGTGCTAACAGATTGTTACATTTCCTATAATCAGATTGATACGGCATTCATACATGAGATTTCTCTTTTGGGTGATACAGCAGTAGTTGTTTGGGAAATTATATTTGCTAGTGGAATTTCTTATGACACAGCTGTATATGTATTAGAAAATGGTAATGGTATTTATTGGCTACAAGCTGAAATTTATTGCCCTTTTAAGTCGGTTGGTGAATACATGGTTGTCACACAATCCATTTATAGAATCGGTACAGATGTATTTACAAGCACTCTTGAAGTTGAGGAAGCAGTAAGTATAAACCCTTCCATTTTTCCGAATCCAACCATTGGGGATGTTACTGTAATATGTGAACATGAAGAAGCGATACTAACTCTTACAGACTTAAATGGAAGAATATTGCTGACTCGTATTTTTCAAGATAAAGCAGTCATTTCACTTGAAAATCAAGCAAGTGGTGTCTATTTTTTAAATTTAGAAGGAAAAAATGGTAGTAGTCAGACTCGTTTGATTAAATATTAGTTTACTCGGATGTATACCGCTCTCTTCCTCTAATAAACACCTTAAACGCATAATTGGAAATAAACTCGGTTCGAACACTAAATGGAAAAGCCAGCATCACAAAAGTCGCTTCTTTTCCTTTTTCCAATGATCCAATGCGTGATTCCTGAAAACTTGCGAAAGCTGGCCAAATGGTCATACCCCGCAAACATTGCTCAATTGTCAACGCTTCGGAAGGAAGGAAACCACCAATTGGATCACCTTCTGCATTGGTGCGATTGACGGCAGCCTGAATGGTAAGATAAGGATTGGTTAATTCTACTGGAAAATCGGTTCCCAAAGCCAACATGCCACTTTTTTCTAATAACGAGCGGTAAGCGTAAGCTCCTTTTAATCGATCATTTCCCAATCGGTCTTCTGCCCAACGTTGGTCTGTGACAGCATGTGTAGGTTGAACGGAGGGAAATGCGCCCGTTTCTGCAATCAACTGAAAATCGTTTGGATCAATGACTTGTGCGTGTTCAATTCGCCATCTGTGATCTGCATTGCGCTCGCGAATTCCTTTTAAGAGTTCTAATACCAATCGGTTGGTTGAATCTCCGATGGCATGAATGTTTACTTGGTAACCAATAGATTCAGCAATATAGGCGATTCGTTCCATTTCTGCAGCAGAAGTCGTTAACAGACCGTGTGTTTCTGCTTCATCACTGTAGGGCGATTTCAACAATGCTCCATGCGACCCAAGTGCACCATCGCCCATTACTTTGAACGACCGCACAATGAGGTTTTTATGTTGAATCTTTCCGTTTTTTCGGGCAAAAGCAATATTTTCTTCATTTGCATGTAACATGACATACAAATCGAGGTGTAATTTTTCTTGGTCCACCAATTGTTTGATCAACTGATAATCTTTTTGGTTCACGCCTGCTTCATGAACTCCTGTAATTCCGTATTGCAATAACTCTTGCTGAACGGTTTCCAAACTGGCTACCAATTCCTTTTTTCCGAAATCAGGGAATTGTTTAGCGACCAATTCAATGGCATTGTCCAACAACAAACCAGTACATTTCCCTTCTTTAATGGTTATTTTTCCGCCAATTACTTGAGTTGCAGTAGTAATTCCTGCTAAATCCAATGCTTTTTGATTTACCAACGCTGCGTGCCCATCAATGCGGTATAAAATGACTGGAATAGTTGGGTACAATTCGTTTAATCGTTCGTTAGTTGGTAAATCGGTTGTTCCCCAGAGTGATTGATCCCAACCACGACCAATGACAAAATTATAGGAATGACGTTGACTGTATTTTTCTACCCGAACGATGAGCTCCTTATATGATTTTGAACCAACTAAATCAACAGAAAGTAATTGACGGGCATAACTCATCATGTGACCGTGTGCATCGGTTAAACCTGGGAATACATCTTTTTTTTCTGCATCAAGGTATTCGTCGGCGCTATACTTATTCATGATTTGACGCTCTGGACCAACCTCAACAATTTTCCCATCTTTGATTGCCATTGCCTCAGCAATTGTATTCTGATCATCCATTGTATGGATTTTGGCATTGTGGACAATCATATCAACCGATTTTCCTTTCATGCAGGAAAAAAGGGTGAGTAGTAGCATTGCAAAAAACAGGATGGATTTCATAAGCGTTATTTTTTGTGAAAGACGACAGCACTTGCTTGAGCGGTTGCCATTACAACCATGTCATTGATGGTTACATGTGCAGGTCGTGAACAAACATAATAAATTGCATCAGCAATATCTTCAGCTAGTAGAGGTTGGAATCCGTCATAAACACTTTTAGCCGTTTGTTCGTCTCCTTTAAATCGCACCAAAGAAAACTCTGTTTCAGCAGCACCGGGAGCAATATTACTCACCTTGATGCCATAATCGACTAAATCAATACGCATAGAACGTGAAAGTGCATCTACCGCATGTTTGGTTGCACAATAGACATTTCCACCAGCATAAACTTCTTTTCCGGCTATACTCGCTAGATTCACAATTTGTCCGCCACCATTGGATTTAAGAAAAGGAATCACCGCTTTTGAAACGTATAACAATCCTTTGACGTTGGTATCAATCATGCGTTCCCAATCATCTGTAACTCCTGTGTCTATTGGACCACGCCCTACAGCCAAGCCAGCATTATTGATCAAAACAGTTATGTTTTTCGTTACTTCACTACTCAATGATTCGAATGCGGCAATAACGGCAGCTTGGTCACGTACATCAAACGAGAGGATTTCGATTTGATTGGTAGCAGTTTGTAACGATTTTTGTAATGATTGCAGCCGATCAGTACGTCTTCCTGTAAGTATTAAATTCCATCCTTCTTTAGCAAAACGGATTGCGGTTGCTTCGCCGAAACCAGATGTGGCTCCTGTTATAATGGCAATATTATTCATGTTTTAATTCTTTTTTTTGTTTGAAAAGGAGTAATGAGGCAACCAAAATAGCCATATAAGCTGGAATTCGATAACGAACAATTGCCCCAAGAACAGGAGTAATCCAACCAATTAAAATCAATAAAGCAACTGAAAAAAGGAGTAATGTGATTACCTGTAATCGAATTTCAGGTGATGCTCCTTTCCAATAACGGAAACTAAAGATAGCCCAACCAAAAAGGAGGAGTGTTTCAATGACTGCAAAGTATTTTAACCATCCGCCAGGATCGCCAAAAAACGGACGGAACGCGGCGTTCATAAATGCTTCTGGGATATTTTTTATCAATTGAGAAAAAGAACCATCTATAAATGTTACCGGAACATAACTTGCACAACCATCGGTTAAATAATACAAAATCCACCGTTTTTTATTTGGTTGAAGTGTTACATCTTTAAATGGAAGTGCCTTTCCTAATTCAACTTTTTTTGCTTCTAACCCTTTTGTTAGAAATATGGAAGAATCTTGTCTATTTAACGTTAGGTACTGAAATTGGTCGGGCCTAAAAAAATAGAAGCAGGTATCAGCATACGCATGCATTCCGCCACTTCCTATATTGATAAAATCAAATTGTTTGCGTGTTAGGTAAAACACACCTTTGTCGCGTTGTTGCGGAAAAACGGAAAGAAATAGTATGAATACTCCTAATACACTAAGCATTGAAATCGCAATTCGTCCTTTAAATACCCATTTTACGGCACAGTAAATTAGAACTGCAGGAATGAGACACAACAATACATACGGTTTAAACGCTAACATCAGAACGACACCAAGAATGAATCGCCATAGACGTTGTTTTAGCGTCAATTCGCCCAACATTGCCCGAAGTAATAAACAAAAACCGACCATCATAAATGGTTCTTTGAGCATACTAGCTGTCCAAAAAAGAATACTTGGAAGTAAAATCAATGCATACCAAAATGTGCGTTTCGAAAAGTTGATGGATTTGTAAAATGTTAAGTACAATTCACGAAAACCTAAAAGTGAGAAAAAGCTAAAGACGAATGCATTGAAATAGACATTACCATTGGAGATAAAATACAGGATACTATTCATCCGAATCACATTTTTTGAATCATTGATGAGTGTTAAATCTCCCGTATTCCAATGTGTGGTATCAATTAAATAATGATTGACCATATCCTGCGTTTCCAACCCAAATAAGAAGCGTAAATAATCTCCAATAGATTCGTTAGCAATTGCATGTAGGAGACGGCTTTCTTCCATAAATACATTAGGGTCAGCTGTTAACGAACCGTTTCCGTAGTAATGCGTGTAAATAAAAAGAAAGACAGTAGAAGCAAGAATTTTTATTGCCCAAGTAAGCACCAAATCAAATGAGGTGAGACCGTCTGTTTTACGTTTCCAAAGAAACCAACTTCCTGCAAGTACGAGTAGCGTTATTGCCATTGTGCCCCGAAAGTAATCACTATTTCAGAAAGAGCAGAATAGATTTTACGAATTGCAGCATTAATGCAGTTCATGTAAACGGAGATGAGGGTTAAATTCCATGCTTTAAAACGATGAAAAATAGCACAAATCAATCGTGTTAGGAGGGTTGCTGTTACTCATAAAAGGATGAATTAAAATGCTAAGTCTCACTTAAATTACAGTGTTAGGTGGCTTAAATTTAATGTCTATTTGTTTGTTTTTCAGCGCTTTAATCGTTATTTCAACGAGCAATGATTTTTCAGTGAATATTCTAATTTTAATTGCTTGCCAGTCATCTATACTTTATCATTGTCTCTAATTTTAAAACCAATATTCACATGAAATTAACACACGCAATTGTTGCTCCTTTGTGTATCGGGATGATACTAGTAGCATGCCAGAAAGAGCAGTTTCTATCTGGAAATGAAAAAACACCAGCTCAGGAAAAAGCTGAAGGACAATCTGATCAAGATGTTATGGCGAATTTCTTTGATCAAAATCGCAAAGAAGACAGACAGTATTTTAAAATCAGAGCTGACAAAGGAGGGGAAATCACTGCTGAATCTGGAACTAAGTTAATTATCGAGGCAAATCAGTTGCGGAATCCAGATGGAAGTGAAATTGCTGGTTATGTAACGGTAAGTGTACTTGAAGTTTATGACAGAGACGAAAAAGTATTGGATAATTTTACGACTGATGCAGCATTTAATCCCAACCAAGAAAATCAAATACTAACTTCGGCTGCTACATTTGATGTTGACATGAAAACGGAAAACGGTGGAGATGTTATTACAGCGAATAACGAAGGAATTGAAGTGAACATTCCGACAGAAAATGCTGGTGGTCCAGATAATGAGATGGTTGTTTGGAAAGGTGAAGAATCTGCTGATCAACCACGTGATAATGCTTGGGAAGAAAATGGTGAACCTCTCGAAATTGTTGGCGATCATTACCGTTTACATTTAGCAGCTCCTTGGTATCCGATCAATCTTGATAAAAGACTAATGAATTGGGCAAATGCTATTCACCTTCGTGTGGGTTTACCAGCTGGTTACACAAGCGCAAATGCTGAAGTTTTTGTTGTCTTTGATGGATTTGCTTATGCGATTGCAAGTATGGATGTTTTTGATCCGTTGACGAATTTGTGGGGAGAACACCTTGGTTTAGTTGATCCTGGAACTCCTATTCACATTGTTTCAGTTGGAGTTGATCCAGTAACGGGTGGGTTGGTTTCGAATATCAAGGCTGTGGTTACTTCAGTAAATAATCCAAATGGTGATGATTTGGAAATCATACCAACGATGACCCCTACAACAACCGCAGCTTTAACAGCTGCAATCAATGCTTTGCCATAATCATTGACTAATTCAGTCGAACTGATAAACAAGAGAGGTGTTGTATTAAGCACCTCTCTTGTTGTTTTATTCAATGTTTCGTTCAAGCCTCAGTTGATCTTAATCAACAAGGTTTGATGATATACACTTCATCTGTTCCAGCTGTTTCTGACAATTGAGATGCTGCTTTTGTCAAGTATTCGTTGTTTTCAAGATTTTTGACATAATATTCAGAAAGGCTGCTATTTACAACAATCAATTTCCATTTTTGACAATTCCCGTCTACCGTTCTAGACATCGATCTAATGGAGCAATCAAGGTATTCGTTGTTGTATGCATTTCTCAGTGCATAAACGATTTCATTACCATTTGTATACGGCTCAAAAATATACGTACACTCAGGCGATTCAAAGGTGTCCTGCATTTCGGTGGCTTCATTTGTGCGGTATTCTTGATTCGCTTTGTTTTTTAAATACCGCGTGTCGAAAGAGGACGCTTTCTTTTTGTATTCACTATCATCACTCAATTTGCACCATGTTTCACCACTGATTTTATTGGTTGCAATAGCACTCACATTGGCTTTAATGCAATTGGTCCACATGGTTTCATCATCAGAAAGAAAGGTTCTTGTAATTAATTTATTGGCTGCAAATGGTGGAATGGTATTCATCCACACGCTACGGTTCTTATCGTAGATATGAAAATTAAAAAATACAATATTCCCACTTGTTGGTGGATGAACTTCTGAATCCGAATCTGATTTATCTTCATCACTGAAGCAATAACGAATTGATAAATTGGTTCGTGCATACTCTGATTTCCATTCACTATTTCCACTCAAACAAAAAATAAATTTCCCTTTAAGCTCTGAAGAAGTTAATGCTGGCCAACCAGAATGAATCACATTCTCACACAAATCTAAGTGACTACTGTGCATCAATTTATTGGGTTTAAAAATCAATGATTCATTAAAGTAGCACTTTAGATACGTGTCAATTTGGTCTTGAAAATTATCGTATCCTTCATGCGAACTTTTAATATCGAGGGTAATAAGTACAGCATTGTGGGTTGAATGGTCATGATGCCACAAAAGGATTTGATCTAGGTACGAAGAAAGTGTAGTGTCGCCGGGAGTGGTATGATTTACTGTAAAAAAACCAGCATCGATACTTTCATAAGGAACATAAGGTGACGTATGTCTCCAGATATCTAGTTCCAAAGCCAGACAACCGCAATTCGAAGGATCAGTTGCGTCAAAGGTTAATTGCTCTCCTAACGTTTTGTCGCGGTCATACGAGTTGTGGGATGCTTTAAAAATAATTTGATCAAAAGTTGTTGAATCACTCATTGTTATTATGTTTAATGGTTATTAAACAACAAACGTAGAGTTCTCAGTGTAACTAAAATCGGCTAGAAATACGTGATTATTGGATACGCACTAAATACTCGATCAGTTCGAATGAACAAATAAAAGTAAATTCGTGTCAAGTTGATTGATCACAAAATGAGAAGTGATCAATCAACTAGCGTTGAATAAAAAAGAATTAATTAAATGATTCGTAAGCTTCGCAATGGCGTTTTGCTTTCTTTTTCTTCGCTTTCTTTTTCTTTGGTCGAGCTTCACTGTTGTTAGTTGTTGCCGTATCAACATTGAACTCAACTGAAGTGGAAGTTTGTATAGCAACATCTGTATTCGCTACCAATTCAATTGGAACGGTTAATACGAACAGAAAGGAAAATAATACAAGAAGTTTACGCGTAGTCATATATTGTTTTTTAGTGCAATGCAATATAGACAAATAGTTACAAAAAACAAATCATTAAATTGTTGCTAGTTCAAATTTTGGTCAGTGTCGATTAATTGAATGACTACATTACCTGTTTTCTCCCCCGTTTCAACATATTTAGTCGCTTCAACAATTTGAGTGAGAGGATAAATTCGATCAATCACTGCCTTGTATTTTCCAGCTTCTATTAATTCTTTGAAAAACTGAATATCTTCTTTTGTGTCTTTTGGAATGGGGAATTTCACTTTTTTCCCCATAAAGATTGGAGTTAATAAAGCGAAATAAATATTCTGTGATAAATAACCCAATTCAGACGAAAAATAAATTCCTTTTGGTTTTAAAATCTTTTTGCATTTAAAAAAGGAGCTTTTTCCAACAACATCTAATACAACATCATACACTTTTCCGCTTTGTGTAAAATCTTCTTGCGTATAATCAATCACATAATCTGCACCCAATGATTGAACCAAGGCAAGATTCTTTGTAGTACAAACCGCAGTGATTTCCGCACCAAAATGCTTCGCCAATTGCACACTTGCTGAACCAATAGAACCAGAAGCACCGTTGATTAGAATGTGAGGTCGGTTCGTGAAATCGATCTTTTTTATGTTCGCATACGCTAAAAAGAGACCATCACAAACTGCTGCTGCCTCATTGTATGACATGTTGATCGGTTTTAACGTGATTGCTTTTTCTTCACAAATTGCAATGTATTCAGCATGTGTACCAAAATTGTAAGTGCTTAAGCCAAATACTTGATCGCCAAGTTTAAACGTTTTTACTTGAGGGCCTAACCCCACAATTTCTCCAGCTAATTCGCTTCCAAGAATGGTCTTTTTGGGTTTGAACAATCCAGCAATTAATCGAACGATGAGGTATTCTGGTTTTCGAAAACCACAATCTGTGCGATTGACAGTTGTTGCATGAATTTTTACAAGGATCTCATTCTTTGTAGGAATTGGCTTTTCAACTTCTTTTATTTCCAGTACTTCTGGCGAACCATATACCGTATTTACACTTGCCTTCATGTTGATTCATTCATAAATAATCACTCTTCTTCCAATGCTAACTGGTCTGTTTTCAAAAGGTAACGTTTGATATAAATCAGCGTGAATCGAGTGAGTGGTAAACAAATGACTAAACCTAAATAACCGAATAAATAGGTGCAAATACTCAATGATAAAACCAAAATAACGGGATTAATCGAAATGTGTTTTTCCATGACATAAGGAGTGAAAATCAATTCATCGATCAGGGTAACAATGATGAAAATGCCTACGACACTTCCGAAAATAAGTAAAAATGATTGATTGTTTTCAAGAGATACAACCAAACAACTGATCGAAAGCGGAATGAGTGCCAAGTAATGTAAATACGGAAAGAAGGATAAAAATGCGATCAAAAAAGTGATAATTATGACGCCAGGTAAATCCATTATAATAAATGCGATGGCAAAAATGAGGCATTGAATCACAATCATTTTACTGCGCAATTTGAAATACAACACGAAAGTTTGATTAAAATCTGCAAACACTTCGTGGAGTTTGGATTGCACGTTTCCGACGATATATTTTTCCCGTAAGGATTTGAAGTAATTGTATTGATAGAGTATCAAAACGAAATAACCGATACTCGAGAGAAATATAAAAAACCAACTGGTGGTGTTTTGTTTTTCAGTTTCTACCGAGGCAGGAAATAGACTTTTTATTTTTGCAAATCCTTCTTGAATGGATTTTGTATCAATGGAAGAATAATCTGATTTTTTTGCTTTTTGTTCAATACTGTCTGCTTTGGTTTTGATTTCACTTTCCAATTTTTCGAAGTCGTATATCGAGGCTAAAAACACTTTCGCTTTCTTAGATGATTGATCTATTTTAGTTTGATTTTGAGCAACCAACGTGGTGAAACTCTTGTTCAATCGTTGAAAATCGCGGTTGATGAAAAAAGTGAAGGAAAAAACAAAGAGCACCAACATTCCAGAAACAATGACTAAAAACAAGGTATTTGCAAGGTTTCTACTTTTAACGAGTCGTTGAATTCTACTAATAATAGGATCAACTGCAATAGCCATTAATAAGCCAATAATAAAAGGCATTATTAAAGAATACATGTAATAAAATGCACACAAGATGAGCAATGCAACCACCAGAAAAAGAAGCGGTTGTTTGTATTTCTGGAATATGGATTCGTTAACGTTATCAGGCATATAGGATCAAATATACATTCTTTTTCGAGCAATCAAACGGTTTTAAGAGGCAAGAAAAAGAAGGGGTCTAAAAAGTTGTAATCTGCTTCGTTGTTTTCGTAAATCGACAATGGTCATTTACTCAAGTAAACTCCCAGTGCTTCATCCTTAACGCCTTGCATTTTTACTACTTTTTAAACCCTTCAAATTTAGTGTAGGCAAATGTTTTTAGACAGCCTCTTCTTGCTGTACCTAACGCAGGTTATTATTCTTTCACTATTCGTAGGATCTTCACTTCACTATTTAATGTATAATGGATCAAATAAATACCAGGTAATTCATTCCCGAAATCAAGTGTTGCTCCAAAATTTGTTGGTTGAGCACTCGCTTTTACAGCTACTCCTATCAAATTAAAGACCTTTATTTCGGTGACTGTTTCGGCATTGAATTCCAATTTCACCAATCCTGTAGTTGGATTTGGATAAGCATTTATTCCTTCACCAATTTCTGAAATCGATCCTGATTTAGTAGTAATAGACGATTGATTTGGGTTAGGTGCTAATTCACATCCTGGACAGGTTACATAACACGATTCAATCAATGAATCAGAAACTGGAGCGACAGAAAAGAGTTTGATATTGGATAAAATTGCTGCATTGTCACGTTGAACAAAAGGAATTTGATAATAGTCAAATACGCAAGAAGATGGACTGATTGCATAAGGAAGATCACAAGCGTTATCACCCAAATCAGATGTTTTGAGTAAGTGATAATCATTGGTGAAGCCTTCATTTTGAGCTACGGTAAAGACATTCATGCCAATTCCTGTATTGATATACGTATCAAAAATTTGTCCTGCCCATGGACTTGGGTTTGTAGTTCCATAATAAACCCCAGATGTAAATGCCAATGTAGCTAGATCGAAGTAACAATGTACATATCCAGGTGTTGCCGTATTGACAAAATGAGCGGAGCCAGACATTAATACTTTATTTCCAGCAGTACTTCTTACCAATTGTATTTCTGGATTCATATAAGCTGTTCCGGATGAATAATGCGCTTGCAAAGTCACATTCAACGTCAAAGGATCTATTCTTGCTAACCACAATGGACCATTTCCATCTGCACCAACATACGATATGGAAGATAAAGTCAAATTTTTACCAGGCATTACCCAAGTTCCAGCAGATCGTGCAGAAGCGCAATTAGAACCATATTTATACAGCCTAGATGCTACATAATTTCCGTTCAAATCGAGTTTTAATAACACCGGTCCACGATCCAATATGGAGGATAGGTCAACACTAATTGCGCTCACAAATAAATTCGTTCCTTGAACAATAATATTACTTCCAAATTCTTCACGCGTGGTATTCTCATAGGTGTAATTCCACAATACCACTGGTGTTGCTGTAGAAACATCAATTTTCGTAACTGCCAAATCAGTTTGATTGTTCCCAGCATTATACGTGTTACTCAATACATATACATTCGCAGTTCCATCATGGACGAAATCCACACCAGCTAAATCAATATTTCCAGAAAGATTATTGATCTGTTTCACAAAAACGACCGCATTGGTTGCCGCATCCAGTTTAACTAAACAAAAGCGATTAAATCCACCAACGACGATGTTGAAAAGCGCGTAATAATCCGTTCCCTGCGTTCGTACTCGAACAGGAGAAAACGGTAAACCCGATTTTGAGAGGTAAACCACATCAACAATTGCTCCTGTTCCCGAATTGTATTTTGCTACAATCGTTCCCCCATTATTTGCGGTGAAATACGAATACACTTTGTTGACACCATCGAAATGAATATCGACAGGATAATCATACGTTATTCCAGCAGTTGTGCTCGAATGATTTTGTTGAAAATAAGGCCATTGTGCAGACGCATGCAAACTGATGCCCAATAAAATGAATAGTGCTATTTTTTTCATAATGAATAGTTTGAACTCAAAAATAAGGTTTTTTTAGTTACCAAAAATAGGATTCAATTATTTTTTCAGCTAGAACTAAATGATGTGAATTCTATTACTATTTGAATCAAAAACAAAACAATAAAGCCTCAGCAGAATGAACATTTACGCCCTTTACTATTGACGTTAAATCAGCAATGATACAATTGAAAAAGGGGAAACACTTATGAATCCCCTTTGCAATAAATATTCTTTTGTCCTTAACCTGAAACACCACTAAATCCTGTTCGATCTTTTCGCACTTTTAACAACGCTTCTGACTCGGTGTTGAGTCCTTCAAGTGTCCAATCATCTGTTGCAATTGTTTCGATCCAGGTTGCATTCCCCATTCTTCGAAAAACTTGAACACCCAATCCAAATTGAGTTGCAAAAAGCTGTTCCAGTTCATTTGCTGTCATTTGTGGCTCTATCCTGATTTCATCCGATCCATGAATCGTGCGGTAATTTTTAATAGGTGCAGTAGGATTTAATTTAAACTTCAATCCAGTTGCTTGTCCTGTTTCGTGTAATTTGGAAAAGAATTCCAATTTCAAATAGGGAAACAGTGCATTGAAAGAGCTTTGAACCTGCTCCATTGGTAGTTCGTCTTTGATAATTAAATTCATGGTTTTCTGTTATGAGTGAATCGCTAATAAAGGTAATTGGGTATGGAATGCCAACTGTTTTGTTATTGGTTCGTTGAATAATTTCGAGAAAAAAGAATGATCATGAGGAATCAATACAATTAAATCAATCTTATATTCTTCCGTAAATGAACGAATTCCCATTGCAATGTCTGTATGTTGATATTGATGGAATGTATGAGGCGTTTCGTCAAGCACATGATTTAATTCAATACCAGCAATCGCTTGATCTACGCTTGTAACAGCGCGGAGATTTGGAACAATATTTAAGATGTAGACGTGTGCATCAAATAGATCAACCATATTTTTTAATGGCGCAAGTAATTCGCGTTGATGTTGCAATTTGACATAATCAGAGGCTAATACAACATTCTTAATCTGTTTAAATTTCACTGTTTCATCGATCACCAATACGGGGCAAATGCCTTTTTCGATCATGGTTGTTGTGTTACTTCCAAATAAGCGTTCGGCAACACGACCAAGTCCCTTCATACCCATTACAATAAGATCAACAGCGTGCTCTTTGGCATAACGTTCGATCTCAACAGACGCAAATCCTTCTTCACAAACGACATCCACTTTCAAATCATTTCCATAGGTTAATTGCAGATTTTTCTTTTGTTTGTTTAATACCTGAATGTACCCATCCAATTGCTCTTGAACTGTAGGAACAACAACCGTTAGATCTGTAATCAAATGCGGCGCATAGTAGGTGTGAAAAAGCACCAATTTCGCTTGTGTCAATTTTGCTAATTCAGCAGCGTAGTGAATGGCATTTGTTGCAGCATCAGAAAAATCTGTAGGCGCAAGGATTGTCTTGAATGTTGTTTTCATAATTGAGGGTACGTGTGAGCATTATTAATAGTAACTTTTTTATTCTTCAGTACTTAATTTTGAATGCTAAAAAAATCATAAGTTATTTAAAATGATTCTTTTGTAAAGATAATCTCAACAAGGTAGTCAATATATGATGCAGATCAATTGAAAGCATGATTTAAGTCAGATTTATTGTGAAAAAATGTGAAGTTTGATTGTGCGATTTGCCCAAGTTGGGGTATTGTTTAAAAAAGGGAAAACTCACAGATGTCAGGTTAGCTGGAATAATTAACTTTGCGTCAAAGATTTTTACCGATGAGTAACACACTTCAACAAGCAGCAACAGTAGAACAAGCAGTAGAATTGGGTTTAAGAGCCGATGAGTTTGAGATGATCAAGGATATTCTTGGTCGCACACCGAACTTCACTGAAACAGCCGTTTACTCGGTTATGTGGTCGGAACATTGCTCGTATAAAAATTCTATTTTTTGGTTAAAACAATTGCCGAAAGATGGTCCACACATGTTGGTGAAAGCTGGTGAAGAAAATGCGGGTTTAGTTGATTTGGGCGACGGAATTGGGTGTGTTTTCAAAATTGAATCCCACAATCACCCGAGTGCATTGGAACCATATCAAGGAGCTGCAACTGGGGTAGGAGGGATCAACCGCGATATTTTCACCATGGGTGCACGACCTGTAGCGCAATTAAATTCCTTGCGTTTTGGTGATATCAAAGAAGACCGCACAAAGTGGTTGGTAAAAGGTGTGGTGAAAGGAATTGGTGATTATGGAAATGCCTTCGGGATTCCAATCGTTGGAGGTGAAGTGTTTTTTGATAAATCATACAATCAAAACCCATTGGTGAATGCATTTTCTGCAGGAATCATCGATACAAAAAAAGTAATTTCAGCGAAAGCGAAAGGTCCAGGGAATCCTGTCTACATTGTTGGTTCTTCAACTGGTAAAGATGGAATTGCGGGTGCTGCTTTTGCATCGAAAGATATAACGGAAGAATCAGCTCAGGATTTACCATCTGTTCAAGTGGGAGATCCGTTCATGGAGAAACTCTTGTTGGAAGCAACGATGGAATTGTCCATGACAGATGCGATTGTTGGAATGCAAGACATGGGAGCAGCAGGAATTACCTGTTCAACCTGTGAAATGAGTGCTGGTGGTGGCGTTGGAATGGAAATTCACTTAGATCGCGTTCCCACTCGCCAAGAGAACATGTTGCCGTATGAAATCTTGTTATCCGAATCACAAGAACGCATGTTGGTCGTGATTCAAAAAGGTAAAGAAGCGATTGTAAAAGAAATCTTTGATAAATGGGATTTACACGCTGAAGAAATCGGTACTGTTACTGATGATGGTCGTGTACGCTATTATATGAATGGTGAATTGGTGGGCGATGTTCCAGCTGAATCATTGGTATTAGGCGGTGGCGCACCACAATATCAGCGTGAATACTCAGAACCAGCTTACTACCAAGAGTACAAAAAATTCTCTATTGACTCAGTAAAACAACCAGACGACTTGAAGAAAGTTGCCTTCCACTTGTTGAGTCAACCAAATATTGCTTCCAAACGTTGGGTCTATGAACAATACGACTCGATGGTAGGAACAAAAACAATGTCAACCAATCGTCCAACTGATGCGGGAATTGTTCATTTAAAAGGAACAGAAAAAGCCTTGGCAATGACAGTTGATTGTAACTCACGTTATGTTCACGCTGATCCAGAAGTGGGTACTGCAATTGCTGTTTCAGAAGCAGCGCGTAATATTGTTGTTTCAGGTGGAGTTCCAAGTGCAATTACCAATTGTTTGAATTTTGGAAATCCGTACAATCCTGAATCGTTCTGGCAATTTGTTGGAGCAATCAAAGGTATGTCGAAAGCGTGTTTGAAATTCGAAACACCTGTCACTGGTGGAAATGTTTCTTTCTACAATCAATCGAATATTGGTGGTAAAGAAATTCCAGTTTTCCCAACTCCAACGATTGGAATGATTGGGTTGATTCACGACAAGACTAAAATCATGACACTTGACTTTAAACAAAAAGGTGATTTGATCTTTATCTTGGGAGATACAGTAAACGATATTGCTTCGTCAGAATACTTAGTGACGTATCACGGAATTGAAGCTTCACCAGCACCACATTTCGATCTAGAAAAAGAATATGTGTTGCAAGAAGCAGTAAAAGGGTTGATTCACAAAGAATTGATCAACGCAGCACACGATTGTGCCGATGGTGGAATGTTTGTTTCCTTGGTTGAAATGTCCATGCCACGCGGTCTTGGATTTGATATTGTTACGGATGCTGAAGTGCGCGAAGATGCTTTCTTATTTGGAGAAGCACAAAGTCGCGTTTTGGTGAGTGTTCCAGAAGAAACCGAAGAAGAATTCATTGAATTCATGATGGGAAGTGGTGTTAGTTATACACTTTTAGGTCACGTTACTAAAGGTAAAATGATGATTGATGATGAGCACTTTGGATTTATTTCGGAGGCGAAAGACATCTTTGATAATGCGCTTGGGAATTTAATTGAAAATTGAAAATTGAAAATGGTCAATTAGGATTCAGTTTTCAATTTTACATTGATAATTTTCAATTGATAATTAAAAGGTATCATGATTAATCAGTTAACAACATATTTCCCCAATCTAACAGCTCATCAGCAAGCGCAATTTTCGCAGTTGAAAGATTTGTATGAAGAATGGAATGCCCAAATCAATGTCATTTCACGCAAGGATTTAGACGATTTCTACGAGCGTCATGTGTTGCATTCATTGGGAATAGCTAAGATCATGGAATTTGCTCCTGAAACTTCTGTGTTGGATATTGGAACGGGTGGCGGATTCCCAGGTATTCCCTTGGCAATTTTATTTCCCGAAGTACAATTCCATCTAGTTGACTCCATTGGCAAAAAAATCAAAGTTGTAACAGAAGTTGCCGCAGCCTTAAAACTAACCAATGTGCGTGCTACACATGCCCGAGCAGAGGACATCAAAGAACAATACGATTTTATTGTTAGTCGCGCAGTAACAGCCATGCCCGCATTTATGCCGTGGACCAAAGGAAAATTTTTAAAACGCAGTATCAATCCGCTTAACAACGGTATTCTGTACCTCAAAGGCGGTGATTTAAAAGAAGAACTTGCAAGCATTAAACACCCGTATATTGTTCATCCACTCAATGCTATTTTTAAAGAAGAATTCTTTGAAACAAAAGCAGTGGTGTATGTGAAAGTGAAGACGTAGAGCGCTCGCCCTTAAAAACCTCCAGCAAGATCAATTATCGTTTCTGATAGCTGCACGCACGATTCTGTACGAACTTAGAAACGACAGTGACGGTATCTAAAACCATTCTGTCACCTTCTAAAACGATTCTATCAAGACCTAGAACAATAGTGACGGTGTCTAAAACCATTCTGTCACTTTCTAAAACGATTCTGCCAACACCTAGAACGATAGTGACGGTGTCTAAAACCATTCTGTCACCTTCTAAAACGATTCTGCCAAGACCTAGAACAACAGTGACTGTGTCTTATAACCATTCTGTCACCTTCTAAAACGATTCTTTCGATGTCTAGAACAATAGTGACGGTGTCTTATGACCATTCTGTCACCTTCTAAAACCATTCTGCCAACTCCTAGAACGATAATGACGGTGTCTAAAACGATTCTGACAATCCATGAAACAATACTGACAGTATCTTATAGTAGTCTCCCGGAAAGTGTGTAAAGACAGCTAAAAGTTATTCTAAGAAATTTCAGTTTTTGAAGCCTATTGTAACCTAATAAGTTTAAAACAAAAGGATTGTGAAGGGTAATCTATTTCATGGAAGATTCTTTAATAGTATTGAAATTCATGTATTCTCACCCTCTTACCATCGGTTTCAATCTTATCAGATTGACCTCCGTCTTCAAAAGCCAAGCTTTTTCTTCCTCCCTCATTACATTTAGTCTTCGAAAAAAGAATTTCACTTCGTAAGGGAGGAGGTTTGATCCTGCTACACTATATTAATTGAAGGTACGTGATCCATCATCTCCCATTTGAGGGGAGACCGAGAGGGGTGAGACTAGGAATTTGACTGAAGTCAATCTGAAAAAGATCAAAAGAAGAATAAAAAGAGTAGTCAATTATTCAAACACATAGATCCAATCATACAATTCCCTAATTTTTCGTGTAAAATTCGATTTTAGCTCCCAAGTATCAACAGCATAAAACTGCACCGTTTCAGTATTATAATCTAATTCGATGTATTCCAATTCATTGTCATGATCAACATCACAAAAGCAAGCAGGATTTGGTGAAAATAATCGATCATTGTCAATGTAGTGGACAAATTCATTCTTGTCGTTGAAAATGAGGACAGGATAAGGGATTAAATGGCTACTTATACCTGATGGAAAAAGAAAAACAACCAAATACTGTTTCTTTCCAACGGTTACCTCATAAGCAGATTCGAATTGATAATCAAACTTTTTGTGAAGATGAATGATGCGATTCTTAGTGTTAATTACAATGGAATCTTTTGAACCACTGTTAATTGTACACGCATTCCAATTCAATCTTTTTTGAGTCTCATCTAAAAGAATGGGAGTGAATACTACATTTGAAGTTTCAAAATGATCAAAGGTAAAAACGCTGTCTAAGCATAAAAGATTCTTGTAATAAGCACTTTTACCTGTGCCAAAGTCAACTGTATCTTTTGTGAAAACACAATTATTTTCAGTTGTTGAATCTTGAATTTGAATTCGTATGTTTTCTTGTCCAAAACAACTTGTTCCCAAAAACACTATAAGGAATAAAAGCAATTTTGTCATAAGTTATAATCAGATTTATTCGTCGTTAATTTTTGAATTCACTACTCAGGCTAAGGTTCTAACCTTTTTGGCAACGGCTCTTCGGTATTTTTTTTAATTAAGTTTTGTTTGTGCAATAGCTTTGATAGAGATCATTTACTACTTCGATGAGGTCTATTTCTTGGTTTAAATAATCCCCCTACCCATGTATCGTCTCGTCTTTCCCATACTTATCCATCAACGTGGCTTCAAACTCCAGGAAATCATTCCAACGTTGATCCACATCAATGTTTTCGCCGTGTTTGCGGGCAAATTGCAAGAAACCGGTATAGTGACGCGCTTCACTTTCCATTAAACTGCGGTAAAAAACACGTAAATCTTCGTCGTTGATTTCTTCGGATAACAATCGGAAGCGTTCGCAACTGCGGGCTTCAATCATGGCGGAGAACAACATGCGGTTCACAAAATAGCTTGCCCTTGAATCGCCAGGGTAACGTTGTTTGAGGTATTCCAATAAATCGTTGACGTAAGCATCTTTACGTTCGATTCCCAATTCATATCCGCGTTCGATCAACTTGGTGTGAACCATGCCAAAATGCTCCATTTCTTCGCGACACAATTCCACCATTGCTGCCACCACATCTGGGTATTCTGGGAATTTTACAATGATCGTAATGGCATTCGTAGCGGCTTTCTGCTCACAGTACGCATGATCAATTAAGATCTCTTCAATGTTTTTTTCAACGATATTCACCCATCGCGGGTCAGTTGGGAGCTTTAATCCAAGCATGTTCACTAAAATTTCACAGCAAATTTCGCTATTTATCCCGTTCAACCATTAGATTTGTCAAATACCTTCAAATTAATTTCATGCAAGTACGCTCCATTTTTCTGATTTGTGCTCTTTTTATCTCCCAATCACTTGTTGCTCAGCAAGAACAACCCAAATTGGTGGTTGGTGTAGTGGTTGATCAAATGTGTTACGATTATTTATTTCGTTTCTACGATCAGTTTGGGAAAAACGGATTCCGAAAATTGATGGATAAAGGCACGCACTTTCGCAATGTGACGTACAATTATGTTCCAACCTATACTGGCCCTGGACATGCCTCTGTGTATACAGGAACATCGCCGGATAATCACGGAATTGTTGCCAATGAATGGTTTCACAGACCGTATGAACGTGAAGTCAATTGTGTGGAAGATACAACCGTTTTTTCTGTTGGGACCACGAGCTCAAATGGAAAATGCTCACCTCATTTTTTACGCGCCAATACGATTACGGATCAATTAAAATTAACGTATCCGAAGGGTAAAGTAATCAGTGTATCCATTAAAAACCGAAGTGCTATTCTTCCTGGCGGCCACCTATCTGACGGATCGTATTGGTATGATTACAGCACAGGAAAGTTCATTACCAGTTCTTTTTACACCAACGAATTGCCAACTTGGGTCAATGATTTTCACACTGCCAATCCAATTAGCGGGTACTTGAATACTGAATGGAATTTGATGAATCCAATTGAAACGTATGCGTATGGTGCATTTGATGATTCGAAATACGAACAATTGCTTGGAGGAAAAACAACGGCTACTTTTCCATATAATTTCACCGCGCTTCCAGTGGAACAACAATTGAATTTGTTTACTTCTCTTCCCAAAGCGAATACGTATTTGGCTGATTTTGCCTTAAACGCTTTGAAAAGTGAACAACTCGGAAAAGACGAAAACGTAGATATGTTGACCATTAGTTTTTCAACACCCGATATTGCTGGTCATGCGTTTGGTCCTTATTCATTGGAAATTGAAGACATGTACTTACGCCTTGATTTGGAAATTGCGCGTTTGATTACAACCTTGGATAAAGAAGTTGGAAAAGGAAATTACGTGTTGTTTCTCACAGCTGATCACGCGGTAGTTCCTGTTCCACAATTTTTGACCGACCATCAATTGCCCGGAGGTTACGTGTATCAAGACACCTTATTGAGTGATTTGCGCAAGGCTTCTATTGCCGAATTTCAAACAGATATCATTGATAATATTGACAACAACAATATCTACCTCAAAACAGAATACGCCAACAGTGAATTAATTGAACAATTCCTTGCTTTTATCAAACGAGAAGTTTCACAATGGGAAGGTGTAAAAGCGGTTTATACGGAAACCCAACTTGCTGGAGAAAGCAAAGGCGATATCTGGTTTGAAATGGTTAAAAAAGGCTACGATCGTGTGCGAAGTGGTGAACTCATCTTTTTATTAGAACCGGGTTATTTAACCAAATCTGTTGATTCCGAATCGGCACACAAAGGAACAAGTCATGGTTCAGCATTCAATTATGATACGCATGTTCCTGTGTTGTTTTACGGAGCTGATATTCCTGCACAGGAAGTGTTTACAAGCTACCAGATTATAGACATTGCGGCGAGTCTTGTGCATATTCTACAAGTGCAACGTCCCAATGCAATGACCGGTACACCCATGACAGAATTATTTGTGAAGTAAGAAGTTGAACTATTGTTGATGGTAAAACAGCTTTAATTTATACTGTTTAGCTGGTTTCTATGTGCTCTAGGTGTCCTGATGTGGTTAAATCAAGTTATTATCTTTTAACACTCGACGCGTCTTATTGCGGTTAACATTCAGTAAATTCGCACCAATGAAAAGCTTGAAAAAAATCAATATACAGCGTTGGATCATTGGTTTGGTCTTATTGACGGTTTTTATTGGTTTTTCTGGAAAAGTGCTTGCTCAAACTGGTTTTCTTAAAAAAGCTGGAATTGAACAAGCCTCCGTTTTAGACGATGACCTAGACGATGAAACAGATTCAATAGATGGTTTTCTTCTAACTGAAATAAGTTTTTTATCAAGCATTTCAATTGATACGTTATCAAAAACCGTACACGTATCAAAAACGCACGGTAGCAAGGCAATTGAACTTCCTCGTTGGATTTTAAACCAACAAATGAAAATTGGAGACATAAATTGATCTATTCTGACAGTTATCTCTAGTTTTTAACAACATTCAAAACAATCTTCATGAAACTTCAAAACAGCATCATTATTTGCATAATTGCCCTATGTACACAAATGAGTTGGGCGCAAAAAAATTGGAAAGACACTAGTAAATTGGTGATTCCAGAGTTAAAACATAAATTTAATGCTTCTGGTTCTCATTATGTAAAAGCTACTGTGGTTGCTCAAACTTGGGCACGCTATTCAGATATGAATCCAGGAACATTGATCTACGATACCCCAACCAGTTCTTATACAGACATTGGGATTCGTCGTTTGCGTATTTCAACTTGGGCACAAGTATCAGATCGTGTATTTGTATATGCACAATTTGGTCAGAACAATTTCAATTTTTTATCCAAACGTTATACTGGTGCCTTTTTCCATGATGCCATTACAGAATTTAAAGTCGCTCCACAACTCAGTATTGGAGGTGGACTTACTGGTTGGGGTGGATTATCTCGCTTTTCATCACCTGCAGTTGGTTCTGTACTTGGAATAGATGTTCCGTTATACCAACAAGTAACAAATGGCGTCACCGATCAGTTCTTGCGAAAATTATCGATTTATGCAAAAGGACAAATTGGAAAATTGGATTACCGCATTGCGTTGACTTCTCCAATGGCAGCTCAAAATTCGTCCGTAACGATTCCAGCTATTTCAAAAGATGCGAACTTCTCATTGGCGGCTCCAAAATTACAAACGCAAGCTTACCTTTATTGGCAATTCTTCGACAAAGAAAATAACACCTTGCCGTATACAACAGGGACTTATTTAGGGAAGAAGAAAATCTTGAACTTAGGAGCAGGTTTCATCCACCAAAAAGATGCGATGTGGTATTTGAATAGTTCCAATGATACGACTAGCACAGATATGCTGTTGTTAGGAGTTGACTTGTTTTTGGATATGCCAATTAGCAAGAATGGAAGTGCAATCAGCGCTTATCTTGCTTACAACAATTACAATTTGGGGCCCAATTATGTTCGCAATCTTGGCGTTATGAATCCAGCAACCGGTGTGAATGCCAACGGAACATTTAACGGTTCGGGAGTCGCTTTCCCCATGATTGGAACAGGACAAACACTTTATGGTCAAGTGGGATATAAATTCAAAAATGAATTATTGGGAACAGGAACATTGTTGCCTTATGCTTCCGTTCAATATTCGCAATGGAAAAAATTAAATGATCCAATGATTTTGCTAGAAGGTGGTGTGAATTGGCTCATTCATGGTACACACAATGCGAAAATCACACTTGCGTATCAATCAAGACCCGTTTTTGAACTCACTACTTCTGGCGATTATACAACTTCATCTCGCAAAGGAATGTTGACCATGCAATACCAAATTAGTTTGTAACAGATTTCTTTTTTCTACTTTTAATGGTTTCAGAACGGCACGTTAGTTGTTGTCATTCTGAAACCATTTTTTTTGTTCTATGAAAATCATTCTTTCCTTCGTTTTATTGATCAGTTTTGGTACTCGTGCCCAATATGCAGATCCATGCAAAGAAATCCCGACTTTGAATCAAGCTATTTTAGATGTTTTGAAGCCTTATATGGGAAAAAAGATTGGCCGAGGTGAATGTTGGGATGCCGCGGAATTAGCCTTGAATAAAGTTGGTGCAGAATGGGATGGTCTTTACGCTTTCGGAAAAGAAATTGATATTAAAACGGAGTGTATCCAACCAGGCGACATTGTTCAGTTTGAAAACGTGCAATTGGAAGTGAAAACAGAAAATGGTGGATACTCAGAATCATTTAGCCATCACACAGCAATTGTGTATAAAGTCAATGGACCTGGAGATATTGAACTCATCCATCAAAACACAGGGCAATTTGGACGAAAAATGGGAGTAACAACGCTGAATTTAGCACATAAAACCAAAGGAACAATTACGTTTTTTAGACCTGTGAAGAAGGGGTGATTTTTAGCGTAAATTCATCCGGATGCGCCATTCTTTTGGATACAAATTATTGAAACGATTTCCTAAATGCTTGATCCAACCAAGCGGTTCTGATTGATACGTCATGATTTGAAAACCATGTGTTCCAGGAATTACAAATGTATCTCCATGTAAATAAGAAAGTGCCTGATCTTTGGTGAGTTCCAGTTTCTGAATGGTTGATTTTCTTATCGCAGGATTTAACGCCAGTGCTTCGTTGGGCAAGAGTCCTTTTCGTGAAGTTTCACCCAATTCAGTTCCCAACTTAATCACGCGTAATTGTTGGTGCAATTCAATCATCAATTCTTGAAATGATGCAGGTATTGCAAAGACATATTCTTGCCATTGAATCACTGTTTGTTGTTCTAGTTGAACAAAAGATTGTAAAAAATCAAGGTCCTTGACAAGACTCAATTTGGCATTCTTTGCAGGTTTAAACCGTGGTAAACGACCTTCAGGTTTCCGCAAAACAGATAAATAAAATCCTTCTGTGTCCAATTCATTGGGAAGTGCGTACCAACCTGTATTTGTGCGATCTGCTTTTGCAAACGGCAACTGGATTCGCACAATTTCTGCATTTAGTTCCTGTACAAACCACGCTATATTTTCTTCATTCTCTTGCGCATTAAACGTACAGGTAGAATAAATCAAATAACCTTCAGGTTTTAAACTATCCCACACATCCATCACAATTCTACGTTGACGAGCCGAACAGAGATCCACATTGTTTTGTGACCATTCATTTCTAGCTGCGTGATCTTTGCGAAACATACCTTCGCCTGAGCAAGGTGCATCCACAACAATACAATCAAACACCGCTGGTACTCGCGAGAAATCAGCGGGGTCATTGTTTGTGACGATGGAATTTCCAGCACCCCATTTGGTCAAGTTTTCCTTCAGTACTTTCGCGCGAGATTGAATAACTTCGTTGCTCACCAATAATCCAGTGTTGTTTAAATGGCTCGCAATCAAGGTGCTTTTTCCTCCAGGAGCAGCACATAAATCCAAAACCACAGCATTTTGAGGTAATTCAATTGCTTGTAATACCGCATCCAATAATTGAGACCCAGCTTCTTGTGGGTAATACGTTCCAGCATGAAACAATGGGTCAAGCGTGAAAGAAGGTCGTTCTGCTAAGAAAAAACCATTTCTCGACCAGGGGATTTTATTGCCTAAAATCAATTCAGGAGTTCGTTTCCATGGATTGAGACGAATGGACGTAGGCGTTTCCGTATCCAAAGCTTCCACTAAAGAAGTTCCAAGAAACGGATCATTCGTAACACGCTCTACAAAAGCTTCTGGAAGTGCATAACTCATGGTTGCGAATTGAATGGTAAGCGTGCCAATGCACTGACTGATTGGTCGGCGAAATGTCCTTTTTCATATAAAAATTTCCCTGCAATTGCAATCATTGCTGCATTATCGGTACAGTATTCAAATTTCGGGATAAAAACGCGCCATCCTCGTTGTTTGCCTTCTTCATGCAACCGAGTTCTTAATCCAGAATTAGCAGAAACACCGCCAGCAATTGCAATATCAGTAATCTGTAAATCGCTTGCCGCTTTGACTAATTTTTTGAATAAAATTTCGAGAATCGTATGTTGAATGGAGGCAGACAAATCAGCTTTGTTTTCTTCAATGAATTGCGGATTTTCTTTCTCCATTTTCTGCAAGAAGTATAAAACAGAGGTTTTCATTCCGCTAAAGCTGTAATTATAGCCATCGATCAGTGGTTTTGCAAACGAAAACGCTAACGGATTTCCAGTTTTTGCAAATTGATCGACCAACGGACCGCCAGGGTACGGAAATCCGAGCAATTTGGCTGTTTTATCAAATGCTTCGCCAGCGGCATCATCGATGGTTGTTCCAATAATTTCCATATCCAAGTAATCACGCACCAAAACAATTTGCGTGTGTCCACCTGAAACGGTAAGGCATAGAAATGGGAAATTCGGCATTTCCTGACCTTCATTGATGAAATGAGCCAGTACATGTCCGTGCATGTGATTCACATCAACCAGTGGAATATTTAAAGCCAATGCAGTCGCTTTTGCGAAGGAGGTTCCAACAACCAACGATCCTAATAATCCAGGACCACGCGTAAAAGCAATCGCATTCACCTCATTTAATTGAATTCCAGCTTTTTTTAATGCAGCATCTACAACTGGAATTAAATGCTGTTGATGTGCTCGTGAAGCAAGCTCTGGAACAACGCCACCATAGCTTTTGTGCACATCTTGTCCAGCTGTAACATTGGATAAAATGGTATCGTTTTTGCTTACAGCGGCGGACGTATCGTCACAAGACGATTCAATTCCAAGTATAATTAAGGGTTTATGACTCAACTTTTGCTTAAATTTGTGTGATCACATGGCGAAATTACTGAAAATAGTAAGGAATATAATAGGTGGCACTCTCGAGTGGGTACTTATTTTAATTATTGCCATCGCTTTTGCCATCCGAACAAGCCCTGTACAAACGTATCTCGCTCAATTAGCCACTGATTTTTTATCGAAAGAATTGGATACCGAATTGCGCATTGATAAAGTGGATATCTACTTTTTTGACCGCGTAGCCCTAGACGGTGTTTTCGTTCGTGACCAACAAGGTGATACATTGGCTTCATTAGAATCGATTGAAGTTGTGCTTCATTCACTGGATCTTTCAGGAAATAAAGTAATCTTGAAAAACATCGGTTTGGTGAATGGACGTGTTGGTATTAGTCGTGATTCATTGACTGCTGACTATAATTATTGGTTTATCACAGATTATTTCAGTGGAACTAAGAGTAAAACCAAGAAAGAACCAATTGCACTTACGATTCAATCACTTGATATTGAAAAAGTCGATGTAACGTATGATGATTATCGAAAATCCTACAATGAATATGGAATGGATTACGATCATCTTGGTTTTAAACAAGTAGAATTACATGCGAAAAGATTTAGATCAGAACACAATAGTTACTCTTTCGATCTGTTAAAATTAAGTACGACTGAAAAGTGTGGATTAAAATTGCGGCGTCTCAAAACCCATTGTTATATTGGCGATAAAGGAATTTTTCTAAGTGATTTAATCATTATTACACAGCGTTCAAATGTACACGCATCCTTTTTCAATATGAAAATGAACGGATTGAATTCTGTCCATGAATTTGTCGATAGCGTGACCTTCGATGGCATCATTGATTCAAGTTCAGTCAACTTGCAGGACATTTCTTATTTTGCTCATAACTTGAAAGGAATGAACCAAAATGTTCATCTAAGTGCCAGTTTACAACAGAAGGTGAAAAACCTTAAAATATCGGACATTGATTTACGCACTGGGGAACGAACGATTCTGCGAGGTGATTTATTATTGCCTGATTTCCGCTCGCTTGAAGGTTCTTTTCTAAAGGAAAACATCGATTATGCATACCTAGATTTAGAAGACTTAAAAAAACTTCGATTGCCAGACGAAGCAATCGACCACTTTGTGAAATTAGACCCCATGATCAACCGATTGGGCTATTTTGAAGTCAAAAAGATGGATCTAATTGGCAATTGGTCACAATTTGTTCTGTCGAGTAGGCAAATTCATACCCAACTTGGAACTGTCCACATCGATAATGGATTGCTCTTTACAGCATTAAATGAAGGAGGCTACGGTTTTGAACGTTCTGCAAATAGCGTTTATGATGTGGATATTGACAGCTTTAATTTGGGGAAATTTCTGAATGATCCACTTTATGGAAAGGTAGATGGATCCTTATTCGTGAGTGGAGTCGTAGGTCAAAAGGATGTCATTCGTTTGAATAAACTTGATGGTGAAATTCAGTCATGTGGATTTAATGATTACAGGTATTCCAACATTACGGTTAAAAATGGCTCCTACATCAATAAAATATTCAAGGCGCGTATTGATATTCTAGATCCACATGTGCAGTTGACGTATGATGGTTTTATTAACCTCAACAAGGGAAAAGAGGAATACAATTTTACCGTACAAATTCCAAAAGCTGATTTAGGAAAATTGAACTTTGTTGCTGACAAAAATGCACACTTGATCGCTGGGTTTTCGATGGATATGAAAGGGACGAACCTATCTAACTACAGAGGTACCATTCAATTAGATAATTTTTCTTATTCTCAAGATAGCAATGCGATTACTATTCCAAATATGGATTTAGAGTTGACACGTGGAATTAAAACAGACAACATTCGAATTAACAGCGAGGTTGCAAACATCAATATTGATGGTAAAGTAAATCCGAATTTGATAGTGAAATCCGTTAATAACATGATTTCTGGGCCATTATCAACGTATTTTCAATTCAAACCGTTTCCAACAAAATCAGTTGACAATAACTTTTTTGATTTGACACTTGATGTAAAAGATGCATCCGAAGTCTTGGCTATTTTCGCCCCAGCTTTAACCATTTCATCAGGAACCCATTTAGAAGTGCATTACGATGCTGTTAAACGGGAAGAAACGATTGATCTTACAGCTGGTGAAATCTTGTATGATAGTATTATTACCCGCAATTTAGTTGTCAACCAGTCAATATTAAATGGGATAATAAAAACGGAAGTGGATGCAAGCTATTTTGGAGTGTCCGATTCGCTTTTTGTGAATGCTGTAGATATTAATATTGATGGAACGGATAATAAATTCAATACCATTGCCAACTGGAACGAAAACAGTAAAAATCCAGCCCATTTTGTTTGGAAAACAACCCTTTCAGAAGATAATCGAGTCGATATACGTTTAAAACCTTCTTTTTTCTCTGTAAAAGAACAACTCTGGGAAATTCAAAATTCATCTGAATTGGTGTATGCTGAAAACAGAATGGATATTGATCACCTTGTGCTTGAGCGTAATGAACAATTTATTGCCATCAATGGTGTGTTATCGGATTTGGAAGAAGACGAAGTGACCATCAATGTGCGTGATTTACATCTCAAAGACTTTTCCACCTTCATCAAAGAAGATATGGATATTGAAGGGAGTGTGAAAGGAGATGTGCGCATTGCAACTCCATTTACTTCGTTTAGAGCTGCAGGAGATGTGAATGTGCGTGATTTGATTATCAATGATGAACCAATTGGGGATGTAGCCGTTGAAGGTGAATGGGATAATCTGAATTCGCGAATGATAATGGGAGGTAAATTGGAATACCTCAAGAATGAAACCTTTGATTTTGCAGGGTATTATTATCCAAAGAAAACAGGGAATAGCCTCGATTTCAAACTCGATTTCAAAGGAATGGACTTGCAATTTGCAAACGCTTTCATTGATCCTACAATTGTGCGTGAAATTAGAGGGAATATAAAAGGTGAAATTGCATTGACTGGAAGCATACAATCGCCAACCATAGACGGGAAATTGAAATTAGTTGATGGCAATTTTAAAGTGGACCTATTAGGTGTCAGTTATAAATTGAGTGGGCCAATCGATTTTGAAGGTAATTCAAGCGCCTTCTATATTGATAATATGCCAATGGTAGATGAAGAAGGAAATAAAGCCTTTGTCACTGCTGCCATTAACCACACCAACTTTGAAGATTGGAACTGTGACATTGGACTCAACATGGAAGATGATTATTCACGACGAGATTTTAAAGGATTCCCCATGCCAGTTGAACGGTTCTTGGTGCTAAACACACAGTACAAAGAAGGAGATGTGTATTACGGAAGAGGTTATGCCACGGGAACAGCAAATATTTTCATTACGGATGAAAACACAAAAATAAATGTAGATGTAGCAACAGAAAAAGGTACGCGAATTGATTTGCCCATGTACGGAAATTCAGAGTTGGAAGAAGGAAATTATTTGACCTTTAAGCCAAAAGATGGTGCTTTAGGTAATGTGGCTCCAGAAGTGGATTTGACAGGTTTAGACTTAGAATTGAATTTCAAAATCACTCCCGAGGCAAAAGTAAAACTCATTTTCAACGAAAAGACAGAGGATATTATCCAAGCATCTGGTCAAGGCGATTTAAAAATTGGACTTGACAATTTGAATGATTTGAAGATGACAGGAACGTATGAAATTGTTGGAAAAGAAAGTGTTTATAATTTTGTGTTGGGTCCGATTAAGCAAAATTTTGCAATCGAGGAAAAAGGTAGCATTACGTGGTCTGGTAATCCCTATGATGCTCAATTGAATTTGAAAGCATATAACCCAGTAAAAGCGAATATCAAAGAACTTACGCAAGATATAGGCGGGAGCACAACGAGCGCACAAAATGTCTATTGCTACATGAATATCACTGAGACATTACTGAAACCTCTGATTACGTTGGATATTCAAGCACCCAACGCTTCTGAATCGGATAAAGCGATTCTTGCAGGAGCGATAAGTGAAAAAACAGAACTCCAACGGCAATTTTTCTCGCTCTTATTGTTTAAGAAATTCGCACCATTATCTGGCGTATCAACTGCTGGTGGCGGTGGACTTGCTGACGTGATTAAAAATCAGCTCAACGCTGTCTTAGATGGACTTTCAGATGATGTGAAATTCCGTGTTGATTTTGATGGAGATGAAGTGACGGGTAATAAAAGTTATGAGTTTGGACTAACCAAATCATTTGGACAAAATGAAAATATCATCCTAACAGGTAGTTTTGGAGTTGCCAATACTACTTCAGGAGAAAGCCAAGCTCAAACGAGTCTCATTGGTGATATGAAATTGGAGTACCTCATCAATGAAGATGGCAGTTTCCGGGCAAATATTTTCAACGAGTCGAATGACAACAGTGTATTGCAAGATAAAACCCAAGGAGCTTTCACACAAGGTGTAGGTTTACATTACCAAGAAGAGTTCAATTCTTCCGAGGATTTTAAATTGTTTCAAATTATCTTGGATTTGTTCCGCAAAGAGAAAAAGGTAAAAATTAAAAAACGCCGTAAGGAAGTTGAAATTCCAGCTGATAAAAAGAAAGAGGAGGAAGAAAAGAAAACAGAGGTCATTGCTCCTACTACAAGTGTTGTAAAACCAAAATCAGCAAAAAAAATGTTCGGCAATTTCTCTTTTGTTGAAGATTTGGAGATTACCTAATCCTACTCAAGTTACAAATTTTAACCACGAATCTCAGGTTAGTAACCTCAGTTCGATTATAAATTTGAGTTCAGAATCCAATTGAATTTTGAAAGAAAAGGCGGTTTTATGAGTGATAGCGGGCTATCGTGAATAAAATCAACGAATTATTTCAAAGATTGAATTGGATAGATAAAAGGATTTCACCCATAAATACCAGATTTTATCCTAA